>PVMK01124947.1_pt1 | contig 21593 bp, 20 predicted proteins | sample 1853481 | NCBI WGS metagenome assembly PVMK01 (sample SAMN08533507, study PRJNA380276) | Marine sediment metagenome, whole genome shotgun sequencing project.
CGAAAAAGATATAAACTAGCAAACTGCTGGCAATATTGTTGAGTGTCTTAGCATAAATCTCTGGCGGGCTGCTTTCCTCCTTTTGGTTTTTTGCGTATCGGGCCAATTCATCGGCGATGATTTCTTCAACCGCAGCAGAATCACCGAACAAAAGCTCTGAGTCGATGGCTCGTATTGTTGCTTTACGGTATTTTTTATGCGCTTCTCCGCACATACCCCGAAGAAGCCCCTTGGGAAATAGTTCCTCAAGATTCATAGCATGGGGGGTTATGTTGGCGGAATGTTCTTGAAGGAAGCGCCGACAGAGAGGGAGCCCGACTATGCAAACGCATAAGTTACTGTCGAAAACCGCCTTAAACACAGGTCCGACTTTTTTAGAGTGTTTAAGCAAAAATTGTTGATCTGATTGCTCTGCAGAATCAAGGATCAAAAACTTGCCAGGTGGCAATGGGTACCTGGAAAAGGCTGTTCTTACAGATGCGGTAAAAGTCGTCACGACGTGATGATGCCGGCAGTAGCTTAGCAGTGCTTGCAAATTCATAATGCTAATTTAACATCCTGGAAGCGTTATGAAAGTTAATCGCTTCAAATCTTATCATGCGCTATTCCCATTGGAAATCAGGACTTCTGCACTTAGGGAGTCTCTGAATTAGTTGATTACCGTCATTCCCGCGCAGGCGGGAATCCATAAATATCAGCAGGTTATGGATCCCCGCCTGCGCGGGGATGACCTTAATCAGAGGTTCCCTGGCTGTTAAGTCATGTTTCAAGAAGAATCACCTCGTAAGCGGAAATACCGCCGTAACGCCGACAATCCTTTATCAGTTGTTCCCGCGCGGCAGCCATATCTTCCGCGTTCTCCACAAAGCGGGTAGTTTTCAGCCGTGAACCCTCTAACTGAATCATCGGCTGTTCGACCAATATTTTGCGGGACAACTTATTCGCCTGCATTAGAGCCAGAAGCAGGCCTCTACCTGGCGTGGGTACCGCCTCCAGTTTTGGGCGGTATTTTTCCTTGAAAAGCAGCACCCCATTTTTGAGAAAAGGTGGGCTCCACATAAAACTGATCAGCCAGTGTTCGATCATTTCTGATGCCTGTTTTCGAGGTGAGAAAGAGACTGAAGACCTTCTTGATATGGCCGAGCAGTCTGTTTTTAATATTGCCGAAGAGCATGTCAGGGAGGGCTTTCAGGGTCTGAATGAAGTCATTGCAGGCAGTTTTAGACAACTGGAGAGCGCTGCCCAGTTCGAGGGGTATGTGACGGGTGTCCCCACGGGGTTTGATGATCTTGACCGGTTGACAACGGGGTTTCAACCATCCGATTTGATCATCATCGCGGGCAGGCCAAGCATGGGAAAGACGGCCTTAGCCCTGAATATCGGTTACAACGCAGCCAAGGCGACTCAGAAAGGGGTAGCAGTGTTCTCTCTGGAGATGTCCAAGTCGCAACTGGGCCTCAGATTGTTGGGGTTTGATTCCGGTATAAGCTCCACCAAGTTGAGGACCGGGTTTATAAGAGATAATGAATGGGGGGCATTGACCGAGTCGGCGAATCGGTTATCTGAACTGCCGATCTTTATCGATGACAGTTCGTCCATCAGCGTAATAGAAATGAAGGCCAAGTGTAGACGGTTAAAGAAAAAGCACGGCCTAACCCTCGTCATCGTTGATTATCTTCAACTGATCCAGGGGCGGAGATCAGCCGAGTCTCGACAACTGGAGATATCAGAGGTGTCAAGATCTTTGAAGGCCCTGGCAAAAGACCTTAATGTTCCTGTTGTGGCCCTGTCCCAGTTGAACAGAAAGGTGGAGGACCGGCCAAACAAAAAGCCACAATTGGCAGATCTGAGGGAAAGCGGCGCCATTGAACAGGATGCGGATGTGATTGCCTTTATATATAGGGACGAGGTGTATAATCCTGAGTCAACAGAAAATCGAAATATCGCTGACATCATTGTGGCAAAACAGAGAAATGGCCCCACCGGTTCTTTAAAGCTGACCTTTTTGAAGGACGTTACGCGTTTTCGAAATTACACAGAAGAAGATAGTCTTGTGTAGACAAAACAATAGCTTCAAAGTTTAACTATCGAAAAAGTATATGGCAAAACCAGCGGTCTGAAATCCGCCCAACAAAAGCGGCTTCAAAATCTCTACCGCCGCAGAATATCCCCCCATGAGATCATTTCTCATGAATTGACCCGTCAGATTTCCTCTATTTCCCACGAAATCAAAAGACAAGTGGCGTTGCTCATAAGTCGAAAAGGACAAGTAGCATATGTGATTGTTGGTGACAACAAACATATTTGGATTCCGGATCTGAGCGGTTTTAGATTCGGAGCAGGTCGTCTTAAAGGCCTCCGATGCGTCCATACCCATCTAAATAAAGAACCCCTTTCAGGGGAGGACATAACAGATCTTGTATTGCTGGCCCTGGACCTTATGGTGTGCGTTCAACTGGATGAAAGGGGGATGCCGGGGCCGATTTCATACGCAAATATCCTGCCGTCAAATGACAGTGAAAAGGGATGGGATGTTATCCGGAGCCCGGATATCGGGCAACTGGATGTGGACGTTCTTTCACTGATCGGATCTCTTGAAGAGGAACTGGGCAGGAAACATGAAGGACGCCCCCTGGGAGGGGAGGAAAAGGCCCTGTTGGTGGGGGTGTCCTCGGGCCCGCGATGGCAGGAAGAGGAATCTCTGGACGAACTGGAGTCTCTTGCCCTTTCTGATGGTATTGGGATAGTCGGAAAGGTCGTCCAACGTATCAAAAAGGTCAACCCCCGGTTTTTGATAGGGAAGGGTAAGGTGAGTGAATTGGTCCTGAGGTGTCTTCAGACCGGGTCCGATCTTTTGATCTTTGATACCGAATTGACACCTGCTCAGGTGAAGAGCCTGGCTGATTTTACTGAACTCAGAATAATTGACCGGAGCCAACTTATCCTGGACATATTCGCCAAACGGGCAGTGACGAGAGAGGGAAAAATCCAGGTGGAACTTGCCCAGTTGAAGTATTTATTCCCGAGGCTTGCCACCAAAAATACCGCCATGTCCCGACTGACAGGGGGAATAGGTGGGAGGGGGCCGGGCGAGACCAAGTTGGAGATCAACAGACGACGGGTTAGGGAGCGGATGGCAAGATTAAACCGGGAACTTGGGGAAATAAAGCGGCAGCGGGAGAAAAGAAGACGGTTGCGTGAGATAAACAGATTACCCGTTATTTCCATTGTCGGATACACCAACGCAGGGAAGTCCACGTTGTTAAACACGTTGACCAACAGCCATGTAACCGTCAGGAATCGTCTCTTTGAAACCCTTGACCCCAGCAGTCGCCGTTTGAGATTTCCCCGCGAACGGGAGGCGATTATTACCGACACAGTCGGGTTTATCAGAAACCTGCCCAAAAGCCTTATGGAGGCCTTTGCTGCAACGCTCGAAGAGCTTCGCGACGCGCACTTGCTCTTGCACGTGGCTGACGCCACCAGCCCCAGGGTGGATGAGGAGATAAAAGTCGTTGAAAAGATCCTGATAGATCTTGATCTGGCGGCGATTCCCACCTTATTGGTTCTCAACAAAACGGATCTTATTGATGTCCAGAAAGCCAGGGCTTTTTCGAAAAAATTGGGAGGGATCGCCATCTCCGCAATTACCCCCTCCACCATCTATCCACTGGTTAAAAAGATCCAAGGCCTTATATGGAAAAACACATGATATAATTCAAGTGTTAGGCCGCCGCAGTCTCAATTCGTAACTTCGCTTCTTTAGTTGTCGGATAATGCCTGAAGATATCTCTGGGGCACTTTTCTACACATATTTCTTCACATGCAGGGCCATAATCCAAACATTTTTGGTGGTCAATCTGAACGATGTTATCCTCCAGGCTGACGACCTTGGCGGGGCAGACCTTAACGCACATTTTGCAGGCGATACACCCGGTTTCACATATCTGCCTGACCGTTTTGCCAGGATCTTTGGTGCTGCAGGGGACTCTCACCCTGGCCCTCAAAGGCAGAAGCTCGATGATACTTTTGGGGCAGGAGCGGACACAGGTCCCACAGCCCACACATCGTTCGGTATCCACTGTTGGAAAATTGTCCTTCATGGTGATGGCGTCAAAGGGGCAGCTCTGAACACAGTCCCCTAGACCTATACAGGCATATTGGCATGCAGCGGGCCCCCCAAAGGCCAGGTTTGCGGCCGCACAGGACCCATGCCCCACGTAGGCCAGCTTGTCCCGGACCTTGCCCTCGATTTTTGAACAACGGATGATGGCGACAATATCTTCCACCGCTCCCACCTTCTTCTTCGATATCTCCGCGACCATCTCCGCGACCTCGGACTTGCCCGGAAAACAGAGGTTGGGTGAGACATCAGGGTCGTTAATGACCGCTTCGGCGTATGCTTCACATCCAGGGAAGCCACACCCGCCTCATTGTGCCCCTGCTAGGACGTCCAGGACTTCTTCCACTTTCGGGTTGACTTCAACGGCAAACCGGTTCGCCGCCACAGCAAGGCCAATGCCAAAAAAAAGGCCGATACAGCCCAGTACAGCCAGACCGGCAAGGGCTAGTTTTAGCAATGTCGGGTCCATCGATGCTCCTTGGTTTTGGGTGAAGTGAGACGCTCAAAACGATCAAGCGGCCCGGCGCCTGCGGGTGCGCTGACGTGTTGTGTTGCCCTGTATGGCGGGCGATTTTTCGGCGATTCACGCATGGCTAAAAAATGGACATGCCGGAGAAGCCCAAAAACGCCAGGGCGAAGAGGCCGGCAACCACAAAGGCGATAGGGAGCCCCCGGTATGTAGGGGGGACATTGGCCAGTTCGAGCCGTTCCCTCACAGAGGCCATTAGGAAAAGAGCGATCAAAAACCCTACGCCGGCGCCGAGGGCCAGCATGAGACTTTCCATTGCATTGTATTCATTGGCGGCGAGGGTCAACGGAACGGCTATGACAATGCAGTTGGCGATCACCAGCACCAGATAGACCCCAAAGGCTTTGAAAAGAACAGGGTTCAATTTTCTCAGGATGGTGTCAACCGCCTGGACCGATAGAGAAACCAGGCCGATAAAGACCACTATCTGCAGAAAATCGAGCCTGTAGGGTTTTAACACGAACTGGTAGAGGAACCACGCCATCATTGCGCTGAAAACCATGACAATCGTGAAAGTGATCCCCATCCCCACGGCCGTAGATTTCTTTTGTGAGGTTCCGAAAAACACACACAGACCAAGGTATTTGCTAAACACGAAATTGTTGATGAGCATGGCCCCGATAAGAACCGAGAAGAGATATCCCAGGTAGAGTTTCTTGACACTCACAAACGCGGAGCCTAGGGATTTCCCCTCGGAATTGATTTCTTTGATGGAGATCATGTGGGGCTGTTTCTGGTTCAACTCCCTTTCAAAGGTCAGCGTCAGGGTCCTTTTGTCCGGGCTGAGTTGCACCCGGCTGATCTTGAGTTTGATGTCAGGATCTGGTTTCTCATAGACGGCATAGTTGGAAATATCTTTGGCCCGGCCCTCGTCAACCGGGCCTGCAAATTTGATAACAATGCTGCTGGTATCTTTGAATGCCGTCTTTTGAACAAACGGGTGCTCCTGCCCGCATCCGGACAGCAGAAGGAGACCCAGCAGGGCTAATACACATACAAGGACGTTTTTGACGGTAGTGGTTTTCATGTCCGTTTCGCTGTTTTCGAACGATTGTAAGTCAGTTCTACATAGTTAAAGATCGCCATCATAAAACCCACGCAGAAGAAACCGGCGGCCGGTAGAACAAAGAAGAGAAGCGGCCGGACTCCCAGGACATCGTATCCGAAAAGTGTGCCCATTCCCAGCAACTCTCTCACAAAACCGAGGGTCATCATTCCCAGCAGAAACCCGAGCCCCATGCCAAGACCGTCCCAAAAAGAGGAGCTTACAGTGTTCTTACAGGCGAATGTCTCCAACCGCATGGTGATGATGGCAAACGCCACGATCAGTTTTACGAAAATCCCCATTTGTTTGTAGGCATCGGGCAGGTATGCCGCCAGGATCAGATCAATGACGGTGACCCAGGTGGCAATGGTAAGGGTATAGGTGGGGATCCGGATGCGGGGGTGGATGTGATTTTTGATGGCGGCAATGGTGCAGCCGGAAAATACCTGGACAAACAGGACGGCCACCCCCAAAAGGAGGCCGTTCATTACCGTGGTGGTTATCCCGACAGCCGGGCACATGGAGAGGGCCAGGCGGAAGATAGGGTTTTCACTCAATATGCCGTTAAAAAGCAGCTGAGAGGTCGTCTTTGTGGTCGCGGGCAAGTTTCTTCCTCCTTAAAAGGCCGTCGGGATGTGCTGACGTTCAATGACACTGTCCATAATGTTCAGTCGATAGACAAATTTGCCAGCCATCTCCTTTACCCCGTTGGTGACGGCCTTGCTTGAGATGGTTGCACCCGTGAGGGCATAGATGTCTTTGTATTCGTATTTGGCCCTGACGGCATCGATTACTCCCTTGAGCAACTCTTTTCCCTTGCCGGATTCAAGGTATTGCTTGTACTCCTTGGGGAGGGGTTCTTTTATGACGAGGAGTTCGCGGGTCCTTTCAAAGGACTTTCCCTTGAACTGGTTCTTGAAATAGTCTTCCTGGATTTCCCCGCCCAACCCGGGGTCTTCTTCGTGTTCGGTGATATCCAGACCGATGATGGTGAAGTGCGGGTCTAGGGCCAGCATCACATGAATAAAGGTCTTGAACCCCGGAAAGGCTCCAGGGAGAAGGTAGGCCATGCGTTTGTCACCACGCTTGGCGATGATTGTCGAGTCGGCATAGGTAAACTGTTTTGGCGGTTTCAGTACTGCATTCAACGCAGCCTTCCGTTCCGGGGGTTCAGCGGCGTTTTCCGGTGTAATGTTTAAGTTGAACCTGTTGACAAACTGCCCCGCCAAATCGATGATGACAAGTTCAAAGCCCCCTTTGGCCCCGGCTTCCACCGGGATCATGTACCCCAGGGTCTTCACGTCCCCGTCCTCGATAATGTAGCGGTAGACCGTGTAGAGTTCCAAGTCTGCCGGTGACGGGTTGTCCTTGTCATACCCCAGGAGCCCCAGCATGGTCTGGTTGATGTTGATCTGTTCGTTGTGCCGCTTTGCCTTGTCGGTGAGCATAAAGACCGAACCCATTACCACCCCGGCGATCAGGCATGATAATGTGAGGGAGGTTGTTATACGGATAAGTTCTTTCATTTGAAAGCACCTTTTTCAGGGGCAAAGCGTTTGGGGCGGAACCATCCGTCCAGGGCCGAGGAAAGGGGGTTCATGAGCAGGATGGCATAGCAGATCCCTTCGGGGTACCCGCCCTTTAACCGGATAAGCACCGTAAGCGCGCCTATCCCGATTCCAAAAACGAGTTTTCCCGCAGGCTGGCTTGGGGAGGTCACATAGTCGGTTGCCATAAAAAACGCCCCGAGCATTACGCCCCCCGAAAGGACGGCCAGCAGCGGGCTGCCCGTGAACAGCGTTTTCCCGCCGAACACCCAGGTGAGGAATGCAGTGGAGACGATTACGGACACCGGGATATGCCAGGTAATGTATTTTTTGTAAATAAGGTAAAGTCCTCCGAGCAGAAGCAGAAACGCGGAAGTCTCACCGATACTCCCCGGCCTCCAGCCGAGAAAGAAGTCGCCGTAAATGGTGGACATTGCCCCGAACTTTTCTGTCAGGGCTTGGATGCCGTAATGTTTCAGAACGTAAAGGGGGGTCGCCGTCGATATGGTATCTACCCCCGAACCCATGTATTTGAAAATCGCGGCGTTTCGAATGGGTGGCAGCCACGCAGACGTCATGGCCACCGGAAATGTGGCGACCAAAAATGCCCTTCCAATGAGGGCAGGGTTGAAAATGTTAAAGCCTATCCCCCCCAGGAGGTGTTTGGCCACGTATATGGCCATGACAGCCCCCAAGACCGGGGTCCAGTAGGAAACCCCGGGGGGGATTACATAGGCCAAAAGGAGCCCGGTGATAACGGCACTTCCGTCCCGGATCGTAATAGGGCGACGGAAGACTTTCTGCGAAACGGCCTCCGTCGCCACGCAAGCTCCGACGCTTATCAGGGTGATGATGAGTGTCTGGAAACCGAAAATAAACACGGAAAGAACAAGGGGCGGGAGGAGACAGACCACAACGGTCCACATGATCCGCTCCACCGACTCACTGCTCTTCACGTGTGGGGAGACGGAGACCGTCCACAGTGGGGTTTCAGCTACAGTCGTTCGGTTGTTTTTTGTTGCTTCTTTGATGGTGTTGTCCCTTCATGGGGCTATTTTCTTGCCTTCATTTTTGCAAGGCGGATAAACTGAACCAGGGGTCTTTTTGCCGGACAGGTGTAAGCGCAGCAGCCGCACTCAAAACACTCAAACAAACCAAACTGTGATGTCTCTTCGGCCCGCCCCCCTTCCACATAGATCCCGATCTCATTAGGGGAAAGGCCCATGGGACAGGCATCAAGACACCAGCCGCAGCGGATGCACGGGCCGTGGGGGGTGGTGTCGATTTCGTCATCTGTCAGAAAGGCAACCCCGGAGGTGGTCTTGGTGATGGGAATGTCGAGCGTCGGCACGGCAAACCCCATCATGGGCCCGCCCATAACCACCTTGGCCAGATCCTGGCGTGTCCCGCCCAGAAAGGACACAATGTCGCTCAGTTTCGTCCCGACCCTTACCAGCAGGTTGGCGGGCCGTTCTATACCGCGCCCCGATATGGTAATCACCTTTTCGTACAGGGGCTTGTCCAGGACTACCGCCTCGTAGATGGCGCAGGCGGTCCCCACGTTTTGAACGATTGCACCCACATCGAAAGGAAGCCCGAACCCCGGGACGCGTCTCCCCGTGATGCTTTCTATAAGCTGTTTTTCAGACCCCTGGGGGTATTTGACCTCAAGGGGATCGATGGATATGCAAAAACCATTGGAGACTGCCGCCTGTGAGGCTTTGTTCATGGCCTCAGCGGCATCTACCTTGTTTGCCTCTATTCCGATCCGGCAATTCTGAATTCCGAGTAGGGTCAGGATGATCTTTGCCCCTTCAATAATTTCCTTTGGCCGCTCAAGCATCAGGCGATGGTCAGTGGTAAGATATGGCTCGCATTCCGCGCCGTTGAGGATCAGTATGTCAACGTTGGCCTCGGGCGGCGGGGAGAGTTTGACGTGTGTGGGAAATCCGGCTCCCCCGACGCCGACAATGCCGGCTTTTTTTATCTTCTCCAGGATCTCGCCTCTTGAAAGGTCTCCCCAGGCACAGGGGGTGTGGCCCCGCGGTTTTGCCCCGGTGTCGGTTTCAATGGCGATGGACGGAGAACTTATGGATACGGGATTTGCCGAAGTGGTGAAATTTTTTATCTTTCCGGAAACGCTTGCGTGGATTGCGGCGCCAAGGCCGACTTTCACCTCGCCGATCATATCACCTTCGGTGACCTGGTCTTTTTTCTTGACCAGAGGTTCGCACGGTACCCCGAAATGCTGACTTAGCAGAATTTCCACTTCTTCGGGAATCGGAAGCGTTTCAATGGGCAGATGTTCTGTCAGTTCCTTTGATTCGCGGGGGTGAACCCCGCCCCTGGGAAATGTCAGCAATGTCTTACTCATCAATTGATTAGTTGTGAAAGACTATATTAATTAATCCCTTAAACCTTCAGCCATGGTGATGACCCCGATTTTGCCACCCCATTGTCAATCAAAGAAATTACGGGTTTATCCAGGTTGCTGTCAGTTGGCGCTCCCACCTGTGAATAATAAATGCACACCATTATTGTCAAGGAATTTATCCGAATAATTCCCTGGCCCGCAGGATGTCTTTACCAATCTGTTCGGCCAGTTCCTTTGGCGATTCAAAGGTCTTTTCATCCCTCAATCGCTCGATAAAATCTACCCGTATGATTTTGCCAAGCAGGTTCTCTGAAAAATCAAGGACATGGGTCTCCACTGAAAAGACTCCTTCTCCGAAGGTGGGGTTGTATCCGATATTTGTGAGACCGTAACAGGTCCGGCCATCAATGTAGACCCTAACGGCATAGACGCCCACCTTTGGTGTCAACTCGTCGATCAGTGCCAGGTTTGCAGTGGAGCAGCCAAGAAGCCTGTCTCCCCGGTTCTTCCCCTTGATCACGGTTCCGCTTACCTGGTAATCCCTCCCCAATAACTTCTTTGCCTCTTTGAGGTTTCCATCCTGGACCAGATCCCGGATTGAGGTGCTGGAGACCAAGGTATCGTCAATACAAACCGGATGCACCTCATGGACCGCGAAACCGAAACGGTCCCCCATTTCCATCAGGAGCTGGATGTTTCCCTCGCGCTCGCGGCCAAAGGTATAATCATATCCTACCACAATTTCTTTGACCCCGATTTTGTCAAGCAGGATATCTTTGACAAATGCTTTGGCAGGAGTGGCGGCGAATTCCTTTGTAAATGGGATACAGAAAATGACATCAATGTCTGTGTCCTTCATCAGTCTCAATTTTTGGTGGATTGGGGTTATAAGTGGCGGGCCATTACCAGGCAACATGACCTTTATGGGGTGCGGTTCAAAGGTCATAACAGCCGATTGTCCATTTATCTTTTTGGCGCGCTCTTTGACTTTGTCAAAAAGGGCCAGATGGCCTATGTGCATTCCATCAAAGTTGCCGATGGTCAGGACAGGATTTTTTAGTGGTTTTTCCAGTTGTTTCAGATCAGAAATAAGCGTCATATGTGAATCAGTGCTCCCAGGTTGTTATTCAAGTGATGACCTAAAACATTGTTATAGTAATTTGACCTTGACACGCCCCAGGGCCCTCCAAACTGGTCCGGGGGGTGGCACGGTCGACCATATTAGATCTTGACAATATTAGCCCTTCATTATAGCCTTTAAAAATAAATAGATCAACCCTGTTTGCCAGCCGAAGTGGCGGAATTGGTAGACGCGCTAGGTTCAGGGTCTAGTGGGTGTAAGCCTGTGCGAGTTCGAGTCTCGCCTTCGGCACCAAATAATACTGGGGGATTGTAAAACCCTGACGTATATTGCATCATAACCCTAACGTTGCATAAAGTTTGAGTTCAAAACGCTATAGATTGGGCCAGTCCCGCGGGGCGGGATTTGGCCATTTTCAAGGACGAAAGCGTATTAAACATACGGTGAGGTCTTGAAAATGGGGAAACGTTTCTTGATGGCCTGATATAGAGCGAGCAAAGCGGTTTTGGGCCAAATATTTATGGAACGTTAGGGATAGGGCTCTTGGTGGGGTTGTCTGCCAGGAGCCTTGTTGTTTTTGGTTTCAAGAACCCCAGGTTTTTTCAAAGAGCTGAAGCCTTACCTTTTTGCTGTTTTGATTTGTAGATTGTCTGCGGGTATTTGTGTCTATTTTGGCTAAAAAAGCACATAAAGGGGGTCAGACGATGGAAGCAGCGACTCCGGGAAAATTGTTGGGCATATCCGGGAGTTATTGGCAGGCGTGTACTTTGCATGCCGGAGTAAAACTGGATCTGTTTACAAAGATAGCGAAAGGTGAGAGAACCGCAGGGGAGGTTGCGGGCGAGCAGGGGTATGATCTAAGGGGCGTCACAGCCCTTCTCAACGCCCTTGTATCCATGGGGCTTCTGATAAAGAAGGAGGATCACTATTTTAACGCCCCCGAAGCCAAGTCATTTCTTATAAAGGATTCGCCCAAATATTTGGGGCATATGATAATGCATCATCATCACCTGGTGGAGTCCTGGGCACAGCTTGACCGGGCAGTCAGAAGTGGAAAACCCATTGAGAAAAAATCGGCCCCGGAAGAAAAGATGCGGGAGAGTTTTTTGATGGGCATGTTCAATATGGCCATGGCCATCGCACCCGGTCTTTCCGATCAAATTGACTTAGGGGGGAGACATCATCTCCTCGATCTGGGAGGAGGTCCTGCTACTTATGCCATCCATTTCTGTTTGAAAAACCCCCATTTGAAGGCCACGGTCTATGATTTCCCAACAACGGAGCCTTTTGCCAGGAATACCATTGAACAGTTTGGCCTTTCAGAGAGACTTGATTTTATGGCAGGGGATTATCTGGCAGATGATATCAATGGCAGCTACGATGTGGCCTGGCTCTCCCATATCCTTCACAGTGAAGGGCCGAGCGGATGTGAGACGATGATTGAAAAGGCAGCAGCATCCCTGGAAGAGGGCGGGCTCCTGCTGATTCACGAATTTATCTTGGAAAATACCCTTGATGCGCCTCTGTTTCCAGCCCTTTTTTCCCTAAACATGCTTGTCAATACAAAGGAGGGACGATCCTATTCTGAAATCCAAATCAAGGGGATGCTGGCCAAGGCAGGACTCAGGGAATATCAAGCGGCTGCCCTTTGAGGGTCCCAATGAATCGGGCATAATCACCGGAATCCGTTAACTCCATGGCACTCTGCATATGTTGCCCGAATACTGATCTTTTACAACCCCGGATCTCTCTGTTTTTCACTCTTCACTCTTCAATATTCGTAATACTTCAGTCCCTCCGAAACCCAGGGGAATGGGGATTCCGTTTTTCGGGTGCAAAACTCGCCCGTAAGAGAGTGTAAAGCAATCACGTGCCAAAGGTGAAAACAGCGGGAAAGTATTTGAGGGAAAGTCCTATCGATTTTGGTGACGTCCCTGTCCGTGATTACTTAACGCTCTCTAACGGCCTCAGACAGGATTGCACCCTTCAAAACGGAACCCCCATTCCCCTGCCAAATGCCAATTTTGAAAAGAAACTAAATTTTTTCCAATATTCACTCCTCATTCTTAGTTCAATCGCCAATCGCCAATCATCAATCTCATGCCCCCTTCCACACCTCCTCGTTGTCGAAGTCAGAAGGGGATCTCCCTCCAGATTTCTCAAATTGTTCAATCCACCTGCTGACTCGCTTTTTACCGTATATTGATTTCCAGCCTGCCACGATCTTGTCTACCGGGATGTCGGCAAAGGTCCCATGGTCCGCCACATATTCCATAAACTGCCTTTTTTCAAGATTATATGCATGGAAAATGGAATCCTCATGGCCGTTGAATTCCAAGGGTGCAACCTTGTGTTTTTCGCACAGTTCCTTGTTAAAGGCGGGGGTTGCCTTTACCCATTTTCCATCCAGATAAAACTCAACAAAACCGTGGTACACAAAAAGATCCGTGCCCAGATATTCGATGAGCTGTTTTGTTGCAAGATGATTTTTGACATTGGCAAGCCCGATTCTTGAGGGGATTCCACAATTTCTCCCAAGGGCGCATAGAAGGGATGCCTTGGAGACGCAATACCCCCGACCGCTTTTTAAAACATTGCTTGCCCGGTAGTGCTCAGGGAGGTAGAAGGGATAGTAGGGGTCGTACCATATGCCGTCTCTGACCACATAATAAAGTTTCACTGCGCGTTCCACAGGGTCGTTGCTTTCTTCAATGGTCTTTTTGGCGTGGGCAATTATCGAAGGGTGGTTGCTGTCTATGATAGGTGTTGGATCAAGATATTTCTTGTTCACCTGATTCTCCTTTCTGTTCTGTTGGGTGAATGCTGATATATCAGAAAATAACTGATGTCGTCAAAGGGCAATCGTTCTCCCAGGCCGCCATTTTTTTCTTGACACATAGTTACTTTGTAGCTAAATTGTAACCATATTGTGGTGAGAGGATATCCCATAATTTAAAATGAAATCAAATTGTTATCTTATCTATTCAACTTTTTTATATTGCAGAATAATTCTTAGCAAAAATGGCCGAAGAAAAGAAAACAAAGAGTGAAAAAAATAACGCCGTAGAAAGGGAACGGGGGAAAGTCAAGTTCGAGGTATACGGCGAAGAGATGCTGGAGAAGGCTGTCAAGCTAAGCGGAAACAGCGGAAGGGTCTATCTGCCACCCGATTGGGTCGGATGTCGGGTGAAAATAATCCGTGTTGATTAATTGAAATCTGTCTAGGGGTTAGATGAATATTTTGTCAAAAGATCTGGTTATCAGGAAAATCAAGCCAGAAGATGCGGACGAAATGAGCAGGATTGAGGCTGTCATAACCAAATCCCCTGATAGAACCGATTTCAGACAGATTATTGTGAAACAGGTGCGGAAAGATGAAGATGCAAGCTTTGTAGCAGAGATTGACGGCAAGGTAGCGGGCTACATGATAAGCTATACTGTCTATGCCGGGTTTGGCGTTGAAAAGAGCGCCTGGATCGCAACGCTGGGGTGGATCCCAAGTTTATGGGGCAGGGTATTGGGAAGATGCTGGCCGAGGAGATCCTTCGGGTTTACGAGGAACGAGGCATCAGAAATATCTTCACCTCTGTCCGCTGGGATTCAGTGGACCTTTTGTCGTTTTTTAAGACCTTGGGTTTTGATCGGAGTGATTTTATTAATCTTAGAAAGGGACCTTGATTCTTGACCGTCCCCGACGTATCGGCTGTTGGCCTCTCGTAATGCCTGGATTCCGGGTTATCCGGTCAATCCCAATCCTGTTTCATCTCTCAAATGTTGTGCCCCTTTCGCCATTAAACACACAAGGGCAGATCCCGTATAGTCCGAGCCCAAAAAAGGAAGTTCTTGCAAAACCCGCTTTTTTCTTGACACATAGCTACGATGTAGCTAGATTGTAATCACATAGTATTGAACATCGTAGATAATCTTTTCTTATCACCAAGAGTAATAAGAAAGCATGTCACGGATTCAGGTAATCTAGAAGGGGAAAAAAATGAGGTACGCAGAGACAGGGTTTAATTTAGAGGTTGATCTAACCCGGGGAAACATTGAGAGGGTGGAAACCGACCCAAGAGACACCGAGCTTTATCTGGGGGGGCTAGGGACTAACGCCAAGATATTATGGGATAGGGTTCCCCCTGAGGTTGAACCCTTTTCTCCTGATAATCTACTCATATTTGCCGCGGGTCTTTTATGTGGCACACCTGCTACCGGTTGTAATCGTACCATTGTTTCTACCATTTCTCCTCAGACGTTACTGATGGCATTTTCAATGATGGGGGGGTTTTGGGCACCAGAATTGAAGTATGCCGGCTATGACAAGGTGATTCTTCGCGGCAAGTCTCCTGATCTGGTTTATTTGTGGATAAACAATGACAAAGTAGAAATACGTGATGCCTCTCATTTGCAGGGTAAGGGCGCTACTGACACTGCAGAACTGATTCGACAGGAGTTGAAGGAACCGAAAGCCCAGGTGGCGGCTATTGGCCTGGCCGGTGAAAACAGGGTCTATTTTGCTTCTATCGAGCAGGGCAGGTCCAGCGCCAGCCGAGGCGGAATAGGGGCCGTTATGGGGGACAAAGGGTTAAAGGCGATAGCTGTTCGCGGAACAAATGACATTCATGTTGCCCGACCGGCTGAATACCTGGACCTTTGCAACGAAGTGCTGGAATATATAAAATTTCGAGAAAAAAATCCAATTCCGGGAGTAATACCCATTTTATCCGTGCTTGGATCACCGCAAGAGATGGCAATACATGATGAGAAGTGGCACACCGAGAATTTCGCCTGGGGAAATGCCCGCCATCGCAGAAGAGATTTTTGGACCGAGGAAGTCGATAGAGCTTGGACGGAGACGTTGGAAAATGCGCGGACGCGGCTAATAAGTTGCTATAACTGTCCGATGAAATGCGGGGCCACAATTTCCATGCCGGGACTTCCAACCTACATGATGAAATGCTTTTCGAAACTTACGTATCCAATGGCGGCCATGTCAGATCTGGATTTTGGTTTTAAAATCGCTCAACGTGCTACGGAGTATGGAGTGGACGGATACTCAGCTCCGCAAGTTATGGCCTTCTGCCTTGAACTTTATGAAAACGGCATTTTATCTGACGATGACATTCAAGGAATGCCGTCCGATAACGAGGAGAGATTTTACTGGTTGCTTGACAGAATTGTTCGGCGGGAAGGGATAGGGGATGTTTTGGCCAATGGTACATATTGGGCGGCCAAAGAGATTGGTAAGGGCGCAGAAGCATATGCTCATAATAACATTAAAAAGCATGAGCAGCTGCCTCTCAAACTGGGAATGCTGAATCCCATTTATTTTCTGATGTATTGTACCGGCGAAAAGCTGCATATTACTCAGATTGAAGGGCAGTTTCCGCAGGCACCTTTTCCCAAGAGAGAGCACAGGGAAAAATTTGTAAAGGACTGGTTTCAGGTCCCGGATGACAGGTTCAAACAGTATTTCCTGGATTGGGAACCCCGCGGTGAAAACTCCTTGCCCTATTATCCGACGGTTAAGATGACGTGTGATATTGTCGACTGGATGGAGCGTATGCACTACATTGATGACGCCTCGGAATGTGCTCCGGTTTGTCCTCATTTCACCTGAAGCCTCCGTATCATATACACAATTTCCCGAAATTTATCTCAGTCAGGTGCCGGGATCGATATGGATGAAGCCAAATTAACCCAGGCAGCCAAAGGTACCGAACTTTAGTTAGAGCCGTTAATATAGAAGAGGCATGCGCAGAAAAGATGAGAAGCCGCCAGAGGACCATTGGAAGAAAAGATTTCCCGAACTTGAAAAGGAGCTCTTAGATACGTATTACAAATTAAGGGGTGGAATAATCGAGGGTATTCCTACTAAAGAGTCTTACATGAATTGGGTTTGGATTACGTGAGCGAAGACTTTGTAGAGAGGGGGATCTTGACAGATAGTGGAGGCACTCCTTCTAAAGAGACTTCGGCGGAAAAAGAGAAGAAATAAAGTGAAGAGGTGGTAACCGTCATGGGTGAGAAAAAAAAGAAAATAGTCAAAACAATAAAAGTTGATGTTGATAAATGCAATGGTTGCCGCGCATGTGAGTTAATCTGCTCCTCCTTTCACGCTGAGCCAAAATATAGCAGCAATAATCCGGCGAGGTCTCGTATTCGGGTGATTCGTGAACCGATAAAAGACATATATGTTCCGGTATACGCGGGTGAGAATGCAAAATCCGAATGTGCGGGCAGAGACAAATACACGATTGACGGAAAGGAATACGAGGAGTGTGCCTTTTGCAGGGCTTCCTGCCCATCCAGGGACGTTTTCAAAGAACCCGATTCCGGTCTCCCTCTAAAATGCGATATGTGTGAAAGCGATCCGACACTAAAAGAACCCTTGTGTGTTCAGTGGTGCTTGGCTGATGCCCTGATTTACGAAGAAAGGGAAGAGGAAGTCGAAGAAGAGGAGGAGCAGGAGGAACTGGAGATTGGCTTGGAATCATTGGCAGACAAACATGGATTGGAAAAGATAATGGATACCGTTGCCCGAATGTCAATGAAGGACTAACGTTTTAACAGGGTGTGGAAGAATGTTCACCCTAACGTTGCAGATGGACGTTTTTCTACACCCTGTCAAAAAAGAGGATTAATGAAGACAGTGGAAACTGTAACCCCCTTCAAAGAGATCATAGATGAGATAAAGGCGAGCGGTGGAGACGCCTTTAAAAGATGCTTTCAATGCGGATTATGCGATACGGTTTGTCCTTGGAACAGGGTTCGATCCTTTAGTATGCGTAAGATCGTTCGAGAGGCGACGTTCGGTTTGACTGAGATTGAAAGTGAAGATATCTGGCGTTGTACCACCTGTGGAAGATGCCCCCAGCAGTGCCCCAGGGACGTGAAAGACAGATAGAGTCCGGGGTAGCCTTACGCAGGATTGCCACGGAATATCAGGTTTTCCCGACGGCCGTCAAACCTGTCCGCACCGCGAGCGCAAGCCTCGTCGGCGAAGGTAACCCCTTGAATGAAGCGCGAAAAGACAGGGCCAATTGGGCAGAAGGCCTTTCTGTCAAAACCTTCACCGAGGGGATGGAAATTTTATATTTCCCCGGTTGCTACTTAAGCTATGACCCAAGATTAAAAAAGGTGGCCAGGGCCACAGCCGAGATCCTCAACCGGGCAGGGGTGGATTACGGGATACTGGGCGATAAGGAGAATTGCTGTGGAGAAAGCATCCGCAAGACGGGCGAAGAGGAATTATTCAGACGCCTGGCCAGGGAAAACATCAAAACGTTTATCGATAATGGGGTGAAGAAAATCCTTGTTTCTTCCCCCCATTGCTACCACACCTTCAAAAACGAGTATCCGGAATTTATGGTGCACTTTGAGGTGGTTCATCTCTCTCAATATTTATTCGAGCTGATTCATGAGGGAAGACTTGAGTTGAACAAGGAATATAGGAAAAAAATCACGTATCATGACCCATGTTATCTGGGCCGACATAACGACATATATGACGAGCCCCGGGAGATTTTAAAGAAGATACCGGGTTTAGAGCTTAATGAGATGCCTGATTCGCGGGTAGACAGTCTCTGTTGCGGAGGGGGCGGCGGCCGGATCTGGATGGAAACGCCAAAGGGGGAAAGATTCTCCGACCTCAGATTGGAACAGGCCATGGAAGTCGGGGCTGAGGTGCTGGTGACTTCCTGCCCATATTGCATCGCCAACTTTGAGGACAGCCGGTTAACCCTGATGTTACCGAAAATCTGGAGATAAAAGACATTACGGAAATTATTCGGGAAGTGATTGAGTTTCCAATTCAGAAAGCCAAAAAGACCTGATGAGGAGAACCTAGAGAAGTGGAAAAAGAACAGATTGAACAGCTTTGTGAAAGTTTTGCGGACAGTAATTTTGGAGACGTAATGGTTGTTGGTGGAGGGGTCAGCGGTATTCAAGCCTCTCTTGATCTTGCCACTGCTGGTTTTAAGGTTTACCTGGTTGAGAAAGAGCCGAGCATCGGCGGCCATATGGCCCAGCTTGACAAGACTTTTCCCACCAATGACTGCTCCATGTGAATACTCTCGCCCAAACTGGTCGAGGTCGGCCGGCATCCCAATATAGAGGTTCTGACCTATACTGAAGTCGAAAGTCTAGAAGGTGAAGCAGGAGACTTCAAGGTAACCCTGATTAAAAAGCCCAGGTACATTATAGAGGACAAATGCACGGGTTGTACGACCTGTGTGAAATACTGTCCGATCGAATACCCGGATCAATTTAATCAGGAAATATCAAAGAATAAAGCCGTCCATGTATACTTCTCTCAGGCAATTCCCCTTGTCTCATATATTGATGAAAGCTGTATTTATCTTAAAGAGAAAAAATGTCGTATTTGCGAAGGGGTGTGTCAGAATGAGGCCATAGATTTCAAACAAACGGCGGAGAAGGTAGACGTAAATGTAGGGGCGATAATTCTTTCTCCCGGCATTGAGCCATTTGATCCAAAGGTGAAGGATGAATATGGCTACGGAAAGTTTGAGAACGTGGTTACAAGCATGGATTATGAACGGCTGTTATCCTCCACCGGGCCATACGAAGGAGAGGTACTGCGTGCCTCCGACAAGAAGCATCCCCATAAAATAGCCTGGATTCAATGCGTCGGTTCCAGACGGGTTACCCCGGGCGAGAACAGCTATTGTTCAGGCGTATGCTGCACCTATACCCAGAAACAGGTGATTTTGACAAAAGATCATGATGCAGAGACAGAGTGTACAATATTCCATAACGATATTCGTTCCCATGGCAAGGATTTTGAACGATACTACCAAAGAGCGGAGGGACTTCCCGGGGTTCGCTTTATAAGAAGCTACGTCTCAATCGGAAGAGAGAATCCGGAAACCAAAAATGTAACGCTGAAATACGCGACTGCCGACGATGGCGTAAAAGAAGAAGAATTTGATATGGTGGTGTTGTCCGTTGGATTGAATCCTCCTGCTGATTATGAGGGGCTGGCAGATAAGTTTGGGCTCGAGCTCAATTCACACGGATTCTGCAAAGCAATTCATTCCAATCCTATGAGACCACCAGACCCGGGATTTTTGCAAGCGGAGCCTTCCAGGGTCCTACAGATATCCCCGAGGCGGTTTTTACCGCCAGCGGGGCCGGCGCCCAATGTGGTGAATTCCTTGACTACAGGCGAGGGAAACTGGCCAAAGAAAGGATATATCCGCCGGAAAGAGATGTCTCCAAAGAGGAGCCAAAGATAGGCGTCTTTGTGTGTCATTGTGGGGCTAATATCGGAAGTGTAGTAAACGTTCCTTCCACAGTTGACTATTCCCTAACCTTACCCAATGTTGTCTACGCCCAGGAACAGCTGTTTTCATGCGCTACTAATTCTGCCAAGGAAATAACAGACTTGGCAAAGGAAAAAGGGCTCAACCGAGTGGTTATCGCTGCCTGCTCCCCCAGGACCCTTGAACCGTTATTCCGGGACACCCTTCGGGAGGCGGGGCTTAATCAATATTATTGTGATATGGCGAATATCAGGGAACATTGCTCCTGGGTCCACTCTAAAGAAAAGGAAAAGGCCACTGAAAAGGCAAAGGATATCATCCGGATGTCGGTCGCACGAGCTTGTCATTTGGAGCCATTACAGGAATTTGATCTGCCGGTAAACAAGACGGCCCTGGTGGTTGGTGGCGGTATTGCCGGCATGACCTGTGCGCTCTCCATAGCCAACCAGGGACATGAAGTTCAGTTGGTGGAAAAGGATAAAGACCTGGGGGGTATGGCGCGAAGAATTCACACCACCCTGGAAGGAATGGATGTTCAGACATATTTGAATGATGTGATACGCTCGGTTTATGAGAACCCCTTGATACATGTATCCCATGAAGCCACCATCACAGACGTCGCCGGTTATGTGGGGAATTTCATAACCACGGTGGAAACTGAAGGAATGGTCAAAGAGATAAAACATGGTGCATCCGTCATCGCTATCGGTGCTGATGTATATAAACCTACCGAATACCTTTATGGAGAAGATGACAGGGTAATGACCCACATTGAGTTGGGGGAGCAGATCGCCAAAGGAGAAGAAAAGGTCCTTAATGCCGAAAGTCTGGTGATGATCCAATGCGTAGGCTGCAGAAATGAAGACAGAAATTACTGCAGCAGGGTATGTTGCAGCCATGCAGTAAAGAACGCCCTGAAACTAAAAGAGATAAACCCCGAAATGGATATCCACGTTCTCTTTCGGGATATGAGAACGTACGGGTTCAGAGAGGATTTTTATAGGGAAGCGTCGGAAAAAGATGTCAAGTTCATCCGCTATGAGCCGGAGGATAAACCCCAGGTGGAAGCAACTGAGGAGGAAGGTCGGCCTGTGTTAAGGATTACCGTGCCCGATCCCATTTTAGGTAAAAAACTTGTTATCGATACCGAGTTACTTTCTTTGGCTGCCGCTGTTATTCCCTCTGCAGGAACCAAGGAAGTCGCCGGATTATTCAAGGTAACCTTGAGCCCGGATGATTTTTTCAAAGAAGCCCATGTCAAATTAAAACCGGTTGAGTTTGCTGCAGATGGCGTTTATCTTTGTGGAACGGCTCACTACCCCAAGCATATACCGGAAACGATTAACCAGGCTTATGGCGCTGCCGGCCGGGTCTTAACTCTTATCTCACACGATACAGTCGTAGCCTCAGGTGCTGTTTGCGAGGTAAAAGAGAACGATTGTGTATCGTGTGGGGCATGTATTACAGCCTGTACGTATGATGCCATAGAGTTTCGTGAGACACCACAGGGCAGAAAGGCCTGGGTTAATCCTGTTCTCTGTAAAGGAGACGGCCTCTGTAACGCAAAGTGTCCAACAAATGCTATCGTACTAAAGCACTTTACCGATGAAGGG
>PVMK01138372.1_pt1 | contig 21592 bp, 15 predicted proteins | sample 1853481 | NCBI WGS metagenome assembly PVMK01 (sample SAMN08533507, study PRJNA380276) | Marine sediment metagenome, whole genome shotgun sequencing project.
GGATGGATGTTCGCTATTAGAACCGACAGATGTTTCATGAACCCAGCAGCGTTCACATTTTTCACCGGCCGCGGCTTCGATCTTAATCGATAATCCCTCTACATTCTCGCTCACAAAGCTGCCGTCAAGCTTTTTATCTTTGAGCAGGGAAACGCTTGAGACGATAAATATAAATCTTAAATCTTCAGCATACGGTTGCAGGAGGCTGTATAAGTCTTCTTTTGCGGAGATGGTAATCGCGGCATCAAGCGGGTGCCCGATTTGCTTCTGGACCCGGGCTTCTTCCAGGGCCTTGGTGGCCTCTGCCCGTACTTTCAAAATCGTCTCCCATTTTTGAGCCAGGCTCTCATCTTTCCATTGGCTGTTTGCCTCAGGCAGCAAAGCAAGGTGAACACTTGGCACTTTATCGCTGTGAGCCGGCAGATACTCCCAGATTTCCTCGGCGGTAAAAGGAAGAAGGGGTGCCATTATCCTTGCAAGAGAATCCAGCAAAAAATACATTACGGTCTGGGCGCTTTTGCGGGCATCTGATTTCGGCGGCGAGGTATATAGCCGGTCTTTCAGAATGTCCAGATAAAAAGCAGAAAGATCAAGTGTGCAATAATTATGAAGCGCGTGGTAGATAATATGATACTCATACTCATCATAGGATTTAAGCGTTTTTTCGATCAGGCCATGAAGCTTGTGGAGCGCAAACCGGTCTATCTCCGGCATGGCATCGTAAGAAACTTCATCTACAGACGGATCGAAGTCGCGCAAATTGCCCAGTATAAACCGGCTGGTGTTCCGGATTCGCCGGTAAGTATCGCTTAACTGCTTTAAAATATTTTCTGAAATACGAATATCTTCCCTGTAATCAGTTGCCGATACCCACAGCCGCAAAATCTCTGCCCCGTATTTGTCGATCACCTCACGGGGAGCTGCGACATTCCCCAACGATTTAGACATTTTTCTTCCATTGGCATCCACAACAAAACCGTGAGTCAACACCGCTTTATAGGGCGCCCGCTTGCGGGTACCGACCGCCGTCAGAAGTGCGCTGTGAAACCAGCCCCGGTGCTGGTCACTGCCCTCCAGATATAGATCCGCCGGCCATCGCAGGTTTTCTCTGGGCTCCAGCACTGCAGCATGGCTCACCCCTGAGTCAAACCAGACGTCAAGGATGTCACTCTCTTTGACAAAGTTTTTGCTGCCGCAAGCTGAACACTTAACGTCATCCGGAAGAAAATAAGAAATATCCTTTTCAAACCAGATATCGGCTCCATGCTGTTCAAATTCAGAGTAGACCTTCTCCATAATCATTTGATCCAGGAGAATTGCTTCACAGTCCCGGCAATAAAAAACGGTAATGGGAACCCCCCAGGCCCGTTGCCGGGAAACACACCAGTCCGGACGATTTTCAATCATGCCGTAAATCCGATCACGGCCCCATTGCGGGATCCAGGTGACCGTATCGATGGACTCCAATGAATTCCGGCGCAGGCCGGTTTTGTCCATCGAAATGAACCATTGCGGCGTTGCCCGGTAAATAACCGGATGCTTACAACGCCAGCAATGCGGATAGCTATGCTCTATACTGACCTCGGCAACCATCGCTCCGACTTCATTGAGCTTTTTATTAATATTTTCGTTGGCATCGAAAACAAATTGTCCCCGGAAAAACTCGACGTCATCGGTAAAACACCCGTTGTCATCTACCGGTGAATATACATCCAGGCCATATTCAAGGCCCACTTCATAGTCCTCGCGACCGTGTCCGGGGGCCGTGTGAACACATCCGGTACCGGCTTCCAGCGTAACATGATCACCCAGGATAATGATGGAATCCCGATCCACCATCGGATGGCGGCAGCGCTTATGTTCCAGAGATTTCGGATCGATATCGGCGATAACTGTGTAATCTGAAATTCCGAAGGTCTGCATGCCATATTCCATCAACTCGCGTGCCAGTATAAAAACTTCATTGTTGCCCACATCAACCGCCACATATTCAAAATCAGGATGCAGCGCGATGGCCAGATTCGCCGGAAGGGTCCAAGGCGTGGTCGTCCAGATTACCGCGTAGACCGATTTCCCTTTCAGCTCCGGGTAGCCGCTGCTGAGATCGTCCTGCACACGAAATTTTACGAAAACCGACAGGGCGGATTGGTCGTGATATTCAATCTCCGCTTCGGCCAGCGCTGTCTGGCAGCTAAAGCACCAGTAGATCGGTTTTTTACTGCGAAACAGGCTCTTATTTTTAGCAAACTTGCCGCATTCCCGGGCGATGATGGCTTCATATTGATAATTCATTGTCAAATAGGGGTCGTCCCAGTCCCCCATAACACCCAGGCGTTTAAACTCTTCACGCTGAATATCAATAAATTTTTCGGCATACTGCCTGCAAAGCCGTCGAATATCGGCTAAAGAAAGGTCTTTCTTTTTCTCTCCGATTTCAATATCCACATTATGCTCAATTGGAAGCCCGTGACAGTCCCAGCCCGGCACATAAACCGCGTCATAACCCGCCATCTGTTTGGAGCGAACGATGATATCTTTCAGGATTTTATTCAGCGCGGTACCGATATGGATATTCCCGTTGGCATAAGGAGGTCCATCATGCAAAATAAAGGGCTCCCGTCCTTTGGATGAATTCCTGACCTGATCATACAAACGCATTTCTTCCCACTTCTTGAGCTGTTCAGGTTCACGCTTCGAAAGATTTGCCTTCATGGGAAAGTTTGTCTTTGGCAGGTTAAGCGTCTTTTTGTAATCCATTCATTCCTCCAGAGTTGGATTTTTAGTATAAACAGAATTTTTTACTCGGAATGACGGATTGTGTCAAGAAAATACCATGGATCAAGGAGAGGCGGTTTCAGCAGGGTCGATTGTCATGTCTCACAAATAGGTTACAAAAGTCGTGCGGTATATTTTAGTGCAGTTGAGTTCTTGAATTGAGAAAATTCCAAGCACCAAAATTCTTAAATCCCAAATTACAAAACACAAATATCAAATGGTTCGACAAGCTCACCACCCTGAGCCAAGTCGAAGGGCAAATCACAATGACCGAAATTCAAAATATCAAACCTGTTTTGGTCATTTAAAAATTGAGATTTGAGATTTATTTGGAATTTGGTGCTTGGAACTTGGAATTTTATATTTTGTTATTTGGGGTTCTCAACATCATTTGCGATTTCCAGCAAGTACCGCCCGTAGTCATTTTGCATCATGTCTTCCGCAAGGTTTGCCAGCTGATCTCTGGTGATGTAGCCCAGGCGATAGGCAAGCTCCTCGACACAGGCAATTTTTAACCCTTGCCGTTCCTGGATGGCCTGAACGTAACTCGCCGCCTGTTGCAGGGCTTCATGGGTCCCGGTATCCAGCCAGGCATATCCACGCCCCAGAAGCTCTACCTTGAGTTTTTTCTGATGCAAATACGCCATGTTGACATCGGTTATCTCGAGCTCGCCGCGCTCAGAGGGTTTGAGGCTTTTGGCAATTTCAATGACCTTATTGTCATAAAAATACAGGCCGGGCACCGCATAATTAGATTTGGGCTTTTTCGGCTTTTCCTCTATTCCAATAACTTTACCGCTGTCATCAAAATCAACAACACCATAGCGCTCAGGATCTTTTACCAGATAACCGAAAATTAAACCGCCCTCCTTAAGCTTGACCGCATTTTGCAATATCTTGGATAGGCTGGGTCCGTAAAAAATATTGTCGCCAAGAATAAGGCCCACGGTGTCACTCCCGATAAATTCCTCTCCGATGATGAACGCCTGGGCCAGACCTTCCGGGCGGGGCTGCTCTTTAAAGGAAAAGGCAAGGCCAAGCTGGGTGCCGTCTTGTAAAATTCTTTTAAAAATGGGCAAATCTTGCGGGGTGGATATGACAAGGATCTCTCTGATACCGGCCAGCATCAACACCGATAGGGGATAATAAATCATGGGTTTATCATAAACCGGTAAAAGCTGTTTGCTGACACCCCGGGTAATCGGAAACAGTCTGGAACCGGAGCCCCCTGCTAAAAGAATTCCTTTCATCATGCCTGATCCCTGTCCTTTTTAAAAAAATCCACGTCAGCGGACGTAGCTTTCGCATCATCATGCGTCATAATCGTTTCAATATCCCCGAGCACCCCTTATTTCGGCTTTATGACCACAGAGCCGACCGCAAGATAAGAATAATTCATGGCAACTAATTCATTGTAATCCGGAATCATGCGACGTCCGTCCATGATCAGATACGGTGGTTTTACGGTATCTTCAATGGTTCGTGAAAAACCGCGGAACTCCTCGCAGTCGGATGAGATAAAAAGGGCCTGTGTGCCCTCGATGGCTTCCCTGGCGGAATCAAAGTATTTAATCTTTTCAAACAGGATGTTTTTGGCAGGATCGAACTCCTGCCGGGCGGACTCATTTGCCAGCGGGTCATAGGCGTTGATTTGTGACACGCCTTTGCCTAGCAAGGTCTCAACGACTTTAATAGACGAAGCATCGCGCATATCGTTGGTGTGTTTTTTAAAGGCTAGGCCTAAAACCGCTATGGTCGTATTGTTAAATTTGAAACCGGCTTCATTGATAGCCCGATCAACCAGATATACTTTCTGATATTCGTTGACTTCAAAAGAAGCCTCCAGCATTTTGGTGCTTACATTCACTCGCCGCAGCTGATAAATTAAAGATGCGATGTCTTTGCCGAAGCAGCTTCCCCCGGCCCCATTGCTCACAAAAGAGCCCCAGGTGCTGATTCGGTCGTCCGCGGTGACGCCCAGCCGCAGGTCGTCAATATTCACGTTTGGTATTTTCTCGCCGATCTTGGCTCCGACCCCGTTCCAGAAGGAAATATAGGTCAACAGCATCGTATTGGCCACGTATTTGGTGGCTTCGGCGGTTTCGGGGGTAGTTTCAATATATTTAATGCGAACGTGATGCACAAATTGGGAGTAGACCCGGCGAAGTATTTTAAAATCTTCTTCATGGTCGCAGCCTACCACCACTCGATCGGGTCTGCGGGCCTGGTTCACAGCCGTGCCTTCCGCTAAAAATTCAGGATTGGAAGCGACGCCGAAATTTTCCACATTGTGATTTTGCATAATGCCTTCCAGGCGCCGGGCGGTCTCGATCGGTACCGTACTTTTGCAGACCATAACGATTCGGCGTTTATCTTTTCTGCGGGCGATAATTTCAGCAATTTCTTCGGCGGCAGCATCGAAATACGTCAGATTCGTCGAGCCGTCCAAATTGGACGGTGTCGGCAGACATAGAAAAATGGCATCCGTGCCTTCGATGATGGCCTTCAAATCGTTGGAAAAAAACAGGGACTTGCCGTGAGTTTCACGAATAATATTCGACAAGCCGGGTTCCATGACAAATTTTTCGATTTCATCGGCCTGGCCGGTTGAAAATGCGTCGATTTTGTCTTTATCAACATCATAGGCATAGACTTCATGTCCGTATTCCGAACATACAGCCGCCTGGACAAGTCCCACATATCCGGTTCCCGCAACAATTAGTTTCATAAGCACCTCCCATCCTAACCCGGACAAGCCGGAATTGAAAATTGAATATTTGTGGATGTCGCTCGCGCAGCGCAGGCGCTTGCGCCGCGTGTCGCTCCGTCCTTATTTAAAATGGAAAGAATTCCTTAAATATTCAATATTCAATCGAAAATATTCAATCTTTACAAGACAGTGAAAATATTCCAATACAATTTTTTTGCCACAAAATGCACAAAAATAACAACTAAGATTCTAATAAACACCCAGATCCCGTAAAAGATCATTGATGCCGAGTTTTTGGAGTTTTAATCTTAAAAATTCGGAAATGGTCGGCTGGACGGGCCTCACCTTGAGAAACATTTTGGCTTCTCGGGGTGTCTGCCGGCCCTTTTTGACATTGCACGGCTTGCAGGCCGCAACACAATTCTCAAAATTGGATTTGCCTCCTCTGGACTTTGGAATAATGTGATCGATGGTGAGCCGGAGTCTTTGGGCGCCGCAATAAGCGCATTTAAATCCATCTCTGATAAAGACATTTTTTTTGCAAAAGGCCACACCGGTTCGGTAAATAGTTCGGATTAGCTTAATTAAGCGCAACACTGCCGGAACCTTGAATACCGCACCGCTGGCACTTCTCACGATTTTTACGGAATCCTTCAATACCTCGACTTTACCTTTAGCCTGCAGACAAATTGCCCGTTTCCAATCCACAACATTTAGGTACGTAAAATCTGCATTTAGCAAGATGCAATGTGTCATCCGGTGCTCCTCGTTACTCTCCGCTTCTTATCTTTTACCTTCGATCGGCCACAGATTAGGATCTGTGGATACTTCGCTGCTCATCCTATAAAAAATTTTAATATAGCATAACCTAAAAATCAATCCAATATTACGGATAATTCTATAATCATACATTGATCAGTTTTATTTAGCCCTTATAATTCTATTTCCGTTCCGGCTTCGCCTTTTACCGCCGAAACGATTTCTTCGATCGAAGTGATGACGGCGCGCTTACCGTTGTTTCGGATAAACTGAATAGCGGCTTCTACCTTCGGAGCCATGGATCCGGCTGGGAAATGACCTTCTGTTATATATTTCTCTACCGCTTTGATGTTTATTTTGCGTAAAAATTTTTCAGCGGGCATGCCGAAATTCAGCGCGACGCCGGCCACGTCGGTCGCAATCAAAAAGATATCAACACCCACTTCTTCGGCCAGTCTGGCGCTGGCCAGGTCTTTATCGATTACGGCATCCACCCCCTGAAAGGCCCTGCCCTCGCGCACCACCGGTATGCCGCCGCCGCCGCAACAGATCACGATAAAATCGGCATTGATCAGTTTTTTAATTTCGCGTTTTTCAATTATCGTTACCGGCTTCGGGGACACGACCACACGCCTGAAGCCTTTAGCGGTTTTGATTACCGGATAACCCGACGGCGCGTCTTTTTTGCGTTTATATACCGGTCCGATCGGTTTGGACGGGTTTGAAAAGGCGGAGTCATTTTCGGCGACGACAACATAGGTAATCAGGCTGATCAAGGGTTTGACGTGGATGCCCAGATCCATGAGTTCACTGTCCAATGTGGATTCGATCATGTACCCAATTTGCCCCTGGGTTTGCGCGACCAGAATCTCAAGGGGCAATTTGGGTACTTCCCGACAGCTTTCCTGCTGAAGCAGGAGATTGCCGACCTGCGGACCGTTGCCGTGGGTGATGATGATGCGATAATCCTGAGACAGTGTGGCGATCTGCCGGATGGATACGGCCAGGTTTTTAAACTGCTGGGCGACGGTGCCTTCTTCCCCCTTGCGTATGAGCGCATTGCCGCCAAGGGCCACCAACAGGATCGGATTTTGGGTTTCTTGCATGTTACTTCTTCCTGTCTCTCTAAGAGAAATTCGCCACAATCACTGGGTTCAGAGGTTCAGCGTTCGCATATTAGACTTAATGCAAATCATCTTTTTGTTTAATTGGTCTGATTGGTCTAATTAGTTGTATTTGTTAAAGCGAACCAATTGAACCAATTGAACTAATCCAACCAATGGAACAAATCGATTTTTCTTGACCTTTGAACCTCTGAACCGGGTGACTGACACCTGATCAGAGACGTGCTGAAATAAGCTCCTCAAGAGTCGGGCTGCCGTGGTCCTGGTATTCATACCGCACGCGCAGGGTCGGCTTTTTAATATTCAACACCAGCGGCAGATGAATCGGTGTGGCAAACACGACCAGATCGCAATCGGTTTTATCGATGGTATTTTCCAGGTCGCTGATTTGATCCGGTGTGTATCCCATGGCCGGTATCACGTTGCCAATGTGGGGGAAAACCGTGTAAGTCTCTTTTAAAGAGCCCTGGGCAAAAGGACGCGGGTCGACAATCTCAGCGGCCTCAAACGTTTCGGCGGCAACGATGCCGGCGCCGAAAGGCATTTCGCCGTGGGTCAGGGTCGGGCCGTCTTCAATCACCAAAACCCGTTTGCCCTGAATCCTTTCCGGCTCTTTAACCACCAGGGACGATTCCGCCAGAACAATCTTTGCTTTGGGTGCATATTTTTCAATATTTTTTCTGACCTGCCACACCTTTTGCGCCGGCGCTGAATCCACTTTGTTGATGACGGCGATATCCGCCATGATCATGTTGGTTTCTCCCGGAAAATACAACAACTCGTGACCGGCGCGGTGCGGATCAAACAGCACAATGTGCAGATCCGGTTTATAAAAAGGGGTATCGTTGTTGCCGCCGTCCCAGATAATGACATCGGCTTCCTTTTCGGCTTCCGCTAAAATTTTACCGTAGTCGATACCGGCATATACGACAATACCCTGCTCTACCAGCGGCTCGTATTCTTCCCGTTCTTCAATGGTGCACTGATGTTTTTCAAAATCCTCGTATGTCGAATAGCGCTGTACGACCTGGTTACGAAGATCACCGTAAGGCATGGGGTGGCGCACGACGACGACCTTTTTGCCGAACCCTTTTATAATTTCACAAACTTTGCGGGTCGTTTGGGATTTGCCGCAACCCGTGCGCACCGCACAGACCGCCACGATTTGTTTGTTCGATTTGAGCATGGTGTAAGGCGCGCCGATAAGAATAAAATCTGCGCCCTCAGCCATCGCCAGCGATGCTTTGTGCATGACTTCCACATGGGGGACGTCGCTGTACGAAAAAGCCACCAGATCCACCTGGTGTTTTCGAATCAGATCGGCGAGTTGGTCTTCAGGATGGATGGAAATGCCTTCGGGGTAGAGTTTGCCGGCAAGCTCCGGCGGATAAAGACGACCGGCAATATCCGGAATTTGAGCGGCGGTAAACGCGATGACATTGTAGCGCTTGTTATCTTTGAAATAGACATTGAAATTGTGGAAATCCCTGCCGGCGGCTCCCATGATAATCACTTTTTCGATCATAACTTCACCTTTCTATGTTAGACGCAGTTAAGTATGTACTTAGTATATACCAATTACTGTTTAAGCTGCAATCATCTTTCACTCACCACTGAAGGTGTCAGCTCTGAAAAGATAGGACTGAGGACTGAGTGCTGAGGTCTGAGATATATCGAAATAGAAAAGGGCGAAAATGGCCATGCCGGCTCATGACGGAAAACGACAACTCATGGTCCCAGGAGGACGATTCATGACGGGAACCGACACGTCATGTTGAAAAGGTCTGCCGCCAAGCAGGCTTTTTTGCTCAGTCCCCAGTCCTCAGCACTCAGTCCTCATTTTCCCTGACACCCGAAACCTGAAACCTTGTCACTGTGCGCCTGTGATAAGTTCAATAAGAATTTGATTCGGAACCGATTTTATATTAAGTAATGAAGTTGCCAATTCTATTGCAAGGAAATTAAACATGACCCAGCCGCTTTTTCTCCAGAATATCATCGCCTGCATCTGGGACTTTGACAAAACTTTGAGCCCCGGCTACATGCAAGCGCCTATTTTTGAATTGTACAAGGTCGATCCCAAAAAATTCTGGAAAGAAGTTGAAGAATTACCCAACTATTACAAAAAAGACGGCCTTGACCTCATTGCAACCGACACGCTGTACCTGAATCACATATTAACCTACACCCGGCAGGGCATATTTAAGGGTCTTAATAATGCCGGATTGAGAAAGCTCGGCAGCAAAATTGAGTTCTACGAGGGGCTACCTGATTTTTTTGACAAAATAAAACACTTCGCAGCCACAAACCCGGAATATGTACAGCATGAAATCCAGGTGGAACATTACATTGTTTCAACGGGTTTGAGGCAAATGATCCTGGGCAGCAAGATTGCACCGCATGTAGACGGCGTCTGGGGCTGCGAATTTATAGAAGATACGCCCCCACCCGGTTTTCTGGACGCCGGCAAGAAAACAGCCTCAGAAGATCCTAAAATAATCTCTCAGATTGCATATGCGCTTGATAATACAACCAAGACCAGAGCTGTCTTTGAAATCAATAAGGGCAGCAACAAAATCCCGGATATTGAGGTAAACGCGATGATACCGGACGAGGATCGCCGGGTACCCTTTCAAAACATGATTTATATAGCCGACGGTCCCAGCGATATACCGGTTTTCTCATTAATTAACCGATTCGGCGGCAGAACGTTTGCCGTTTATCAGCCCGGCTCCAGCAAGGAATTTTCGCAGGTGAATAACCTGCAAAAGCAAAACCGCGTCCAATCATTCGGGGAAGCCAATTATACCAAAGGCTCCCAGACGTCTATGTGGATTAAAAATGCGATCACTGAAATCTGCAGCCAGATCGTTAAAAACCGCGAAAGAGCACTGGGAGATAAAATCGGCAAACCCCCGAAGCATTTAGAATAGAATATCTCACAGAGCCCACAGAGGCTCAGAGGTCAGATGACAGAAGGCAGAGTTCAGAAGACAGATGAAAATCAGAAGTAGGGGCGGGATTTATCCCCGCCCGCCTCGCCCGAGCCCGCCCGGCATTGCCTGAGGCGCAGCCGATGGCGGACGTGGCAGCTCGTGATGGCGGGCAGGCGGAAAGTGATCCAGAAAAAAATAATCCTGAAAACCCTGTCTAAAGGAAAAAATGAAAAAAGTAGAAAATTTAAAAAAAGTAACCCTCCGGCTGGAAGCCGGTACAACCGCCGACCATATGGATCTTAGCCCGGCCGCTTCAAAATTCGAATTCATTTTTGGAATCGGCCCCGACGGCATGTGCCCCTTTGAATATCAATTGGCCAATAAAGCCGCCGGCGAAGAGATTGGAATTCAGGTGAAAAAGGAAGAGGCATATCTTCTGTTTGAGCACCTGAATCCACCGGTATTGAATCTTTTTCAAAAACATGACGCTCTTCATCTGAAAATAAAAATCTTAAGGATCGAACAGCCCCAAAATACTGAAGTCGTCAAAGCTCTGTCCGAAATAGCATCGCATCAACACGGCTGTGATTGCGGCTGCGGCTGTTAGAGCCGGTTTCAAAACGCGAATCTTATGCCGATAAACAAACCGAAATGAATATGAAACTTGCACAAAACTCGCTACTCATACTGATTTATCTTCTGGCCATATCAGTGACCGTTGAAACTCAACCCATGGCTGGAGAGCAAAAACCCGGACAGAAACCTGGCTGGAAGCAGCTTGACAAAGGTCTTCAACTGGGGACATTTCTGGCGCCTCAAGCGGCTGTAGTGGGAGATTCACGGGTGAAGGTGCTGCGAATCGATCCCAAATATTATCAATTGAGACTGCTCAATGCTTCGCGGGTTGAAAACGGCGTCCCGCTGACACCCAAACAATGGTGCCGACAAAACGGGCTGGTGGCCGCCATCAATCCCAGCATGTATCAGACCGATTATAAAACCAGCGTGTCGCTGATGCGCACAAAAGGCCACATCAATAACCCCAGATTATCAAAAGACATGACCATCCTGGCATTTGACCGGCAGAGCCCCGATATCCCGCGAGCCAAAATTATTGACCGCCAGTGTGAAGATTTCCAATTCTGGAAGCAAAAGTACGGGACCCTGGTACAGAGCATCCGCATGATCTCCTGCACAGGAAAAAATGTCTGGAAGCCGCAACCGCGCCGCTGGAGTACATCGGCCATCGGCATCGATAGACAGGGTAATATTTTATTCATTCATGTGCGATCCTTGTACCGCACACATGATCTGATTAATATCCTCAAAAAGCTTCCCCTCAATATCTCACGCGCCATGTATACCGAGGGCGGACCCCAGGCCCAGCTATACATAAACTCAGGCCATAAAGAATTGGACCTTACCGGAAGCTATGAAACAAGCTCAAATGATGACAATGAAGGCGCGATTTCCTGGCCCCTGCCGAATGTGGTGGGAATATCAAAGAGAAAGCCTTCATCAAAAAGGTAATGTCCTTAGATAGACATTTAAACTCATACACAGAAAACAAGCCATAGAGGGGTCAAAGGATCGAAAGGGTACCAAAGTTATTATTATGAAGAATAAGCAATCAACAATGAACTCTGCTAACTATGGTATTGATGGACCGGTTGTGTTGCGCAATCTCATCATAATAGGAATAGCTGCCGCTGGACTTGGTGTATTAGCCCATTATCAGATTCTTCCGATCCAGCCCAGTCTTGCTTCGATTATTGCCAAATTTTGTGTATTTATTGCCGTTTTTAACCTCGCTTGCCTCCTGTTATCGATATGGAGCAGTAAAATATTTAAGATATTGGCTGGGAAAATATTCAAGCCTCGGGTAGACGCTTTTATATGTTTCCCCCTGTGAAATGGACGACCGGGACAAAACCTAAAGTAAATTGAACCCGCACTGTGAAAAAAATGCTTACTCCATCAGTTCAGCGATGCTGTAAAGCTGCCCGCTGAAAGGCAGCGCTATGATTTCAGTTTTCTCCAACAAATTGCAGATTTTTAAAGCCTAAAAATTGTTGTGATATCGTAAAAAAATATGATATCCACTATAATTCAATCAGATTTTTGCAGTAATCAAATTGCAGAAGGAGGTAAAGATCATGTTCGTAAAATCCCGAATGAGTAAATATCCCCTGACGATTGGCCCGGAGGAGTCCCTTTCAGACGCCCATAACTATATGGATGAGCAAAAAGTAAGGCATTTGCCCGTGGTGAAGCCGGATGAAAAGATGCTTGGGTTGATTGCTGAAGATGATCTGCTCAAAGCCGAACCCTCCAGTGCGACCTCATTGAGTGTGTGGGAGATTCATCATCTGCTGATGGAAGTCAAAGTGAAAGCAGTGATGGTAAAGGATGTTATAACAACAACAGAGGATACCCCCATCGAGGAAGCGGCTCATTTGATGCTTGATAATAAAATCGGTTGCCTGCCGGTTATCCGAGATGACAAGCTGGTGGGCATCATCACTGAAAGCGATATCTTCCGCACATTCATGGAATTGTTTGCCGCCCGTGAAAAGGGCCTGCGAATCACGCTGGACGGCCCAAACAAGGCCGGGGAATTAGCAAAGATTACAAAAGCGGTGGCGGATGAAGGCGGTTATATATCCGCATGTGGGACCTTTAACCTGGAGGATACCGCTAAAAAAGGAATCACCCTCAAAGTCAGAAATGTGGATCGCGAAATTCTAACCGATGCGCTGTCCAAGATCGAGGAGTTAACGATCATCGACATCCGTAAGATGTAGTTTCCGTATTCACAAAAGCATCGCTAAAAAATTATGGATCAAAGATAATCCATTTTTTGTAGAGGTGCCGAATACTGACCTGGCAATTGAAATAGAAAAAAATTAAATGTCAGATTTCTCCAACAAAACGGTACTTTTGAATCCCTGAAAAATTGTGATAGCCATTTCATATCTGTAAAATTGCCAAAATGCATGTATTCTCAATAAATCACAGGTTCAGTGATATTTGGTTTTCTGGCAAGAACTATGCGATTTAATTCTTGATCCGAATACTATTTTCGATTATAAATTCATAATAATTTGTTTCGATCAATTTGAAACGACATTCCAACTGAATTTAGCACATTCTCACCACACTTCCAGTCTCTGCTTTTGGCAATTTTACATGTGGATCTCATGTTTAAATACCTTTAAAAAAGGGATGGAGAATGGCTGCAAAACGTAAGTTCCTTAAATTCTTCCTCGCCTTTATTGTATCTACCCTCTTACTAGTTATCCTTTCACAAAATAGCTTAGCAAAGGTCTATGAATGGGAAGACTTTACTCAACCATTTAAGAGAAAAATAGAGCGATTCTGTATGACAAAGCCCAATCAAATTGAAGTACTTCTGCCCGACTTTCTGAAAAACTATGAAAGTGTTCTACTAATAGTCAGAATTGATGGGGACACGGCTAATCCAGGTAGACCCCATTTGATAATAAATAATTTTAATCGGGACCCCTACCGAATTAAATTCGATCAAGATAGCCTCATAGCTATTAAAACAAAGCATCTTAGAACCGGGATTAACAGATTTTATTTTCATGATCGGGTCCCGTGCTCCTATGGCTCTTATCTTAGAGAACTTCGCTTTGATTTTTCTAAGATGAAGGATGTCAAGGCTCATATTGATAAAAAACACGCCGCAGACAAAGCTGCAATAAAAAAGCCTATATCCCCCGCGCAAGAACTTAAAAAAGATACCACCCCACCAGAGATAGTTATCACCTCCCATGACACCTTGCGTGGCATAAGACCCATACAGAATCAAAAAAAGGTGAGGATCAGCGGCAAGGCCTACGATGAGAATGGAATTGTAGAAATCACAGTAAATAATAAAGACGCCTCCTTTGATGAAGCGGGCAATTTCGAGACAGATGTTTATCTCAAAATGGGTAAAAACCGGATCGTCGTCAGTGCCATGGATATATACGAGAATCGGGCGAACAAAGAATTTACGATAACAAGAATAGCTTCAAAGAGGCCTTCCAAAGTAAAAATTGCTGAAGCGACCGCTGGCAACTACTATGCGCTGGTCATCGGAAACAATAATTATAAGTATTTAAGAAGGTTGGAAACTGCCCAAAATGATGCCAGAAAAGTGGCTGAAACTTTAAAGCTTCGCTATGGATTTGATACTAATTTGTTGCTGGATGCCGACCGGGATGCCATCTTAGACGCCATCAATAATTTTAGAAGAATCTTGAAACAAGATGACCCATTTCTCATTTATTATGCCGGCCACGGAAGTTTTGATAAAATAGCCGGCAAGGCTTATTGGCTGCCGGTGGATGCGCAAAGAAACAATGACAAAAACTGGATTATCGTAGATACCATCACATCAAATATAAAGAGAATTTCATCCAACCATGTTCTCATCATAGCTGACAGTTGCTATTCAGGTACATTTACCAGAACAAGCTCTCTTGCCAAACTTGAGTCGGCTCAAAAAAGAAAAGTCTATCTAAAGAAGATGCAGGCAAAAAAATCAAGAACCCTGTTGGCCAGCGGCGGAAATGAGCCGGTATCAGATATTGGTGGAGAGGGGAATTCGGTATTTGCGAAGGCATTTTTAGTTGGTTTAACAAATATGGATCTTGATGGATTTACCGCTGAGGAGCTTTACATTCAATATATTAAGGAAATGGTTGCGGGCAGTTCAGAGCAAACACCTGAATACAACATTATTAGAAACTCCGGCCATGAAGGTGGAGACTTTGTTTTTAAGAGAAAAAATTAATATGGAATTTAAAATCATGTATCGAAATTGGAGGGTAAAATGAAGAAAAACTTGAAAGATAATCATTACTCTTTTTTTATTGGATTGCTGATTCTTATGCTCACGCTTGGTGGTTGTGCGACTATGAAGCCTTCTGCTCTTGGTCCTGACGGTAAACAATTAGATGTATCAGAGGAATCCATTGCCTTACTCAGTGTCAAAGTAGCAAACAAATATAAGACTGGTTATCAGCCGGATATTAAAAATGTTTTTATTTGGGAAGATAAAAATGAAAATAGAAAAAAATATTCTTTTGCTGTGGAAGAAAGATATAATGAGGTCGAGAATGAGTTTAATGAATATTTGATCAGTTTTCAGTTGCCGCCTGGTAAGTACAAACTACGAGAATTTTTCGCTCAAAGGTGGGCATTTCCCGTAATTGGGTCATTCTCGCTGCCTATTTATGCCAGTTTTAGTATTGAACCAAATCAAATTTTATACTTAGGAAATATAGATGCTCATATAATAGAAAGAACATCCGATGATGAGTTGCGTGCAGGCCCAGTAATTCCGTTAATTGACCAAGCGGTAACAGGAGCGTCAGGAGGAACATTTGTTATAGAAATAACAGATCGTTTTAATGATGATATTGAAAAGTTCAAACAAAAATATCATCAATTAACAGGTTGCGATATAATAAATTTAACACTACAACCGTGGAAAAAGCCAACCACAGAGGACATGCAATAACAATTGCTATCAATTAAATGCACCGAATATCCAACGCTTGCGCGTTGTTTACCGGTGATTTCACCGTTAATCAAGATATCTCCGACGAATCAAATGTTTTTGAAGTCCCAAAATTGTTGTGATATCGTTAAAAACCGCATGATATCACAGGTTTCCCGTTTTAGTGATATTCTCAGAGACTGTCGAAAAACCCTAAATCTGTGAATTTGATGCTTGTAAGTTATTGATTTCATTACATGCGAAATTGCTAAAATCGCCATTATTTGACTTTTTCGACAGTCTCTCAATGAATCTGTAGTGCGACATGATCTAAATTTTGTCTGTATAACATCTAAAATGACATGATATCCAGAAGTCAATATTTACTGGTTACACTTAAACCTCTACGAGGTTGATTAAACAACATATAACTCACGGAAAATTAAATGAATAATCGAAATATTCCATTTCAAACTATTGATTGGGCCAAAGTACCCAAAACGGAACACAAAGGAGAAACAGGCGTTGCATATTGGCAAACTCTACAATTCGAAGGATTAAGAGTAAGAATTGTTGAATATTCACCAGGGTATATTGCAGATCATTGGTGTACAAAAGGCCACATAGTACATTGCTTAGAAGGGGAAGTTGTTAATGAACAGAAAGATGGTGCAAATACAACTTTAACTAAGGGCATGTCCTACGTTGTTTCAGATGAATTAAGCTCGCACCGTTCAGTTACAGAAAATGGTGTAAAATTAATGATTATCGATGGGGATTTTCTGAAACTGGAAAGGTGATTTTGAAAAAAAATCTAAATAAAAAAATATAACAAAACATTCCAGCGGACGCGGTGATCCGCGCCGCTGAATTTCACGTTATCAGGACTGCGATGCCTCCAACAAATCAGCACTTTTGAATCTCTGGAAAATTTGTGATATCCAAGGATATCTGTAAAATTGCCAAATTGCATGTATTCTCAATATATCGTGTCATGCTTGTAACAACACTTATGACATACCTGGCTATGGTTTTTATCGTTATTACACTAACCCCGGCTTTTCTTGTCATCAGATCTATGCAAACCAATAACTGCGCCCACCATGCCAGCAGTAACCAAAATGATACCGATACCGACTGCTGATGAAATAGGCTCGCCAAGAAGAGGAACCGCTGCTGAAGCTGCTATACCCGGGGTAGCAGCTGTTATCATTGTTGTTACTATGGGGCCAAGAGCAGAAATAGCACGGGTATATGCAAGTAAGGCAACAATGACAACAAAAAACCCTTGATAGATACCCTGAAGGAGCACCTCGTTTAGCGGTGCCGTTAACAGGGTGGATGGTAAAAACAATATATAGATCGGAATGTAGACAACCATTGACATAACAGCGATAACAGCCGTTGCTTTCAAGGGCGTAATTTGCCATGCTCGGGCCAAAACCGTAAATATCGCCCATGAAATGGAACCACAGATAAAGAGTAGATCCCCCCATCCCTGCCCGGGAGCACTGAAGGCCAGACTGTCTTTTGCCATTAATCCAATACCACCGAGAATCATAACAAGGCTGAATATTCGATTTGCGCCTAAAGTCTCTCTGAAAAATAACACCGCTAACAAAGTGGTGAACAACGGTAAGGTGCCGGGCAAAAGCACAGCGCCGTGAGCAGCGGGTGCTAACGAAAGCCCAGCATAGGCGCACAATGCGAAAAAAGGACCGGCAGTCAGGGAGATTGTGGCAATTTGAGCAGGCTTGAGTCCGCCAAATCCATTGCGGATGAGGAAAGGGAGCATAATTATTCCGGATACACCGAAACGAAGCCCCGCTAAGTCATAAGCGGTCAAGGTTCTTGCTGCACCGTAACGAGACAGGATAAGAAATCCGCTCCACAAAACCACAACGCTGAGAGCGCAGGCAACTCCTATAAATTTTTCGCGCTGAGCTTTTTTGGGCATCCGTTTACTTAGAAAATTTGTTGATAATGGATTTAAACAAGAAATCTGCTCCGTTTTCTCAATTTGTTTGTATTGGTTTAAAATGGATCGATAATTAAAACGCAACCTGACTGATGGGAACTTTACATAAGCAGGCACAGGTACGATCCAACTATCGAAGACCTGCTTGGTTGTCAATGCAGAAATTTGAGCAAAGAAAGGGTTCTTATAGCAAATCCGAAAGCTTAATGTTTTGAAATCTCAAAACTGCAGATATCTAATAAGCGTTTTATCCATAGTCCCGCCGAAAAAAAGGCCAAAACTCTGCTGTCAAGCTCTGGCCGTATCAGTTAATCAGATTGTGGTATTTCGGTGCGGGATTATTGATAAAACGGTGATGTACGAAGCCGTCGATAATTTTGGCATGAAATATGCTATATGGGTAAAGTATCCACCCTCTCTTTTTCATTATAATTACAGTAAGTAATATTGCATACTCTTAAAAAAAATAAAAGCTAAAATTTCAATTCCCTGCTTTAAAAATTTAACAAAAATGACATAATAAAGAAAATAAATCTTAAACCTCAAAAGGATGTTGGAAAACTGAACTAAAGCTACCGCGAAGCGGTTTCGTACATCTCCAACATATCAGTAGTTTTGAATCCCCAAAATACTTGTGATATTCAATTTATATCACAACTCAGGAGGATGAATCCGAGCCTATGGATTTACCCTTTTTATTGCCTTAATACCGCATTTTTCGGGCGTATGGTTTGACAGCAAATTTAAAAATGCGATACGGTGCAGATATCCATATCGTATCTGAAAAATAGTGATATTTGTGTTTCTCTCAATATATCATTAATGGGCTAATCTCAAATTTTCTGGTAAGAAATATGAAAGGGGGAACCAATTATTTGACATTTTAGCCTTAAATCTCTATTACCATACCATTGATTCAATATGGCGCTACTTTATGATCTCTATTTCAGACTCCAATTCGATTTCGATTAGTTTGCGCTTAAAAATGCTGAATTAATCTCATTTTCCTTCTGGAACTCACCGCATATAGAACCTGCAATCCTATCTTTTTGCCGTTTCATTTAAGAAGCAAACGTTAACCCAAATCGGTTCTTAAAAGAGGAGGCGAATCTTATGAAAAAAATATTGTTCCTTATAATTTTTTCATTATTTGTGGTTAACATTTCCTCATGTGGCCAGACAGATACTCTCCCCAATGATATAGGCAAAAAAGTCAGTTCTCCCAAAGGATTAAAGAAGGTCATAGATAGTCAAGATTCTAAATTTGTAATAGTCGATGTAAGGTCGGCATCCGAATACTACAATGGGCATATTCCAACTGCTATAAATATACCTGGTGGCCTTATTTCAGACACCAAGAATCCACCCTCAAAGGACAAATATATTATTCTTTATTGCAACGTTGGTTATATGGCGGAAGAAGCAGGAGAAGGAATGCTTGCTAACGGTTACAAGCATATTTTTGTTTGGGGTGGTATTACAGATTGGCCTTACAAACTTGAAACTTCAAAATAGTCTTTGTGTGGAAATTACAGGGGAATAGATGTGCATATCTTAGCAAGGTCACATAACCTTGGTTACATCCAACATATCGGTGTTTTTGAATCACCGAAAGAGTAGTGATATATTCGCATATCTTCACTTTCGGTATTTTTCAGGTATTCTCAATATACATGAAATTTTGGCGAAGCTATGCTATGGCAAGATAATTCAGATTTTTGGAGAATTTATATTTTTGTGATTACATCTACGTATATGTACTTGGCTGATTTTCCATGTATTTTCAATATATCACATACTGAAGCCACATCCAAAGATTCATGAAATGAATAAATTAAATTTCAAGTTAGTTCTTTCCCGCCTTTTTACATTATTTTTTTCGATCTGCTTTATTGGATGTGCCATTTTCCCTGGTCCGGCAACTAAGAAAGAGCTCATTGAAGATATTACCTCTTATGAAACCTACATAAATGAAGTTCATGCTAATCCATTTCGACTTATTACAAAAGAATCATTTCATGATAAGGTTGAAAGTACGACAAATGAAGTATTAAAGAAAGATGCCGATACCATATCATCTTTGGATTGTTATTTTTATTTACAGGAAATATCAGCAAGTATTCAAGATGGACATACCAGAATATACATTCCGTTTAATTTGTTTTCTAACAATGACAATGTGTTTCCTCTAAAGCTAAAAAGGATTAATGATTTAATATATGTGATAGACAATAATAGTTCGGAAACTGTGCCGGTATATTCTTCAATATTAGAAATTAACCAAATTCCAATAGAAAAGCTATTTAAAGAATGCTCTCAATTATTTCCTACTTCTTTAGATCATGTTAAATGGTCTTTTTTTGAAGACTATTTTCATTTATTGCTTCCCAAGTATTTAAAAGTCACACCACCTTGGGAAATTAAATATAAGCTGGATTCAAAAGTTAGGACCACAGAAATTAAAGCAGTTACTTTAAAAGAGTTTAAAAAAACTATAATTCCGTATGACAATAAATACAGACAATATCAGATTCATATACAAGATGAAGAGATCCCTGTCCTAAGAATGCCAGGTTTTAGTTATGGAAATGCTGAGACCTATAAACATTTTATAGACGCATTTTTTAATAAATATGCTGAGTCCTCTTACATGGTTATTGACATAAGGGAAAATCGTGGCGGGAACGGTTATTGGGGGTTTTATCTTCTCGATAATTTTACATCTTCAGATTACCAAATTGCAAAGATATTCGAGTTTAAAGTTAGTGAAATGATGCGTAACAGTATTTATGCTGGTAAAGCAGGAAATAATTTATTTGATGCAAAGAATGGTGACTACATAGAAGCTGTTAATCATAGAATTAGAGTGCCCCATAAGACCCCAAAAAAATTTAAAGGGAAAGTATTTCTTCTAATATCTGAAAAAACTTTTTCTGCAGGAGCGGTTTTCGCAGCTGTGTTCAAGGCCAATGCATTTGGAATAACAATTGGGCGAGAAACTGCAGGTAGAATTAGCTTTGGTAGCGATCCAGTAACAGTAAAGCTCTCAAACAGTAGATTAAAAGGCTCTTTTCCTACAGCTATTTATACATTGCCAGGTGGAAATCCAGATCAGGGTGTCATACCGGATATTATGGTATCTCGAACAATAGATGATTATCGACTTGGTAAGGATGTAGAAATGGAAATAATCAAGAACCTAATTAAGGAAGATATTATAAATCGAGATGGTTCAGAGTAAGATTTTGGATACCTCCAACAAAAACCAACTATCTGGCGCCCTAATTTTTTACAGATACTGTAAACGTATAACTATGAATGCTCCTGCTGAGCTTCAACCCAATGGAGCATCTATATAAAAATGGCAAAAAATGAAAACCTCGATATACGTTAGTTTATTGCTCATAGCATTCGTTTTCTTCGTGAGTTGCTCGGGAACCAGTGGAAAACTGAAACCACAATCGGAAAGCGATTCAAAGGTCACCCAACTGCAATCTCCTTAATTTCCAAGAATCAACACTTCGCTGATTCGCAAATATAAATAATAGAACACTCTGTCAAGAAGTGTGCTGCTGCTTAACGTCTGCAAATACAATTCTATCCGCCATCTTCTTGGAGCTGTTAGGACTCCACGAGTTTGTGGCTGTCCTCAGAGGTTAAACTCAGTTCATAAAGACTGCGCAACTGCTGGATGATTTTCAAGTTCTTTTCGTCAAAAGGGACCTTCCCATCAAAGGCGTGAAGCACAATGCCTTCAAGTAAGTCTCCCAAGGTAATATCATGAAATTCAGCCAGTCC
>PVMK01165609.1_pt1 | contig 21589 bp, 22 predicted proteins | sample 1853481 | NCBI WGS metagenome assembly PVMK01 (sample SAMN08533507, study PRJNA380276) | Marine sediment metagenome, whole genome shotgun sequencing project.
GTCGAGTATTTCATTCGCGATCGTCTTGGAGATGGGCCTGAAACGGCCACTCTCAAGGATTTCCTGCATTTCGGCTGCACCTCCGAGGACATCAATAATCTCGCCTATGCATTAATGCTCAGGGCCGGTCGCAACGATGTCCTGTTACCGCAGATGCGCGAAATTCGCAGCAAATTGAAAACCATGGCAAGCGAGTACGCAGCTGTGCCGATGCTCGCCCGTACGCACGGTCAGACGGCCAGCCCAACGACGGTGGGCAAGGAGTTCGCCAATGTTGCCACTCGCGTCGAACGAGCGCAGGAGCAATTCCGCGACCTCACAATTCGTGGCAAATTCAACGGCGCAGTCGGTAATTTCAATGCGCACCAGGTGGCCTATCCAGACGCCAACTGGCCGGCAATATCAAAACGACTGATCGAGTCGCTGGGGATCGATCCGAATCCGTACACGACACAGATCGAGCCACATGACTGGACCGCAGAGTATGCCCACGCTCTGATCCGCTATAACACCATCCTGATCGACCTGTGCCGAGATATCTGGGGCTATGTTTCGCTCGGATACTTCACCCAGAAGATTGCCGGCAATGAAGTCGGCTCGTCGACGATGCCGCACAAAGTGAATCCGATCGATTTCGAAAATGCGGAAGGCAATCTCGGCATAGCAAATGCCTTGCTCGGTCATTTGGCCGAAAAGTTGCCTATATCGCGATGGCAACGTGATCTGACGGACTCGACCGTGCAACGCAATTTTGGTGTCGCAATAGCGCATATCGTGATCGCGATGAGTTCCACGCTGCAAGGGCTTGGAAAATTGCAGCTTAATGAAGAGGTTATTCAAAGCGACGTTGCGAATGCCTGGGAGGTATTGGCAGAGGCCGTACAAACCGTTATGCGACGTCATGGCATTCCGGAACCGTATGAAAAGCTCAAAGCGCTCACTCGTGGACAGGTCGTGACCAGAGAGCTCTTGCAGGAATTCATCGGCTCGCTCGAAATTCCTGAGGATGAAAAAAAGCGCCTCCTCGACCTGACACCGGATCAATACATCGGTCTTGCGGCAACCCTGGCCAGCGAAATCTAGAACAAAACGTGACGCAGTTGGCACGGCAATTCTTGTCCGCCCGGTAAGATGACAGACCTGCGACAGGAAGCATATACCGTATACCAGGCATGGAAGAATCACGAGAAAAAGGCAGACGATGGGTTATCTCGACGCGCGATGAAATGCGTCAGGCGGTCATCGAAGTTGCGCGCGTTGCCACTCGCAAAGTTTCGATTTTCACGCACGATCTCGAACCTGGAATCTATGACGATCCGGATTTTCTTGAGATAATCAAGCGCCTGGTACTGTCGCAAACCTACGCACGTATTCGTGTTTTGATTGCCGACCCGTCGCGCGCAATCAAGAACGGCAATAATTTCGTGCACCTGGGTCGCCGCTTGAACAGTTACATCGAGTTTCGCCACGTCCGCGAGGACCTGCGAACACATGGCGAGTCATTCTGCATTGCCGATGAAACAGCACTTGTGTATCGACTGCAGGATAGTCGATCCGACGGTATCGCCGATACTTATGAACCCGCGGTCGCCAAACTCTACCGCAAGATGTTCGATGAGATCTGGCTCGCAAGCGAAGTCGAAGTAGAATTCCGACAACTCGGAATCTAGCTGCTAGAATTCGCCGGCTATGCAGCCGGATCTCAACAATCGCCGTATCATTCTCGGGCTATCGGGTGGAGTCGACTCTGCCGTCGCGGCCCTGCTGCTAAAAGATGCCGGTGCAGATGTGCAAGCGCTGCACATGACAAACTGGGAAGACGACGACGGCTATTGCACCGCGGCCGAGGACCTGCAGGACGCGCGCCAGGTCTGCGAACAACTCGACATTCCCCTGCACCACGTCAATTTCTCGAAACAGTACCGGGATCGGGTATTCGCGTATTTTCTCGATGAATACCGGGCTGGCCGGACCCCCAATCCCGATGTGTTGTGCAATCGGGAGATAAAATTCGGCGCATTCCGGGAGCACGCGAAGCGCCTCGGTGGCGAGTTGCTGGCGACCGGACACTACGCTCGGACGGCCGACGTCGATGGCACCACGGCGTTGCTTAAGGCTGTCGACTGCAACAAGGATCAAAGCTACTTTTTGCACGCCGTCACCGACGACGCATTGGCAGAAACCGTATTTCCGCTCGGTGATCTCAGGAAGGATGAGGTGCGCCAGATTGCGCGTGACCGGGGGCTGCGGATACACGATAAAAAGGACAGCACCGGCATCTGTTTTATCGGCGAACGACCGTTCCGTGAATTTCTAAGTACCTACCTGCCGGCAAACCCGGGAGAGATTCATTCGACGGACGGCAAACAGGTCGGTACGCACTCGGGTTTGATGTACTACACATTGGGACAGCGCCAGGGCTTACATATAGGCGGCCGTACCGATTCGGGCGACGAGCCGTGGTACGTCGTCGACAAGAATCTCGAAGATAACGTATTGATCGTTGTGCAAGGCGAATCCGACTTACTGCTAAGCCACAGCCTGCTCGCGGCCAACCCGAGCTGGATCGGCGCTCCTCCCCCGGGGTTGGCGGACGGGCTGCGCTGCATGGCCAAAATCAGGTATCGGCAGTCCGATCAGGATTGCACTGTCACATCCGCCGAAAATAATACACTGCGGGTGGATTTCGACGAACCGCAACGCGCTGTCGCGCCGGGGCAGTTCGTCGTTTTCTATGCCGCTGAGCGTTGCCTCGGCGGTTCGGCTATAATTCGCGCCCTGCGGCCGGCTGGCCGCAGCTGACAAATCACATTCCCGGAGAGATCACGATGAAGGATAGCTTCGGCGCACGTTCGACGCTGACAATTGGCAACGACGATTTCGAGGTATTTCGCCTCGACGCGGTAACCGACGGCCACGTAGCGCAACTGCCCTATTCCCTCAAGATATTGCTGGAAAACCTGTTACGTCACGAAGATGGCCGTGACGTTACGAGCGACGACATTCGCGCTTTGGCCAACTGGGATCCAAAAGCCGATCCCAGCACGGAGATTTCGTTTACGCCTGGCCGTGTGATCTTGCAGGACTTCACTGGCGTTCCTGCGGTCGTTGATCTCGCCGCCATGCGAGACGCCGTCGTCAAGCTGGGCGGCTCCGCCGACAAGATCAATCCTTTGTCCCCCGCCGAGCTCGTCATCGACCACTCAGTACAAGTCGATAATTACGGCGCTGCAAATGCGCTTGATCTAAATAACAAAATAGAGTTTCAACGCAATCAAGAGCGCTATTCGTTTTTGCGTTGGGGCCAATCGGCATTCGAGAATTTCCGGGTCGTGCCACCGAATACCGGCATCGTTCACCAGGTCAACCTCGAATACCTGAGCCGCGTCATATTCGACGCTGACAGGAACGGCACCCGGAGCGCCTATCCCGATACCGTAGTAGGAACAGATTCGCACACGACAATGATTAACGGTCTGGGCATTCTGGGCTGGGGTGTCGGCGGCATCGAAGCCGAAGCCGCGATGCTCGGCCAGCCAATCACGATGCTGATTCCGCAAGTAATCGGCTTCAAGCTGACCGGCGCGCTGAAAGAAGGTGCAACGGCGACCGACCTGGTGCTAACCGTAACGGAAATGCTGCGCAAGCTGGGCGTCGTGGGCAAGTTTGTCGAATTTTTTGGTGATGGCCTGGCTCACTTGCCGCTTGCCGATCGCGCCACGTTGGGAAACATGTCGCCGGAATTCGGCTCAACCTGCGCGATCTTCCCGATCGACGGCGAGACGATCCGCTACCTCGAATTATCCGGTCGCGACGCGGCGCACATTAAGCTAATCGAGGCCTACGCAAGGGATCAGGGCCTATGGCGCCACGACGGGCAACCTGACGCGCTGTACAGCGACACACTGGAACTGGATATGGGCACCGTCGAGCCCAGCATCGCGGGTCCGAAACGGCCGCAAGACCGTATTGCACTCAGCGTTGCAGACAGCACTTTCGAAAAACATCTCGAGGCCGCCACTGCCAATCGCGACGGCGGCGGCTCGGCAACGGCCGAACTGAATGGACGGGCCGTCGAAATCCGCGACGGTGCGGTACTGATTGCCGCGATTACGAGTTGCACCAATACGTCGAACCCAGCCGTCATGGTGGCAGCCGGCCTGTTGGCACGAAATGCCAGGGAAAAAGGACTGCAAAGCAAACCGTGGGTCAAGACCAGCCTCGCGCCGGGCTCGAAAGTCGTCACGGATTACCTGCAGAAAGCACAGCTGTTGGACGATCTTGATGCGCTCGGCTTCTACACCGTGGGGTACGGCTGCACCACCTGCATCGGAAATTCGGGGCCCTTGAAGCCCGAGATTGTTGCAGCGCTACAGGAAGGCGAGATTATCGGTACCGCCGTGTTATCGGGAAATCGAAATTTCGAAGGCCGTATTCACCCCCTCGTGCGCATGAATTTCCTCGCGTCGCCACCACTGGTCGTTGCGTACGCATTGGCAGGCAACCTGGACGTCAACCTGTTCAATGATTCCCTGGGCAATGATGGCGATGGCAATCCTGTGTTCCTCAAAGACATCTGGCCCGCCCAGTCCGAGATTCAGGAAGTGATCGCCACTAATATTGACTCGGCCATGTTCAAGTCCAGCTACGCCAGCGTATTCGAAGGCGACAGCAACTGGAATTCGATTAGTTCGCCCGAGGGAGAAATCTATACCTGGGACGAGGCATCCACCTACGTCAAGAATCCGCCTTATTTCGAAGGAATGTCCATGCAGCCATCGGCTGTCGCCGACATCAAGGGTGCGCGAGTACTTGCGTTGCTCGGGGACTCCGTAACAACTGACCACATTTCGCCAGCGGGGAGCATTGCGCCGGACAGTCCGGCTGCCGAGTACCTGAAGTCGCACGGCGTTGAGCCGCACAATTTCAATTCATACGGATCCCGCCGGGGCAACCACGAGGTCATGATGCGCGGCACGTTTGGCAATATCCGGCTGCGTAACCTGCTTGCACCGGGCACTGAGGGCGGTTGGACCCGACACCAGCCCAGCGGCGAGCAAATGTCGATTTACGATGCATCGCTACGGTACGAGACGGAAGGCACGCCGTTGGTGGTTATTGGCGGAAGTGATTACGGCGCAGGTTCGTCGCGCGACTGGGCCGCAAAGGGCACATTGCTGCTAGGCGTCAAAGCCGTCATTGTCAAAAGCTTCGAACGAATTCACCGCTCGAACCTCATCGGCATGGGTGTGCTGCCATTGGAATTCAAAGACGGCGAAGATGCCGATTCCCTGGGACTGACCGGCGGTGAAACCTTTGATATCACAGGACAGACCGACCCCGATGCGGGCACAGTAAACGTTACGGCGACGCCGCAAGAAGGCGATCCGATCACTTTCGAAGCAATCGTCCGTATCGACACACCAAAGGAGCGGGACTACTACGAGCACGGCGGCATCCTGCACTACGTATTGCGCCAGCTAGCCGCTTAGCGCACCAGGTCACCGTCCGGCGGATCTCACCTTGAAAGAAAATAATGCCGCAAGCATCTTGAAACGTCCGCGTTGGTTGCGGATAGCCGGCCTTGTTGTTGCCACGCTGGCGGTCATTTGCGTTCTGCTCGGTATTTACTGGTCGCGCATGCCGAACGTGTTCTGGGTCAGTCACACGGTCGACGACAATCGGGTAGTTATTGGCTACGCAACAACGGACACGCTGATTCGGGTCGCTGAGAGCATGCTCGAGAAGCCCGGCGGTTATCTAAGTAACGATCGCATGCCGCCTGGTGTGTTCCTCGACAACACGCCGAATTGGGAGGCCGGCGTCTTGCAGCAGGTCCGTGACCTCGCACGCGTCATCCGCAACGACTATAGCCGCAGCCAATCACAGTCAAAAGAAGACCCGGATGTCAAAGACGCGGAGCAGGCTTTTTTCATACAAAGCGACTCGTGGATTTTTCCGACTAGCGAGTCCGCCTATCGCAGAGGTATCGACGGCTTCAGGCTGTACCGGGATCGACTCACTGACGACTCGGATATCAATGCACAGTTCTACGCCCGTGCCGACAATTTTAGAGAATGGCTGGCACAGGTCGAGAAACGCCTCGGCAGCATAACGCGACGCCTGGGCGACAGCGTTGCTGTAACCCGAATCAACGAAAATCTGGCAGGCGATTCGGCCGCTGCAGCGTCCAGTCCACAACCGGACGTTGTCGATGTGCAAACCGCCTGGTACGAGGTCGATGACATTTTCTTCGAAGCCCGAGGCACCGCGTGGGCACTCGTGCATTTCTTCCGCGCAGCTGAATTCGATTTCGCACTCGTACTCAAGGACAAGAACGCCACCGCGAGCGTGCGCCAGATCATTCGCGAGCTCGAGGCGAGTCTGCGACCGCTGCACTCACCGGTGATCCTGAACGGCAGTGGCTATGGCTTCTTTGCCAATCACTCTCTCGTAATGGCCAATTACCTCGCACGTGCCAATGCGGCCATCATCAATCTCAGGGAACTGCTGGATCAGGGGTAATAATTTAGATTAAGATAACTATGTAACTATATGTTATTTAGTTAATTCCTAGCCAAACTGGTACCTGATTCCAGGAATCGGTCAGGGCGCGATCCAGGCGCCGGTAATCCGGCTCGAATTTGCTGACGAATAGCCAGTAACGGCGCGAATGATTCATGTGCCGGGCATGGCAGAGTTCATGGATCATCAGGTATCGAACAGAGTCCGGCTCGAGAAACAGCAGGCAGTAATTGATGCTGATCGTGCCACTCGAAGAATGACTGCCCCAGCAGGTTCTTTGCCCTCGAATGTGCATTTTCTTGTACGGACTCCCGGTCACGGCCGACAGCGCTTTGAGCCTGACCGCAAACTCCGTTCTTGCGATCGATGCCAACCACCGCTTGAGAGCCGCGACGCACAGCTTGTCATCACCCGTACGCCCGCTGAGAATAACTTCGTTCTTGTGACGCCGGAAACGGACCGTCTTCGCCTGCTTCTGCGGTTCATAACGAATCCTGAAGCGCTGATCGATCGCGGGCAATTCGACGACATCCGGTAACAGGAACGGCTCTGGTGGATGCAGCTTGGCGAACGATGCGCGCGCATCGTTGATCCAATCATGATGTTCGCGGACGAACGCCTGAATTACGGCGGGTTTCGTGCGTGGCGGCACGACAACTTCAACCCTGCCGCGTGGAAATACCTTGATCGATAAACGACGCGCCCGGCTGTTTTCACGCACAGAAAAGCCCGACGAATTGCCGGGCTCTTCGGAGTCTGAAAATAACGCGAGTTGTCTGGCCGCATCCTGCACGGCCCTATTCTACGAGTGTTTACGGACGATTGCCGCTAAAGCGAACGGCATCGTTCATCGACATTACACCAACAACACCACCGACTTCGGCCGTTTCGCTGATATACAGCTTGACCTCGCGCTCCAGGCGGATATTACCGTGCACGCGTGAGCCAGGACCGATAACGACCTCGGGTATCCGTGATTTCTTGCTGCTCCACCCCCAGCCGCCCGGCTTCTCAACGATAATGTCGCCTTTTACTTCAGCCCCATCGCGAAGATCGACATCGCCCGAAACCGTGGACAGATCGCCGCCAACCAGGCTCGCGACCAGCTCGATTTCGCCATTGACGTTACTAACGTCCCGCGCGACGACGCTACCCTTGCGGATCTCGATTTCACCGTTGACGGCCTCAATTCTGCCGTTAATAGTGACGTTCTCGGCAACGTCAATCGAGCCGTTGACGGTACTCAGATTGTCAGCGGTTACCCCGGAATCGATGCGTAATGTGCCATTGACGGTCGATACGTCCCGAACACTGACGTCGGAGTCGACCCGGATCCGGCCATTCACCGTATCCAAATCGCCTGTAATCACCGCACCCGCGCCAACCGAGATGCTGCCATTAACAGACGATGCGCCACTGGACTCACTGCCGGCGGCGATATTGATGCTCTTGTTAAGGGTTCCGCCGTGCGCCGGCACCGCGACAGCCAATGCCAGTACCGCCACCATGCCAACTGTAATTGTGCTTTTTGAAAGAATCTTGCTCATTGTCGGATCATCCCCTGGGATCGTTGTAGTCTTTAGATGCCACGATTGTACAAACGGTTGCAATCGGCAATTTTCGATGCCCTAATCCGCCATCATCCGCAGCCCCTGACATAGCCCATGCAGCCCTCACTGATCGATATCGGTGCGAATCTGACCCACGACAGTTTCGACGACGACCTCACCGAGATACTGGGTCGCGCAGCAGCGGCAGGCGTCGAAAAAATGATTGTCACGGGCAGCAGCGACCAGGGAAATATCGATGCTGCGGACCTCGCTGAGCTGCATCCTGGTCGTTTGTACTCAACCGCAGGCGTCCATCCCCACCACGCTTCTGACTACACCGATGCCAGTGGCGAATTGATACGATCGTTGTTAGACAGGCAATCGGTGGTTGCTGTCGGCGAGTGCGGCCTCGATTACTTTCGCAATTTTTCGCCGCGTGAGGCACAGCTCGAGGCTCTTCAATCGCAACTTGAAATTGCTGCCGACACCGGAATGCCGGTCTTCCTGCATCAGCGCGACGCGCACGACGACTTTGTCGAATTGCTGGAACCGATGTTGCCGAAAATCTCACGGGCTGTTGCGCATTGTTTTACCGGCGAAGGCGAGTCAATGCGAGAGTACCTTGCGATGGGTCTGTGGATCGGCATTACAGGCTGGATATGCGACGAGCGCCGCGGCGCTCACCTGCAGGAAATTGTCTCCGAAATACCGGACGATCGCCTGTTAATCGAAACCGACGCGCCTTACCTGCTGCCGCGTACGCTGACCCCAAAACCCAAGTCACGCAGAAACGAGCCTGCCTACCTGACTGAGGTTTTGCGCGTCGTCGCGAAAGCGAGACGGCAAAGCGAACAGCATGTCGCCAAAATCACAACTGACAATGCCACCAGGTTTTTTGCGCTGGCCTAGTCGCTCTTGAAATCGATCTTCTTATGCTGGCCATCGCAAAATGGCTTGTTGTTTGACGCACCACAGCGGCACAAAACAACCTGACCGCCGTGGAACGATTCACGGCCGCTGCTATTGAAAACAGTGACATTGCCTTTACAAACCAGCGGCCCGTCTTTTATCGGATTCACATTCAGGGTTCCACCTCGGGGCGCATTGTCATCGCCTGTCTCACCCACCGCGCCGTAGTCTTGAAACTCGTGTTTTTCGTGTGAATTATCACAATACGGTTTGTTGCTGGACTTTCCGCAGCGGCACAATGCCGCGCGAAATTTCAGTCCGGGCGCGTTAGCCGGTGCATCATCGATTTTCAGGTCACCGCGGAGAAAAAGCGGGCCGTTGTAGGCTACATGCACGGAATTTTCCGGATCAGCAGTCTCTATATGCGATCCGTCTTCGTAATCGGCGGTGAGCGCGCCAGTCGGGCAACGCAGGACTACCTCCTCAACCTCGTCGTCCGACGACACATCGGGTTGGCACCAGGGTTTTCGCCCGGCAACGAACAGCTCGCCCTTGGCCCGACCACATTCACCGATATGAATGCACAGACCAGCATGCCACGACACGCTTGCCCGATCGCCAGCGTACTTGAAGACTTTTCCGCTCGCCATAAACGTACTCCTTCTAATCAGTATCGGCCATCAACGGCAACCACATCAGCAAGTCAGTATACGTCGTAGAGCCAAGTGTGAAATCAGTTGTGGCAACCTCAACAAAACCGCACTTTTGATAGAATTCAATCGCCCAATCCGCGTCTTCCCAAACTGACAACCAGAGGCCGTTTGCCTCACTCTCGTCGGCCCGTACCCGCACGGCATCGACAAGACGACGACCAAGACCATGCCGTTGCATGTCGGCCAGGACGTAGAGTTGCTGCAATTCCATGGCATCGACATTCGAGGTGCCCGCCGGACATGCCGCACTCCGAAACTTGGCAATGCCGCCCGGGCTGCCGTTCACTGAAACAAGCAAGTAGTGCCGACCATGCTGCTCAATCTCGTCACGCACGGCGACTGCGCTGAAATTTTCCTCGAGGTGCGTCCTTAGATCCTCGGCATTCGAGTGTTCCTGGTAAGCATCCCGAAAGGAATTCGAGCCAATTGTCGCCAGGATATCGACGTCGTCAAGACTGGCTTCACGAATATCAATTTCGTCGCCACCCATGGATTCGCCGCGATTAGTTGGCGCGATGAGCGGGCGTCTCACCGATCCGGGTATCAAGCGCCTCCTTGCGAATCAGGTCCCAGTGCGGTTTGAATGCTTCGATCTTGAACTTGCCAGCCGCCTTGTCGGGCTCATTGAATTCGTCGTGCAGACCATCGATATCGGCAACCAGTTCAGGAACGCCCTTCGTAAACTCGCCACCATCCAGAAACAACAGTCTTCCCGCGACCGGCACTTGTCGAACAATTTGCCGAACTGCGGCGATGCGGTCGTACAACGCCGGTTGTGGGTTCGAAAACGTGAACCTGTTCGTCGCACTGATAACCGTCCACTTTTCCATTTTGTCACTACCGAATACAGTTCCGACAACATCTTTGACATCGACGATCAATAAACCGCTGGACGTGAGTAGCAAGTGATCTATGTGAATCTCGCCGACCTCGCCGTTCGGTATCAGAAAATCGTCGATTCGATCGTAACCAATGTCATCAAAAATGCGTTGCAGTCGGTTGCCGCGAGTGCTCCGACGATAAATCAACCAGATGACAAGCAAAAGTGCTACCGCACCAAGCGCAGTAATCTGTTGATATTGATCAGGTGGAAACAAATCTGTCATGCATGACATCCGCTAACGCATTAAGTGAGGGGTCGATCTTAACTGAACGACTGGGTCGTGACAGGATCGCTTCGAGTTCCGGAGGCAACGCCACCGTACACCCGATCAAGGGTTCGACCACCGTCTCAAACTTCGCCGGGTGCGCTGTAGCAACCAATATCCAGTCGCAACTCGCCCTGGTATCTGCGTCCAGGTGGCGCCAGGCGTGAGTTGCCGTTGCGGTATGCGGACAGGTGGCAAAGCCGAACTCGGCAAAGTCCTCACGAATTGAAGCTTTGATCTGCTCATCATCAACCGAGACAACGCCGATCTGATCGCGAAGTACGCCGGCATCTCCGAGCAGGCCGCGTAATCGTTCCATGTTGCTGGGATCACCAACGTCCATCGCCGACGCAAGAGTCTGAATGCTGCATCGCGGCAACCATTCGAGCGTCTCGAAATACTCCGGTATCGTCCTGTTCGCATTGGTCGCAAGAATAATCGAACCTATCGGCAATCCCATTTCGCGCGCCATGATACAGGCGAGTGCATTGCCGAGATTGCCTGTCGGTATGATAAAGCCGGGTTTGCTTCCGGTGTCCCGATAATGCCGCAAGCTTGCGTCAGCATAATAGGTACTCTGCGGTAGCAAGCGACCAATGTTGATGCTGTTGGCTGAACTGAATCGATAGCTTGCGGACAAAGGCTCGTTCGCCATTGCCGCCTTGGCCAGCGCCTGACAATCGTCGAACGAGCCGTTAACCGCTAATGACAGGACATGTCACTCCAGCACGTCAATTGCTGCGCTTGCCGGTCCGACACCCGGCCGTCCGGAAACAGGACTACGACTCGCATCCCCAGCCGTTCATCGAATGCGGCCGCGACCGCGCTGCCTGTGTCACCCGAAGTTGCGACGAGTATTGTTAGTGGCGAGTCAGCATCGCTTTCCAGACGGCTGAGGCAGGCCGCGAGAAAACCAGCGCCGACGTCTTTGAATGCCGAAGTTGGACCATGAAACAGCTCAAGCAGTTTCGCCTGCCCCGCGGCACCGCTCACCGGCGTAATCGGTATTGGAAAATGAAATGTCTCGGCCAGTACGGCACTCAAATCAGATTTGAGCGACGAACCTGCAAAGAAAGGTGCGAGCATGATCGCCGCGACGTCAGCAAGATTTTCGGCACGATCAAAGTCGCCGACTGTAAAGACAGGCAATTTGACAGGAACAAACAAGCCGCCGTCATCGGCAATTCCCTTGACCAGGGCCTCGTCGAGGCCAACAAGTGTGGACCCACGCGTACTGACATATTTCATCATCAGGTCTCGATGTGAGCGCCCGGTGCGGACATCGAACTGACAAATGACTGGCATTCAATGCCCAGTCCGCGGCACGCCTGTTCCATTGCAACGGCAATGTTGTGGGCATAACTGTCCTGGCAAAGTGCAAACATGCTCGGACCACTGCCAGACAAGCTGAAGCCCAGTGCACCACCGCGTTCTGCAGCTTCTTTTACGGCATCAAAACAGGGCACAGCGGCTGACCGCTGTGGCTCGATGATGACGTCCTTGAGCGTTTTGCCGATTAGCTCGATGTCGCTGGCCGCGCAGGCCGCAATAAAACCGCCCAGGTACCCTTGCTGGCTCAACCACTGCTCCAGCGAGTACCCCTTCGCCAGTTTGCGGCGCGCATCTGCGGTATTAACCTGCAATTCGGGATGCACGAGAACGGCGCTAACGCCATCCGGCACGGGCAAGCGAACAGCCTCGGGCAATAGTACCTTCGGGCAGAACACCAGGCCGCCCATCAGGCTGGGCGCCACGTTATCCGCATGCAAGCCGCCGCTCGCGTATTGTTCGCCAACCAGCGCATACGACAGCAGTCGTTCAATGGTTACGGGCGTGCCAATCAATTCGTTGACCGCAACTACCGCCGCGACCGCGGACGCCGCAGAACTGCCCATGCCTGATTGCAGCGGCACACCTTTGTAAATGCTCAGTTCTACGCCACTGTCGTCACCGTAATCGTTCCACAGCGCTTTCGCCGCAATCGACGCTGTATTGTGATCCGGGTCGGTCGCCAGGTATGGATGTGGTTCGCCATCCAGACCATAGACGCTGGCGACGGTAATCCCCGGCCCCTCGGTGCGCTGCGCCGTCACCCGATCGCCGACACCGTCCAGAGCCAGCCCTAGCATGTCGAAACCCACGCCCATGTTGCCGATTGATGCCGGGGCAAACGCTGTCACTTGCTCGGTCATATCAGGCGGCCACGCTCAGGAACTTGGCGAGTCGCAGTAATTCGGCGAAAACGCCACCCGCCGTCACCGCGGGCCCGGCACCCGGACCTTGCACATACAATGGATTCGCCGAATATCGGGCGGTCTCGAATTGCACGATATTGTCGGTCAGGTTGATGTTGCTGAACGGATGGCTTGCCTCGACCGATTCAAGACCGACGGAGACATTGCCAGCGGCATCGAGTCGTCCGATGTAACGCAATTTCTTGTTTTCGGCTTCTGCTTTGTCATACATACTTTTTACATCACCGTCGTAGTCACTTAAAGCTGCGAGAAAACTGTCAATGTCTCCATTGCGAAGTGCCTCTGGCACGAGATTCTGCACTGAAAAATCACCGATACAAACCGCCAGGCCAAGCTCGCGAGCAAGAATAGTCAGCTTTCTTGCGACATCCATGCCGGACAGGTCGTCCCGGGGGTCGGGTTCGGTATAGCCACTGTCCCTCGCCTGTCGAACGATCTCGGAAAACGGCGTACTGCCATCGTACACATTGAACAGGTATGCCAGGGTGCCCGAGAATATTCCCTGTACCGTATGAATTTCGTCACCAGTGTCAATGAGATCGCGCAGCGTCGAAATAATCGGCAACGCCGCACCGACTGTTGTTTCGTAGAAAAAGTGCGCGTTGCCCCGCTCCGCTTGCGACTGCAAGTCCCGGTAATCATCAATCGGGCCACTGCAGGCACGCTTGTTGGGCGTAATAATATGTATGCCACGCTCCAGCCATCCTGCGTAACGCGAAGCCACGTCCTCGCTAGCGGTGCAATCAATGATAACGGCATGCGGCAAATGCTCGGGATTGACGCATTGCTCAAACGCATCGAAATCAGTAGCAACGGCCGCGGCATCGAATTGCGCTGGCCAATTGGCCAGGTCAATACGTCGCTCGTCAAGCAACATGGACTGCGAGCGTGCAATAGCACGCACACGCAGGTCGACGTTAAATGTTGATTTGAGTTGTTCTGCCCGACGCTCAATCTGCTGCAACAACGTCGCGCCGACCGTACCCGGACCGATCAACCCGATCGAAATCGTCTTCGACGACAGATAAAATCCCGAATGTGCAGCACGCAATGCTCGTGTTACATCGTTGGAATCAACCACCACCGATATATTCCTTTCCGACGACCCCTGGGCGATTGCCCGGACGTTAATGCTGGCCCTTCCCAGCGAGCCGAGGAATCGTGCGGCGATTCCGGGTGTACCCTGCATGCCGTCGCCGACGACTGCCACGATGCTCTGCGCATCCGTACGATCCACGCTCTGGATTTGCCCACTTTCAAGCTCTTCCGCAAACGCGTCCCCAATCACCTGTGTTGCTCGCTCGGCGAGTTCCTGCGGTACCGCGATGCAAATCGAATGTTCGGATCCTGCCTGAGATATCAAAGTCACCGAGACACCCGCATGCTTGAGCGCCGAGAACATGCGATCCGACGTGCCCGGCACGCCGATCATGCCCGTGCCCTCGAGATTCACGAGTGCCACACCGCCAATGGCCGTGATCCCCTTGATATTGTCCTGCGATTCCACCTGGGATTCGATTCGGCTTCCGGGATGCGACGGCTTGAAAGAGTTTCGAATGACCAATGGAATATTATTTGCGATCACGGGACCCAGGGTCTGGGGGTGAATCACACTGGCACCGAAATACGCCAGCTCCATCGCTTCGCTGTAGGTCAACCGCTCGATAACCTGCGCTTCCGGAACCCGTTTCGGATCGGCACTCATGACGCCGTCTACATCAGTCCAGATGGTCAACTCGGCGGCATTGCTCAATGCCGCGAAAATAGCAGCTGAATAGTCGCTACCGTTGCGGCCCAGCGTTGTCTGCAAACCCTGTTCGTCGGTCGCGATAAAACCTGTGATCACTGCGATGCCGTTATAGTTGGCCGCAATCTCCCGATCAAACTTTACCTGGGATGCGTCCCACTGCACAGTCGGACCTAATTCGGTCTGACTGACGATCAGGACATTGCGCGCATCGATCCACGTCCCGCCGCGCTCTTTCGACAGGTGTTCCAACAGGGCCGCGAGCAATCGTGCACACCAGATTTCGCCATATCCCGCAATCACGTCGCGACTGCGTTGCGGTGCTGACTTGACTCGTGCGATTGCTTCGAGACTGTCCTGGATGACCTGCGCGTCTTTGCCCCAGTCGTCCAGAATTGCGATCAGCCCATCGCCATCGATTAATGCATGTGCGGTCTCGGAATATCGCTCGCCGATGGCGTGCAACTCCGCGACATACACGGCATCGTCCTGTTCGGCAAGCATCGCCAGGTGCAACAGCGCATCCGTCATGCCGCCTAACGCGGAAACGACCACGCCGATACGATCATCGGAGTAGTCCAGCAGTAATTCTGCAACGCGACGAAAACAGTCGGCGTCGGCGAGACTGCTGCCACCGAACTTGTGGATGTGCCAACGACCCTTCAATGCAAGCTGCCCCTGCGCAAAACGGTGAATAATAGCGGCAGTTTAATGGGCCGTCGCCTGTTTTGTCTGCAATAGGAGTGGTGGGGCGTGTAGGGATCGAACCAAGATGAACGAGGCTGAGGGGTAAATGGTGGGGCGTGTAGGGATCGAACCTACGACCAGTCGGTTAAAAGCCGAATGCTCTACCTCTGAGCTAACGCCCCGCGGGATCAGCGGGCGGCATCATACCGAACCGCTTGCAAATTTCACACCCCTTCAGACTCCATGCGTTTCAGGTACCGGTCTGCCAGGCGAGCAGCCGTGGTTTCCGGATAGTCGGCCTGGACGCGCGTCAGTGTTTCGCGGGCCGCGTCCCAGCGCTGGAGGCTGTAATTACAATACCCCATCTTGAGCAGCGCATCGGGCACCTTTCGTGACTTGGGATAATCGTCGATCACACTTGCGAAATCCTGCAGAGCTTGCTCAAACTGATCAGACGCGTAATAGGATTCGGTCAGCCAATACTGCGCATTGTCAGCCAACTCGCTGTCCGGAAAAGCCACCAGGAATTGCTGAAACGAGGCTGCTGACTGCTCGTAGCGCTCTTCCCTGAGCAATTCCAGGGCGACTTGATAGTTGTCGCGGTCGGAGCCGCCGGGCAGCGGCAATTGACCCTGTGGCAATACACCGCCGTCGAGAACACTGAGAGTGCCGCGATCCTGCAAACTAGCTGCGAGACTTTGAATCCTTGCGTCGAGATCCGCGTACAACCGCCGTTGCCGCTCCGCCGTGCTGCTGGCATCGTGTTCGAGCGTCTCTGCGCGACCCTGCAACGAGTCAGCACGGCGCTCAAGCCCATCCACTTGCTGTGTCAGTTGCACCAGACTCTGGCTCTCGACGAGCCGCTCAATGCTTTGCAGGCGTTGATCAAGCTCCTCGAGCTTGATTTGCACCGGATCATCGGCAGCGGGCGTCAGCAAGGAACACCCGGCGAGACCAATCGCCGGGAGCACCGCCAACAGTACTAACTTAGAGCCGCAAGTAGCCATCGAGCGGAAACTCAATTGATGTACTTGATCTCAACGCGCCGGTTCTGCGACCAGGAAGCTTCATCACTTCCAGTCGCCACCGGCCGCTCTTCTCCGAAACTGACGGTCGAGATCTGCGACGCCGTTGCGCCCTGGATCAGTAACATCCGCCGCACGGTCTGCGAACGCCGCTCACCGAGACCGATGTTGTATTCGCGCGAACCGCGCTCATCGGCATGGCCTTCGAGACGCACTCTCATTCCGCCATTCTGCGCAAGCTGCGTCGCATGCCGCGCAACGGTATCGGTGTCCTCGGGACGAAGCTCCGACGAATCGAACTCGAAGTAAATGATGTGGGCTAATTCCCCGGCCGACGGGTCATAAGTTACGTCTTCGCCCTCGCCCATGCTGGCATCGTCATAAGTGTCCGTAACGGACTCATTACTGTCGACTGTCTCGGTCGGTTCAGGGTCCGGAACGGTCGGATTGCTGCAAGCGGCCAGGAGGAAGACCAGCAGGCCGGCGATAACTAATTTGTACTGAGGCATTTCTAATTTCCTTGTAAAGCGCTCTTATGAAAAAGTTCTATTAAAACAGTTATTTAAACAACTTACTTAATCTAAATAATTAACTAAAATCGTTGAAACGGCGACCACACAGGTTCACGAACATCACCCTTGCCCGAGGCAAGCCGTTGACGGATCAGGCCATCCGCCGTCACTGTTTCCAGAACGCCGTCCCGACCTTGCCGCGTTGCGTATATCAACGTATCACTGTTCGGCGCAAAGCTGGGCGATTCATCCTGGCGACCTACTGATAGCACCAGCAAGTCCTTTCGCTTGATATCCAACACTGCAATACGGTAGTTACCCCGGTCGAGATGCACCATCGCGAGCCTGGAGCCATCCGGCGACAACCGCGGTCGCGCATTATAACTCCCCTCGAACGTAATACGCTCGGGAGTTCCACCATTGGCTGCCACACGGTAGATCTGCGGGCCGCCGCCACGGTCGGATGTGAAATAGATGTGACGGCCATCCGGCGACCAGCTGCCCTCAGTGTCGATCGCGCGGTGTGTGGTTACTCGACGAGTTTGCCGGGAATTGATATCCAGAACGTAGATGTCGAGGTTGCCATCGATGCCGCCAAGCGTAAGTACCAGCTTGCGACCGTCTGGCGAAAACGCGGGCGCCCCGTTTATGCCCGGTTTGCTGGACACCTGGATTCGATTCCCGGTCCTGAGTGTTTGAATAAAGACTGATGAATGGTTGTCCTCGAACGAAACGTAAGCCAATCGACGGCTGTCGGGCGACCATGCCGGGGACATGATCGGATCCGTACTTTCCATGATTGTGTGTTCATTCTCGCCATCCTGATCCGACACGATCAGCGAAAACAGTTGTCCTGAGTTGCGTTGCTGCGCCGTGACATAGGCAACCTTGGTGTCGAAGACACCTTTAATACCGGTCAGCTTTTCGTAGATCATGTCAGCCGCTCGGTGGCCCGCACGACGCATGGTCCCGCGACTTGCCGGCATCTTGTAACCAACAAGCTGATCCCGCCCGTAAATATCAAACAGCTGAAATTGCACGCTGTACGCATTCGCGCCGGTCTGCGTGACACTGCCGATGACAACAGCTTCGACACCGAGAATAGACCAGTCATCGAAGTCCATGTCTTCGCCCTTGGTCGGCTTCTGCAACATGTCGTTCTCGGCGATTGGCGCAAAGCGGCCACTGCGGGTCAGGTCATCGCTAATGACCTGCGCCACATTCAGCGGCACATCGGGCGTTCGTCCCTCCCAGGCGAACGGAACGATCGCGATTGGTCGCCGCTTGATGCCCTCGGTGATTTCGATAACGAGATCCGCAGTCGCTGTACCGCTCAAAAGCATTACCAACAGGACTAATTTGAATATTTGTCTTCGCACGTAAGCCTCTTACTCTTTAGGTTTAAATATTAACGTCAAACTACGATCAAAAACGCTGGGATCCCGCGGTGCCGGCAGCGGCGATGCCTTGTAGACCGCAGACCTGATAGATTGTTTAATCGTTTGATCGCCATTGCAACGTCCAATACTGACGTCGACCACCTCACCACCCGGCAGTTGCCGGACATTCACAACGCATTCAAGGCCCACTTCGGCATTCGCTGGCCGGACCCAATTCCGCTCAACTGCTTGCTGAATCGCAAACATGTAAGCCGCTGTTGCGTTCGCGCCTGCTGCCGCCACCCTTTCTGTCTCGTTTTGCAGTTCCTGTTGTCGAATTGCGTCCTCCGCCTCTTTGCGCAGACGCTCATTCTCCAGCGCTGGGCTTCGATCGCAGCTTCTCTCTGTCGTTCTGCCTCGATGCGTTCGCGCTCTTTTTGAGCCTCAGCTTGTTCCAGCCTTTTCTGGTCGTCAGCGATACGTTGGCGATCGACCGCCTCTTGTTCCGAAGACGCGCGAGTCGTTCCGTTCGAGTCGTTCCCGTTCGAGACGGTCTTGCTCGCGTGTATCGGGTTCCGGGGGCAATTCTTCTACTTTCGGGGGAATGACAACGGCGTTTTCTGTGACCAACGTACCTTTGATTGCGAGTGGTACCGCCAAATGGGGACTGCGACCAAAATCGAATACGGCCACAAGCGAGCCAAACAACACGACGTGCAGCAGTACCGCGAGCACAAAAGGCAGCACGTTTTCCCTGTTTTGCATCACCAACAAATCGATTCACTCGGGTACAGGATAAGTATCCAGCGGATCGGTGACGAATCCGACCGACTTTGCACCGCCTTGTTGCAACAAGACCATCGCCCCGATGACATTGCCGTACGGCACCATGCGATCGGCCTTGACGAGTACCGGCGTGTCCGGAGACCTCCGTAGCGTGGCGCCAACAAGCGCGACGATTTTCTTGCCCGATGCCGGTTTGTCTTCGTCATCGCCAACATTGATGTACAGATTGCCGTCAGCATCGACGCTGACAATCAATGGCTGACTATTCGCAACTTCGTCGATCGGTCGGCGCCCGCTTTCGGCAAGTCGACTTTTATTCCTTGTGTCAGCATGGGCGCCGTCACCATGAAGATCACCAGCAGCACGAGCATGACGTCGATATACGGCACGACGTTGATTTCGCCCATGAGCTTTCGCTTTTGCATTGGGGCAGGCATGTCAGGCTCCCTGTTTGCTACGCGCGTGCCGCTGCAGGATGCTCGAGAACTCTTCGGTGAACCCATCGTAGCGATACTCGATTCGAACGACCTTGTCGGCGTAGCGGTTGTATGCAATTACGGCAGGAATTGCCGCAAACAAACCCATAGCCGTCGCGATCAACGCCTCCGCAATCGCCGGTGCGACAACAGCCAGGGTAGCCGACTGCACGTTTGCGAGGCCGACAAAGGCGTTCATGATGCCCCACACGGTACCGAACAAACCGACGTACGGACTGGTTGATCCAATGGTTGCCAATGTCGCCAGGCTCTGCTCCAGGCGATCAACCTCGCGCATTTGCGCAACTCGCATCGCGCGCCGGCATTCTTCAACGACTTTGTCGGCGTCGACACCACCTTGCTGCATCGCACGATTGAATTCGCGAAATCCGGCCTCGAATATGCTCGATATGCCGATGCTGCCACCCCTCTCCTGCGTTACATTCTGATACAGGGCATTGAGATCGCCGCCGGACCAGAAGCTCGCTTCAAATTCGTCCGAGGCATTTTTCGTGCGCCGGATCAGGCGGCGCTTCGTAAAAATAATGCTCCACGACATGAGCGACGCGATGATCAACAGGATCATCACGATTTGCACAGGCATACTGGCGTCAAGTAAAAGTCCGATTATGGACATATCAGCGGTCATGATCTGGAATCCTCAAAAATAGAAGCTGGCACGCGCATTGGCCGCATCGTATCGGCATTCAGGAATGCCGCTTTGACGCCACCGCGCAATAACAACGTCCCTTGCAGGCTGTTGAGATAAATATTTTGTTCGATGTCGAACGTCGCACGAGCCAGGCTCGCGAGATGTGCCGTGACGACGATTTCGTCGTTGAACTTCGCCGGCGCGACAAATTCTGCGTTTGTTGCGGTAACGACGAACATCCTGCGTTCATCATTAAGCAGTTGCAACTGATCAACACCGAGTGAACGCAGCCATTCGGTCCGCGCACGTTCCATGTAACGAAAATAGTTGGCGTAGTACACGACGCCCTGCGCGTCCGTATCTTCGTAATACACGCGGATAGGCCACTCAAACGGTTTCACGTTTTCAACAGCAGTCATCCGTCAACTAATCCTCGTCAAACAACGGCAAGGCGGCGGGAAGCTCGCGCACAGGGGGCTTCAAACCAAGATGTAGATACGAGTTCTTCGTCGCGACCCTGCCACGTGCGGTGCGCATCATGAATCCCTGTTGAATCAGAAACGGCTCGATGACATCCTCAATTGTGCCTCGCTCTTCGCCGACTGCTGCGGCGAGGCTCTCGATGCCGACTGGTCCGCCATCGAATTTCTCGATAATGGTCTGCATTACCCGCCTGTCCATGGCATCGAAGCCGTGGGGATCCACCTGCAACATGTCCATGGCGCTTATTGCGATCTCGCGCGTGACCACACCATCGCCCTCGACTTCCGCGAAATCGCGAACCCGTCGCAACAGCCGATTTGCAATTCGCGGCGTGCCACGAGCACGCTTCGCGATTTCAACTGCACCCTGATCCTCGGTCGGCAAATTCAGGATGCCAGCCGATCGCCGCACGATTGCCTCGAGTTCTTCAGGCGAATAAAACTCGAGCCGCTGTACGATGCCAAAGCGGTCGCGCAACGGCGACGTCAACAGGCCTGCGCGAGTTGTAGCGCCGACCAGCGTAAACGGCGGCACATCGAGTTTGATCGAGCGTGCCGCCGGACCCTCCCCGATCATGATATCGAGTTGAAAATCCTCCATCGCGGGATACAACACTTCCTCGACTACCGGACTCAAGCGGTGAATCTCGTCGACGAACAGCACGTCATTGGGTTCGAGGTTGGTTAGTAATGCGGCCAGATCGCCGGGTCTCTCCAGTACCGGCCCCGACGTTTGCCTCAGG
>PVMK01118081.1_pt1 | contig 21588 bp, 19 predicted proteins | sample 1853481 | NCBI WGS metagenome assembly PVMK01 (sample SAMN08533507, study PRJNA380276) | Marine sediment metagenome, whole genome shotgun sequencing project.
GGAAAGCTGTACGAAGACTTGGCGCATATCAAACGCGTTGAAAACGTGAACGCGAACCTCGCTGACTTCCCCGCTGCGATCCCACACGCAGGCGTTGTCGGTACGGTTGCCTCCGCCATTGCCTCCCGAGTCACCGCTCGTCACCGTGACGGGTTGGCCATCGAGAAGCACCGTGACTTCCCAGTACGTATTGGCGTCGGTGGCGGGATCGGTCCACTGAATGACCGCCTGAACCACTTCGATGGTCCCGGTGAAGGTACCGCTCACCATCAGGATTCCGTTGAAGTTCGCTTGGTAGGAAGAGGGACCGGTAGGTTGGACGAATAGCGCCAACGCCGCGTTGATCACGATGCCTGGGCCAGAGCAGTTGATGAGCGACGCCTGACCGGAAGAGGTGCAGACAGTCACCGAGCCTCCGTCGGGACACGGAATAGTCGAGCCACCACCGCCCTCTACGTGCACAACTCAGAAGCTGCTGCACGCCGCGCAGTCGCTCGCCGAGCCGGAATTCTGGACACCGAAGTGGACACCGGGGCCGGCCAAGCGGCCGAAATCGTCCACCGGTACGACCTAACTCTTCGGAATCATTCGGTGGGCCATCCTGGACTCGAACCTGGAGCCAATGGATTAAGAATCCACTGCTCTACCACTTGAGCTAATGGCCCGTTTTGCCGCATTGCCGCGGCACACCCGGAAGGATTCGAACCTTCGACCTACGGATTCGAAGTCCGGCGCTCTATCCAGCTGAGCTACGGGTGCTTAGCGCGCCTTTCAGCGCGCAATCGTCAAAGAACTTTTCAAAGAGTGGGGTGAGTGACGGGAATTGAACCCGCGACACCCGGAGCCACAATCCAGTGCTCTACCACTGAGCTACACCCACCGAAGGGGCCGGAGTCTAGCGTCCCTTCTGCTGTAGGCAAGGCTACAAACAACGGCCTTTTTCGTAGTACCTGCGGGTCCATTCCGCCATGCCGATGCCGGCGGCGATGCTGATCGGGTAGCTGTGGTTGATGCCGAACATGGGGATGGCCACGACTTGCTCGGCGGCCTCGAGGATGCCTGGGGAACAACCGTTGTCCTCGTTCCCGAACACCAGGACGGCGTCCTCGTGGAGCTCGGCCTCCCACAAGCCGACCTCGGCGTGGTCCTTCTCGAACGCAACGAGCCGCCAGCCTTCCTTCTCGGCTGCGTCGAGGAATGCTCGCTCGGTAGGAAGCTCGACGATGTTCTCATAGTGCTGCATCCCCATGGCGGCCCGTTCGTACCAGGGCTCGGTCCCGATGAGAATGATCTCCTTGGCGAGGAACGAATGCGCGGTCCGGATGATCGCTCCGATGTTGAAGGGGTTCTTGGCCCGATCGATCGCGATGCGAAACGGATGCCGAATAAGGCCGAGCTCGCTCTTAATCTCGTCGCGAGGCATCTCGAAGGGGGGAACGTACGCCATTTACTTCCACTTGATGGAGCAGCCCATCGAGGGGACGTGCTTGAAGTCGACCGCGTCGCCTTCCAAAGCGGCGTCGAGAACCGAGCGCAGGTCTTGGCGGGTAACCTGGTCCGGTTCCTGCCAGTTGTCGTCGATGCGACCGTTGTAGACGAGCTTGCGCTCCCGATCGAAGACGAAGACGTCCGGGGTGCACGCCGCGTCGTAGGCCCGCGCGACCTCCTGGCTTTCGTCGTACAGGTACGGGAAGCTGAAACCCTTGTGGGCGGCTTTCTCCTTCATCTTGTCGAAGGAATCGGCGGGGTACTTCTCGGCGTCGTTGGAGCTGATGGCCACCAGTCGCACGCCTCGGTCCTCGTAATCGCGTTGAATTTCGAGCAGGCGATCTTCATTGGCGATGGCGTAGGGACAGTGGTTGCAGGTGAACACCACGACCAACAGCGGTGCGTCCGCGAACGAGTCCAGGGACCACGCATTGCCGTCGACGCCGGGCAGCGAAAATGGAGGCGCCGGGTTGCCGACCGGCATCCCTTTGGAGTGCATCAAGGCCATGGCTACCCTGTAGTGCCGGCCGCCAGCTCATGCCAGCGGACGGGGACAGGCGTGTTAGATTCGAGATGAAGATGTTGGAAGGGGAGCAGAATCATGATCCGTTGATCGGGGCAACTCTGGGGGGGCTCTATCACGTGGAGCGCCTGATCGGAGTTGGGGGGATGGGCCGGGTCTACGCAGCGAGCCATGTCCACCTCGGCAAGGCCTTCGCGGTCAAGGTGTTGCCCGAGGACCGCGCCGACAAGCCCGATGCCACCGAGCGCTTCCTTCGGGAGGCGAAATCCGCCACGAAGATCGACCACGACCACATCGTCAAGATCGTCAATTTCGACAGGGACGATGAACACCGTTTGTTCATCGTGATGGAGCTGCTGGAAGGGGAGAATCTCGCTGACCGGCTCGACCGGGGCGCCCTACCCATCGACGAGGCGATCGAGATCGCGAGGCAAACCGGGCAGGCACTTCAGGCGGCCCACGACGCGGGTATCGTGCACAGGGACCTCAAGCCCGAGAACATCTTCATCACGCAGAAGAACGGCCGGGACTTCGTGAAGGTGCTCGACTTCGGGATCTCGAAGATCAAGAACCCGGACCATGGCGATCCTAAGCTCACCGCGACGGACCAAATCGTCGGGACGCCTCTCTACATTTCACCCGAGCTCGCGCGCGGGATCGCGAAGGTCGACCACCGGACCGACATCTACGCGCTCGGCGTCATCATGTACGAGATGATCACCGGCTCGCCGCCGTTCACTGGGCAGAATCATTTTCAGCTGTTGTACAAGCATGGCAACGAGGCGCCAGAGCCGCCGTCGCAACGAAGCAAGAAGGCCAACATCCCGGCGCATGTCGAGTCGGCGGTGCTGCGCGCGCTCGAGAAAGACCCAGCCGACCGCTTCGAGAACATGACCGATTTCTGCGCGGCGCTCGAGGGGCCGACGATCCCACGTAGGGCGCGGACGCTGGGGATTCCATTGCTGGCCGCAGCGGTCATCGCCGGCGTCGCGTTCGTCTTGTGGCCAGCGACTACGCCGCAAGAGCCCCCGGAGCCGCAGGTCGCCGTTCCGCCCGCTGTGACAGAAAAGTCCGACGACCCCGCAGAAACTTCACGGACGGAGTCGCCTGCGGAGCTCGTGAAGATCGAGCTCAACTCGCGCCCAGGGAGGGCATTCGTCGCGCTAAACGGGGAGAAACAGGGTCGAACCCCACTCACGCTAGCACTCCCGCGAGGGGTCGAGGCGACGGTACGGTTTTCGCTTCAGGGATACCGCGGCACGGAGCGTCGCCTGGTCCCGAACGAAGACGGGATCCTCGTTGTGCGCCTCAAGAGGAAAACCCGTCCCAAGCCCCCTCCTATTAAGACAGACTTCTAGCCAGTGCCTACTCGCCTCCCGCTCGTGCTCGTCGCCCTACTCGGCCTGACGAGCCCTTCCGTCACGACTGCCCAGGGCACGTCGGAGAATGCGGAGGCGCGCGTCTACTTCCAAGAAGGCAATCGGCTTTACGAACAGGCGAGCGGCGCGCGCGACACGCAACGGACGACGCTTCTTCAGCGCTCGCTCGAAGCGTACGTCGACAGCCTTCGCATCGTTCGCAGCCGCAATGCGCTCTTCAACGCCGCAATCGTGCTGGGCGAGCTCGGGCGCAACGACGAATCGTTCAACTACTTCGGCGAGTACCTACGCATCGAGGAGTTGCCAACCGCAGATCGCGAGGAAGCGATGCGACGCCGTGACGTACTTCGGAGCGAAGTCGCAGTCCTTCAGGTGACCACCGAACCGGCGGGCGCTTTGCTTTGGGTCGATCGCAAAGACCTCGCTCCTCGCGGAGTGACGCCGATCGATCGTGCGTGGCCACCGGGCAAGCACCTCACGTTCATCGAAAAGGACGGATACACCTCCGTCGAGCAGACGCAAGAGACCGTGCGCGGCGAGACCATGGTCATGAAGCTGGCGCTGTTGCCACTGCCAATCGGGCCGGTCTTGCCGGAGCCCGAGCTAGAGCTCCAGCCGCTGAAGCCTTCGCGTCCTCGCCTTCGCAATGCCGCGATCGGGACAGCAGCAGGCACCCTGGCCACAGCGGGCGTCGCGCTCGGTCTGTCGCTCCGCGCCAGCACCCTCAACGATGAACACGCTCAGGCCGCAGCGGACTATCGCATGACGGGCAACCCGGCGGATCTTCAGCGCGCCGAAGATCTCGCCGACAGGACCGATCGCTTCAACCTCGCGGCCGACGTGATGTGGGGCGCGACGATCGCACTCGGCGTCAGCGCAATCGTCCTCTACAGCCTGCACCGCAAGAAGCTGAAGCGTGAAGCGCCCCAAGTCGGCGTCTCGGTATCGAGAAACGGCGGCTTCGCGTCGGTGCGCATGCCGTTTGGAGCCGCGCAATGAATCGCTCGGTCGCAATCCTGGTCACATTGCTCATCGGGGGATGCTCCCTGGCTCAATGCGCCCAGAGCGTAATCTGGTTCCGCCGGACGGCGGCATCGGCGACGGGATCGAGCTCTTTTGCGACGATGGGCTCGACGACGATCAAGACATGGCGTTCGACTGCGACGATTCCGACTGCTCGGAGGAGCCCGCGTGTTGCGAGCGCCGCACGCCGACGCTCAGCGAGGACTGGGCCGCTGCCAACCTACGTGCCGGTTGGACCTTCACGCCCACGGCGGGTGGGCCTTGGGGGACCGCTTCGACCTTCGCTCGATGGGAAGACCTTCCTCGGAGGCTTCCTTCCCGATGACTCGCCACGCGCGCTGCTGAGCAATGACTGCGTATCCCTCGCGCTTGGCGGCTGGGTGAGCACCACGTTACGCACGACCGACTCCGCAGGCTGCGGACCAAGCGCCCCATGCGACCGGTACGCCGGCGTCGTGCTCACCGTCGCAACCGACTCCGCACCCGGCAGCAAGCTGCAGGACGAGCTCGCGGTGACGCTTCATGCCGGCGGTCTCGTCCTCGTGACGCAGGCCGACGTCGAAGTCGCACGCGCCACGGCCGGGGTCGATGAAAACGTCGATGTCGAGATCGAGCTTCGTCCGACCCTCGACGACTTCAATCTCCCGTTCATGAAAGCCCAGGTGACCGTGGCCGGAGAGTCAATTCTCGAGGACTTCCCGGTGGCTGCGATCGCGGACCTCGTCACCACCGGGGACTGTGCCGAGATCCCGGGGCTCCACGTGGCAGCGCAGGGTCAGGGCGACGGCGTGTATGTAGGTCCCTTGGAGACCGCGAAGCAGGACTGTGCCAATCCGAGCCAGTTCGATGAACAAAGTGCAACCTTGACGGGGTCGAGCCTCGAGTTCGCCCCTTCTTGGGTGGCGGCGTATGTGGGTTCGCCCGGGTTGGCTAGCTCACGAAACTCGGTTTTGGATGTTCAGTGGGACTTGATTGTCGAGGGGAGCAACGACGGCCCCGAGCTCGAGCCGACCACCCATATCGGCTACGCCCTGGGCCACGCACGGGTCGCGACCGACGAAGGGGGCGACTGGCGTCTCGATACCTGGGAGAGCAGCGAGTCACCGAAGGTCGGCGATGATCCGCCGTCCTGTTTAGATGGCACTTGCGACGATAACCGGAGCGTTCGGGAGCCGCATTTGCTGGCTGAGCTCAACGAGGAGCAGGAGCTTCGCGACCTCGTGTTGTCCTTCGCGCGCGAGCTGGTGACGGACCCAAGCGAGCGAGATATCTTCGGGATCCAAATCGTCCGGCCGGTCGGTGCACCGACGACCTCGATCGCGTTGCCCAGCACGCCGACGCTGTCTCCCGACGATATCCCCGAATGCGTGAGCTTGCGCGATCCGGCCTTAATTCCAGTAGATCCGGAGGCACAGCAAGGATACTGGCTGCTCTTCACCTGCGTCGAAGGAGTGGGCGCAGCGACCGAGATTCACGCGGTTCGTATCTCGCGGGCGCTCGAAGTGATCCACGAAGGCGGCGGTCCGATGCGGCGCGTGGTACTCGTCGCGAGTGAGCTCGGGCCATTTGCGGCTGCCGGGATCCGCTCCCCGGAACCGTTGATCTCATTCGAGGCGGACGGCATGCGCCTCCGCATTTGGTTCTTGGCTCAAAGCACCCCTGGCGACTGGGCGGTGGCGCTCGCAGAGGCACGAACGCACGACACTTCGATTCTCGAGTTCGAGCTTCCCGAGCCCGTGCCGTTCCCGGTGAACCCAATTCTGAGCAGCGCCTCGACGCTCGTTCGAAGCGGGTGTCTCGATGAGGAGTGCACTATCACTGGAATCGCCGTGGCCTCCCGAGCGGACGACCCCAGCCGCCTCCGATTCCTGTTGGCACGGCGCTTGAATCTACCGGGTGGGGGTCGCACCGACCAATTAATCCCTTTGGAGCAAACTTGGAGCAAGCCGTGAGCCGAAATCGACGAAACCTGCACTGGAAGTGGCTGCCGTTGGCTGTCCTGCTGGCCTTGGTTTCGGCGGGCTGTGGCGACAGCGACAGCGATGGAACCGCACTCCAACCCGGCTCGGCGGGCACGAACGGCGACTCGGGCTTTGAGGGCGCGGGCGGTGCGGGCGGCCAGGGTGACGCAGGAGGGCCCGTTCGCATTGACGGCACACTCGGCGTGACGGACAACCCGGTCGATCAGCTCGTTGCGAACCCGCAGCGGAACCCTTTTGACTTGCTCGGCATGGACGCTGAAGGCGCAGAGGGCTACGCGAGCGCTGCGGTCGGTTGCTACTCGAGTCCCGATGCGTGCGAGGACGCGGAATGCGCCGTCTTTGCGTCGTGCTGTGTGAACACCGGGACTTGCTGCGAACCGATCGTCGTCGACCCACCGCTCCCTGCCGTCCTCGATTTCCAGAAGTGCGCGGGACAGACGGTCGAAGGATGCGCGGAAGGCGTGGGGTCGAGCGCCGTCACATTCGGCGAGGTCGCACCCGTGCTCAGCGGCCGGGGCCTCGTGCCGAACGGAACCGCAACGGCGGAAGGCGGCGCGGTGATCGGGGACCTGATGAATCTCTCCTCGCAACGAGTCGAGGTCGATGTGCGGTTTACGTTGCCGGTCGGATGCAACGGAACGTGCCTCGAAAGCGCCGGCATTGCGTTCACCGCCAACACGCCGGGCGCGTTCGTCGATGCGGAGGTGGGGTTGCTGTTGAGCGGCTCGCGTGAGGTGGTGAACCTGATGATCGGTAACGCGGTCGCTGACTCGTTCGACGCCGGCACCGACAGCACGACGTGGCGTTTGGTCTTGTCGCCCAACGGGTCGGCGCAGGTGTTCCGCAACGGGAGCTCGCTAGGGACTCATTCCTTTGATGCGGCAGCACTCGAACAAGCTCAATTCGTGGTCTTTGGGCGGAACTTGGGCGCCGCCACCACCAGTGCAGCGATTGCCGTGATCGAGGTCGAGTCGTCGTTCTGTGACAACCCGGCGTCGTGGAGCGAGCGACAGGCAGCCACGATCGCCCTCAACGGCAATGCGGTCCCGGACCACGCGTTCGGAAACGGACCGTCGATTGTCGACCAGGGAGCGCGCAAGCGGATGGCCTACGAAGTCGACGGAGAGATCTTCGTTTCGGAAGAAGAAGCGCCCGGTGAGTTCTTCCTCAGTGATGGTGCACCGGCGCTCATCCCGACAGAGCCCTACGAGGCGCTGGGCGTGGGCGACCCGGAATTGGTGTGGGACGGAAACTTCTTGTTCTTGTTCTACACGGCGCGGGACTCGGAAGGCGCGGGGAGCATCGGTGCGGCGGTGTCCGTCCAGGACCTACCGGTGTTCATGAAGGGAGAGAGCCCGACCCTCGCGCCCATGGGCGACGCGGTCTCCTACGATGCCCCGAGCGTCGTCTACCGCGATGGGCTTTGGCTGCTCATCGTGCGAGCGATGCTCTCGGACGGCGCGACCGAGCTTCGCGCGTTCTACACGAGCGACCTCGATACAGCTTGGGAGCGCGTGGTGAACGGGGGCCTCGAACAGCTGACCCGCGTCGACGATCCCACTTCGGAGCTCACCGATCCGAGCTTGATCATCCACAACAGCGCGTACCACCTCTACTACGCACGACGCACCGGCACGCGGTGGTCGGTGGAGCTGGCAGTCTCGGACGAGCTGCTCATATGGCGGCCAATGGGCGAGGTCCTTGCTGGGAGCAACGAAGGCTTCGACAGTCTCGGTGCACGGAGCCCCGACGCCCTCTCGCAGCCGGACCGGATCGACATCGTGTACTCGGGACAAGACGGCGTCTCGTTCCGCCTCGGCACGGCCTCCCGCGCTGCCCCTTCGGACACCGCACCCAGCTTCTTTTGACACGGCGGCGCTGGGCGCCGATGTTGAAGTGATGGCCTCTTCCGAGACGGAGCCACCTCCCGCACACCCGAGCCCCAAAGCCCGTCGGCGAGCCGGCGCGCTCATCGCCGCCTTCGTCGCGCTTCAATTCCTGATTCCGCTGACGTATCTGACGCGCGAGGACTCTGGGGACGAGCGCTTCACGTGGCGGAGCCTCAGCACAGCTGCTGCTCCGTCTTGCGAGACCAGCGCATCACTCGAGCGATTCGACGGGCAGCGCGAAGTCATCTCGCTACAGAAGCTCATCCACCAAGATTGGGTCGACTACGTCGGCCAGGGCAGACGCGCGGTGGTCGACGCCTTTCTTCGAAAGCAGTGCGAGGCAGAGGATGTCTTGCAGGTCGAGCTGGTCAATCGTTGCGACGATGATCGCGGCATTCGTGAGTACAGCCTTCGATGCGGCGGCGAGCGGGCGCACGAAACCGTGAGGACGGCCGCACGATGAAGCCGTTGGAACGGTACTGGTTCGGAGACGTCGCCCTTGCGCGACCGTATTTGGTGTTGCGTTTCATCCTCGCCCTTCTCGCATTCGACACCTGGCTCAACATGATGCCCCAGGGCGCAAAGTACGGCGTTGGCGCGTTCAACGTAGCGCACTTCGCATGGCTCGACAGCTTCGCTCCGAGCCCTGGGTCCTACCTTGGTGTGCTGGCCTTCACCGGCGTGCTCGCGCTGAGCCAAGCGCTCTATCGTCCTCACCGAATCGCGATCGTGCTCATCGCCGCAGGCTACACGCTCGGCTGGTCATGTAGCCTTCTCGACTCGGTCCCGTATCACTACCTTCTTTCGCTCTACCTCGTGTGCTTCGTGTTCTTCCCGATGCTGAGCGCGCGTGCGGCCTTCTCCCGCTCCGACCGCGCGCCACGAGGAAGCGTCGCGGCATACGTCCTGTTCTGCGTGACGACGGCTATCGTGTACTTCTACGTCGCCGCGTGGTCGGCCGCAGAGGGCCAATCCTATTGGCTGCCGATGGTCTGTTGCATCGCCTACCTGATCGCCAGCATGCAAGACCGCGCCGAGCTCCCCGCACTTCGCATGGCAGCCCCGCTCCTCGTTGCAGCACCGGTCGCCTTCCACCTCTTGGCGCCCCCACAAGGCTGGCTGCCCGTCTACATGATCGGAATCGCGCTCGTCGTCTTCACCCCGACGCCATGGATTCACTCTGTCGGCCGAGAGCTGACCCGGCCGGCACGCAGCCTGGTTGAAGGGCGCTCCGCAGACGGTGCCGACGAGCGCGCTGCGCAGGTGTTCTACCTGTCGCTTGTCGGCCTGATCGTCGCCCCGATGGTGAGCATGTTCGTCGACCTTCCGGGCGTGAAAACCGGGTGCACCTTGACCGCGTTCGCCATGCTGTTCGTGATGGGGCGGCAGCTGTACTTCACCCCGCGGTGGCGCCCCCTGTGGCGCGTCGCCAGTCTCTTCGGCGGCTGCCTCGCCCTGTGGATCACGGTGACCACGAGCAGCGCCCGATTCGACTACTACCGCGAAGGCGCCCTCGACGCGGACCGCCGCGGCGACCATGACGCCGCCATGATGTTCCACGAAAAGGCCGATCGGTACGCCCCATAGGTCGATTCCCACCCGTTCCACTCAAGAACGGGTCAATCGCTGCGGTGGCTGCTAGTCTCCGCCAGCATGTTGACGGGTGACGGCTGGATCACGATCGCGGTGATCGTAGGGATGGTGGTCGTCATGGCGGCAAACCTGGCCGGCCCCGACCTGGTGTTGATCGCGGCCGTCACGCTCCTGCTCCTGACGGGGATCATCGAACCGTCGGAGGCGTTCGTCGGCTTTTCGAATCCCGCGGTCATCACCATTGCGGCGCTCTTCGTTGTCGCAGCGGGCGTGAAAGAGACCGGTGGCCTCGATCTAGCCGGCCGCGTCGTGCTCGGCCGCCCGCGATCCCTCGCCGGCGGTCAGCTTCGCATGATGTTTCCGGTCGCCGCGCTGTCGGCGTTCCTCAATAACACGCCGGTCGTCGCGATGTTCGTACCGCTGGTCACCGGCTGGGCGCGCCGTAACCAGTTCAGCGTCTCGCTGATGCTACTGCCGCTATCATACGCATCAATTCTTGGGGGGACCTGCACCCTCATCGGAACGAGCACGAACCTGGTGGTCGCCGGTCTCGCTAAACAGTGGGACCCTTCGATCGAGTTCGGAATCTTCGACATCGCTCTGCTCGGCATCCCCGCGCTCGGCATTGGAATGCTGTTCATCGTCATCACCTCGCAACGGCTTCTCAAGGATCGCCGAGGCGCCCTCCAAGAGCTCGGCAAGGCGCGCGAGTACACAATCGCGATGCGAGTGGAGAAGGGCTCGCCAGTCATCGGAGAAAGCATCGAGGAGGCGGGGCTCCGTTCGCTGCGAGGCGTGTACCTCTATGAAATCGAGCGAGCGGGCCGCGTACTTGCAGCGGTTCCACCGTCGACTGTGCTACGCGAAGGCGATCGGTTGCATTTCACCGGGGTCGTGGACTCGGTGGTCGACTTGCGAAAGCAGCGCATCGTTCCCGACACCGACCAGGTCGACAAGATTACGGCTCGACACGACCGGCGACTCGTGGAGGCCGTGATTGGAGCCCATTCGTCGCTCACCGGTCAAACCATCCGTCAGAGCCGGTTTCGAACGATCTACGACGCCGCGATTCTCGCCGTTCATCGTCAGGGCGTGCGCGTGACCGAGACGAAAGTCGGCGACATCCTGCTTCAGGCCGGCGACGCGCTTCTGATCGAGTCCCACCCCGATTTCGCCCAGGCGCGCCAGAGGGACCCAAACTTCGCTTTGATCGCCGAGGTTGAAGACAGCTCACCCCCACGGCACGACCGCGCCTGGCTGGCCGTCGTGATTCTCTTCTTGATGGTTCTCGTGAACGCCAGCGCCAGCATGAACCTGATGACCGCATCGCTGACCGCGGCCGCCTTGATGCTGCTGACGCGCTGCCTGACCGGTGAGCAGGCCCGGCACTCGATCGACTGGACCGTGCTCATCGCGATCGCTGCGGCGTTCGGAATTGCCATCGCGATCCAGAAGAGCGGCGCGGCCGAGGTGCTCGCTTCGAGACTCATCGATGTGGCGGCGCCGTTCGGGAGCGTCGGCCTGCTCGTCGCGCTCTACGCGATCACTGCAGTCTTGGCCGGGCTCGTGACCACGAAGGCCTCCGCGGCGCTGATGTTCCCCATCGCGGCTGCGGCAGCGGAAGCACAGGGGATTGGCCTGCTCCCGATCAGCTACATGATCATGATCGCCGCATCGACCGCCTTCTCGACACCGATCGGCTTCCAAACCAACCTGATGGTCTACGGCCCCGGCGGTTACAAATACACCGACTTCCTGCGATTGGGCTTGCCACTCCAGACCCTCGTGGGGATCTGCACCGTCACCATCGTCAGCCTGGCTTGGCTCTGAGCTCGGAAGCCGGCTCCTCTTTTTCGAACACCTGCCGCTTGACCCACGCGTCGATCGAGGTCGAGCCCGGGCCGGTAAACGTGAGGCACGCGTAGACCGCGGCATAGAGCAGTGGAAGCTCTCTCATCGCCCAGGGGTCGTCGAAATGATGTGCGAACGCGGCCACCATCATCGCGATGAAAAGTGTCGCAGACGCGAAACGGCCGAGCAGACCGAGCAGCAGTAAGATCGAACAGCCGACTTCAGCAAAGAGGATCAGCGTGGCGCTCATCTCACTGCCCACATTGAGGGGATCGGGAAAGCTCTGAATGAGCGTCTCGTACTCCAGCACCTTGGGAATCCCGTGGCTCAGCATCAGTAGGGACACCGCAACTCGAAGCAAGAAGACGCCGTGCTCAGCGAGAGTTCGTCGCATGCGGGGCATTCTATTACATTGAATCTGTGGGGCCATGTCCAACATGTGTTTCGATGCCTCTGTCGGGGTACGAAGCGAGTCCGGGGGTAAGTGTCGAGCTCTGCACGCACTGCCGCGGGCTCTTCTTGGATCGCAGTGAGATCCGTGAGCTCGTCGGCCGAGGGTCACTCGCCAAGGCAACCGAGGTCGTGCCGGTCTCGCTCGGCGAAGAGGTGGGCATGCGATGCCCGAAATGCGTGGACCCGGCGATGCAGCCTCTGCAAGTCAAGGGCGCACCCGATGTCGGATCGTGGCAGTGCCGTTCCTGTGGAGGGCTATGGCTCGACGACGGAGCGTTCTTCGAGCTGGCCCGCGCACTTCGGACGTCGCTACCGGTGTCGCGAGTCGTAGCACCGCTCTCGGACAGTCACGCGCCGCCGGTCTTCGAAGGCCCGGGCCTCACGCACAGCCGAAGCCTCTACGACGAAGGGATGGAGAATCTCATCGCGGCGCCGCTGGTGATGCTGTTGAGCTGGCTATTCTGCTCGACCGACTTTGGACGCTTGCTGGCGTCCCTCGTTGGTATGCCTTTTCATGAGGTCGGTCACGCGGCAGCCTCATGGCTCAGTAGCCGCATCGCCATCCCGCTTCCGTTCTTCACGTTCTGGTACGACGACCAGTCGGTGTTCATGGGTTTGCTCGTTGCGAGCGTGCTCGGCTGGCTGATGTTCCACACCTACCGCGAGAAAAACTGGTTCATGCTCTGTAGCGCCTCGCTGGTGCTGCTCGCCTGGGCCGTGATCACCTTCCTCATTCCACCTTGGCGAACCCTGATGTGGCAAATCCTGGCGGGCGCCTTGGGCGAGATCTTCTTCGGCGGGTTCCTGCTAATCGCCTTCCACTTCGCGCTCCCCGACCGGCTGCGCTGGGACTTCTGGCGATGGATCGCGCTGATCCCGGCCGCGCTCTGCTTCACCCAGGCGCTGACGCTCTGGCGCACCGCATCGGCCGACATCTCCCAGATGCCTTGGGGGTCGGCAATCGGCAGCGAAAGCGATGGCGATATGAACCGCCTCGTCCAACAGTTCGGCTGGGACGCAAACGAGCTCGCTGACTTCTACCTAAGCGCCGCCTACCTATGCCTCACGGCCCTAGCCATCGCCTACGCCTACGCAACCTACCGCTTCCTCCGAAAAAGAAGGGGACGGTCCTCTTTTTGAAGGAGCGCCTCCGGCGGCAGCCTGTCCCGCCCCACTGCCCCCACACCATCGCCTAGGTTAATCGGCCAGGTTCCACTTGACCTTGTTTTCGGCGACCTGCTCGGGAGTCGGCTGGTCAGTCCCCTCGTTCACGGGAACCTCGAAGTCATCCTGGGTCTCCATCATCTTCGCGTTGAGCGGGGTATCCTCTTCGAAGACCTCAGGAACCGACGCGTCTTCGTAGATCGCTTCCCACGGGCACTCCGGCTCGCAGGCGCCACAGTCGATGCACTCTTCGGGCTGAATGTACAGCTGATTCGGGAACGTGTCGGTGTCGTCGCCCTTGTACTCGTAGATGCACTCAACGGGGCAAACATCGACACAGGACTTGTCGACGCAGTCGCGGCAAAGACGTGTAATGACCCAGGTCATCGAACTCCCTTTCGGAAAAAGTGGCTGAACGCTAGCAGGGGCCCCCAGCTCGGTCAAAGAAGACCGGCAAGCCCACTATCCCTTGGTTTTCGAGGAGTTGCGCTTGGGGGCGGCCGCTTTCTTCTCGGGCGCCTCACTCGGATGACACCCGGCACAAGTGAAGTTCTCGATGCCCAGGAGCGTGCCCATCGAGGGCGTGACGGTCTCCTCCATGAACTTCACGGTCTCGGGAAAGGTCGACATCATCCCACGGTGCCCGGGCGTGCCCTCGGGTGGAACGATGTACATCGAGGGCGCGGGCATCTTGAAGTCGATCTCGCGCATCTCCTCACCGTGGCAGTCGACGCAGTCAAACTCCGCAAACTCTTTGGCATCATGGGCCGTGAACAGCTCCTGCATGATCGGGTTTACCTTGCCGATCATGTAGAACTCCCTGTCCGCAACGCTCATCTCCTCCCAAGGAGAGTCGGGCGGAGTCACCCCCATCGCCTCGATGGCGCTCACCTTTCCGGTTGATCCAGTCGTGGACTTCGACCCGCCGCAAGCCCCCAAAAGCAACACGAGCCCGACCGCGACTGATTTCATGGTTCCCGTCATCGCGGCGCATGGTAATGCATGCTTGGTGACGCGCCAAATCGCCTTGGTCTCGGTGGTCGCGGTCGCTGCAGCATGGGTCGCGATGGGTTTGTTCTCACAGTTTCAACGGCAAATGGTCTTCCCGGGACCGCAAGGCGTCAGCGAATCCCTGCTGCGCGACATCGCCATGCAGGTGGGCGCTACCGAGCTACGCATCCCAACCGAAGACGGAGAGACGCTCTACGGATGGCATCGAGTTGCGGTTCGCACCGGCCCTCGGCGCGTCCTGCTCTATTTCCACGGGAACGCCTCGTCGCTCCTGGCGCAAATCGAGCTGCAGAACCTACTGTTGAGTGAGGGTTGGGACTTCGTGGGCATTCACTACCGCGGCTACCCCGGCAGCACTGGCGTCCCGAGCGAGGTAGGCCTGCACAAGGACGCGATGGCCGCGTGGAACTGGGTGACCGACGAGCTCGCCACGGAACCGGGCCGCGTGACGATTCACGGCCGAAGTCTCGGCGGCGCCGTGGCCGTACAACTGGCAGCCAAGGTGAACCCGGGCGCGCTCGTGCTGGAGTCGACCTTCACCTCGATCGTCGACCTTGCCAAGGAGCACTACCGCTGGTTTCCGGTGGGCCGCATGTTGGAGCACCGGTTTCTGACCCGCGACTTCGCCGGACAGCTGTCATGCCCAGTGCTCGTCGCGCACGGAGCAGCGGACTCGATCATCGACGTACATCACGGCAAAGAGCTCGCAAGGATCTTTCATGCAGACAAGTACATCGAGGTCCCACGAATCGACCACAACGACCTGCTCCTCGTGGGTCTGATCGCCACGCGTTATCTGGACTTTCTCGAGGGCGCGGTACCTCCCGCTCAGCAGTAGAACTGGCTCGCCCACTTGCGATACTCGGGGATCGGCCCGTCCCCGTCACACAGCATGGGCTTCGGCAAGTACTTCTTGTGCTCCCAGATTGGAATGTCCTGATCCATCTGCCGCACGACCTCGTTGATCATCGCAACGGCGACGCCACTTCCTTCGTCCGCCTTTCGCTGCGTGAAGGAAAAGCGCGAATCAACGGAGCCTCCATCGATGGGAGTGTGCGAAAGCAGTAGGACCGTTTCACAGATGCCGGTGAAGCGAGTGATCGTGCAGCCCATGCCGTGGGCCTCGACCGTGATCTGTCCCTTCACCGGGCCGCGCGGCGTGCTCATGTCCAAGTGCTGAACCGCTCGACGGATGTGGCCATCGAGCTCGAGCTCCGACTCGGGCACCTTGGTCGCGCCGTGCACGTAGCGGAAGTGTGCTCGGTCGACCGCGTTTTCACCGATCTCTTGGTTGTGCGTTCGTACCGTCCAGCGGTAGCGGTCGAGTGCGGTCCAATCGTCGCTCGATACCTCGACGACCTCCGGAATCTCCCAGGTGGGCGACGCGCCCTGCCCGTGGTGCCAGGCCCAGATGATCTGATTGCGCTCGACGCAATGCCAAGCCGCGACCTTGGCCTTGGGCGGAATCTTCTTCGCATAGGGAACGTTGCGGCAAGCGCCTTGGGTATCGAACTCCCAAGCGTGAAAAGGACAACGGATGTGGCCGCCAGCGACCACGCCGCCGTGCCCCAGGTGGGCACCGAGGTGCGGACAGAACGCGTCAAGCAAAGCGACTTCGCCACTCTCGGCCCGAAAAAGCACCAGATCTCGATCGAAGTAGTGAAGCGGCAGCACGCCACCCGGATCGAGCTCGTCGCTGTAGGCGATTTGAAACCAGCCGTTGGGGATCGAAAACGGAAACCGTTCGCTCATCGCGGGCTATACTAGCACCTTGATGCGACTCGCTTCCACCATGGTCCTCGGATGTCTCCTGTGCATGGATCTCGGCTGCCAACGCGGCGAACAGCAAGCCGTCGTCATTGTACCAAGCTCCATGCATACGGACCCGAGCTTGATGCCGGGTGATCCATTCGGTTCCGCCAGCCCCGCGTACGCCAGGTTGGTCGAAGTCACGGACGCGGCGCTCGCTATGAACTGGAGCGGCGCACTCGAAGACTTCGCGCTGTGGCTCGAAGAGGAGACCGTCGTGATCGAACGCTCTCTCGATTTGCTGAAAGCGCTTCGCGTCGGGCCAGGCGACGTGTACGCCGTCGCCAACGGACGCATCGCGATGCTGTACGAGCACATCGCAGTAGCACTGACCGAAGCTTCGCTGGTGGCCGAAGCAGCCGGCTTCGATGCGGACTGGAAAGGCCAAGAAGGGCGCGTCTGGCAGCAGGCCAACGCGTTCTGGTCCCGGTGCGCACGCGGCTGCAGCACGCGGGGAACACACCTAGACGCCTGGGACCTCCGCTGCCGGAAGGGTCGGGCACATAGCCAAGTAAAATCAGGCTTTTAGCCCAAACTGAAATCGCCTCGACAGCCTAAGTGAAACATGTTCTATTTCTTCTCTTATGTCCAAAGGGAAGAAATCATTGGCCCCAAAACCGGCCGAGCCGCCGTTGGTCCTCAGCAAAGCCAACGGAGATGCGTGGGACGATGAAGCCGATGTGGTTGTCGTCGGGTTTGGCGGCGCCGGGGTATGCGCTGCACTAGAGGCGAACAAAAACGGGGCGCGGGTGCTGGTTCTCGACCGTTTTCATGGAGGCGGCGCGACCGCAATCAGCGGCGGCGTGTTCTACGCCGGCGGCGGGACGCACATCCAAACCGAAGCTGGCGTGACCGACGACGCCGACGAGATGTTTCGCTACCTGTCCTTCGAAGTGCAGGGCGTGGTGTCCGAGGAAACGCTTCGCGACTTCTGCGACAAGAGCGTCGACAACCTCAACTGGCTCGAAGAGCACGGAGTTCCATTCGAGGCCTCGCTCTGTCCATACAAGACCAGCTATCCGACGGACGATTACTACCTCTACTATTCGGGCAACGAAGGTTTCTCACCCTACAAAGAGGCGGCCAAGCCTGCGCCCCGCGGTCATCGCGCCAAGGGTGCGGGGCTCCCAGGCGAGAGCTTCTACGAGCCTCTTCGGGAAGCTGCGGTCAGCGCGGGCATCAAAGTCGAGTACGAGACACGCGTCACTCGCCTCGTGATCGACAGCCAGAACCGCGTTCTCGGTGTCGAGTACCGGCAAATCAAGAAGGGTTTCTGGAGCAAGCTGTACCGGCAGCTCAACCAGGCCGTCATTGCGATCGTCAAATACAACCCGAAGCTCGCCGCAAGGCTTCGTGACCGCGGCTTTCAGATCGAGGCCGGCCACTCGGTGGTCAAGCGCGTTCGTGCGGTGAAGGGCGTCATCCTCGCGGCTGGCGGCTTCATCTACAACCGCAAAATGGTGAAAGAAGTCGCGCCGAATTATCGCACCGGAATGCCGCTCGGGACCACGTCCGACAATGGAAGCGGCATCCTGCTGGGGCAGAGCGTGGGCGGCAAGACCGATCTCATGGACCGCATCTCGGCGTGGCGATTCATCAACCCGCCAGAGGCGTTCGCCAAAGGCATGATCATCAATCAGAACGGGGAACGGTACATCAACGAGTTCATGTATGGCGCCGCAGTGGGCGAAGCGATGGTCGAGCACAACGATGGCGTTGCGATCCTGGTCATCAACGGCGAGCTCAAAAAGCTCGCGCGGGAGCAGTGCAAGCCAGGCAAGGCCCAATGGTTCCAACGCGCGCCTGCCCTCCTCAACCTGTGGTTCAACAGCAAAGAGGCGGGGTCGATCGAAGAGCTCGCCAAGGTGGCCAAGGTTCCCGTGGAGACACTTCGCAAGACGCTCGACGCGTACAACGACGCGGCAGACGGCAAGACGGCAGACCGCTTCAACAAGGGCTCCGATAGGATGCACGCGATGCGCAACGGGCCCTACTTCGCCATCAACGCGGGGATCAAGAGCAAGCGCTTCCCGTTGCCGACGCTGACGTTAGGCGGGCTCGTCGTCGACGAAGGAACCGGCCAGGTGAAGAGCGAGGATGGTGGGGTGATTCCCGGCCTGTACGCCGCCGGACGCAACGCGGTTGGCGTGTGCTCTCGGCAGTATGTGAGCGGTCTGTCGATCGCGGACTGTGTGTACTCGGGCCGTCGGGCCGGCGGTGCGGCAGCCCGAGGCGAGATGTACGCCACCAAAGACGCTCCGACGCCCGCGCAGAGTCCGCCGATCGAGGCGAAGCCTCTCGAAGGTATTCCGGTGATCCACGAGGCCCAGGTCGCCGACCAGTCGCTACAAGTGCATCAAAGGACCTCGCGCCGCCGCCGCCGCGATGGGCCCTACCCGCTTCAGTCCCTCAACCGAACGATTCGCCGTCCCGGCGCAACCACGCGTGTGTCATCATCACAGCGCGGGCGGCTGCCGAAGCGCGCCCGCTGAATCCTGCAGGACTGACTTGACTGGCGACGACCCCGGCCCAAGGGTGCCTACCTGCCATGAGTGACGAGATGAACGACGACGAAGCCCAGGAGTGTGTCCGCAAGCTCCTCGGCTACCTCGGTGAGGACCCGGAGAGAGAGGGGCTCAAGGACACCCCACGCCGCTTTCTTGGCGCGATGAAAGAGCATTTCCGTGGTTACACAGAGGACCCGGAAGCGCATCTCTCGCGAACGTTTAGCGAAGTCGAGGGGTATGACGAGCTCGTCCTGATCAGCGACATCGAGATCTACAGCCACTGCGAGCATCACGTGGTGCCGTTCGTCGGCAAAGCGCACGTGGCTTACATCCCCAACGGGAAGATCGTGGGGCTGTCCAAGATCGCCCGCGTCGTAGACACGTTTGCCAAGCGGCTCCAGGTCCAGGAAAAGCTCACCGCGCAAATCGCCAACGCCATCAACGAGACGCTCACCCCGCAGGGGACGGCCGTCGTCTTGCAGTGCCAGCACTTCTGCATGTGCTATCGCGGCGTCCGCAAGCCCGGGTCCTGGACGACGACCAGCCGGCTGACGGGCTGTTTCCTGGAGGACGAAGCGGCGCGCATGGAGCTGTTTACCCTGATTGGCATGCACCGCTCGATTGGCGGCGCGGGCAGCTGAGCCGCCTCGATCTCACGCGCGTCGCCGCGTACAGTAGCCGCATGCGCGAAGAGCACTACGACTGGGTCATCATCGGGTCGGGCTTTGGTGGAAGCGTCTCCGCACACCGCCTGACACAAAAAGGCTACAAGGTCCTCGTCATCGAGAAGGGGCGTCGCTTCGCTGAGGAAGACTTCCCCAAGACCAACTGGGACTTGAAGCGCTGGATGTGGAACCCGGCGATGGGCCTCAAAGGCATCTTCCAGATGTCCTTCATGAAGCACATGACAGTGCTTCACGGCGTTGGCGTCGGCGGCGGCTCGCTCGTGTACGCCAACACCCTGCCCACCCCGAAGTCGGCTTTCTTCCAATCTGGGTCGTGGAGCACGCTTGCTGACTGGGAGACCGAGCTCGCGCCCCACTACGCGATGGCCAAACGAATGCTCGGTGCCACTCCCAATCCCCTCATGACGAAGGGCGACGAGGTCATGAAGGAGATCGCGCGAGACATCGGACGCGAGGAGCACTTCCATCCTACCGAGGTTGCGGTCTACTTTGGGGAGCCCAACAAGAAAGTGCCTGATCCCTACTTCGAAGGCGAGGGGCCGGATCGCGTCGGCTGTACCTTCTGTGGCGCATGCATGACCGGTTGCCGAATCGGGGCCAAGAACACGCTCGTCAAAAACTACCTGTACTTAGCTGAAAAGCACGGCGCGGAGGTTCTGCCAGAAACGGAAGTGACCGGCGTCCGGCCTCTCGATGACGGGGGCTACCGAGTCGATACCCGGCCCACGTTCGGCAAAGGGGACGCGAAGGGGTTTACTGCAGACCGCGTGATTCTAGCCGGCGGGGTGATGGGCACGATGCCGCTCCTGTTGCACATGAAGGAGCTGGCCTCAGGCCTGCCTCGGCTGTCCGACCGCGTCGGTGATTTCGTTCGCTCGAACAGCGAATCGCTGATCGCCGTCCTCTCGCCGAAAAAGGGCATCAACTTTTCGAAGGGCGTGGCGATCACGTCCATTCTGCACACCGATGAGCACAGTCACATCGAGCCGGTGCGGTACGGCGCGGGCTCAGGGTTCTTCCGCACGATGCTCGCTCCGCACTCACCTGGGCCGACCGTCCTCGCGCGCATCTGGGGAGGAATCGTGGCGTTCATGCGTCAGCCGGTTCGCTGGCTACGGGCTCTCTTCGTCAGCGATATGGCCAAGCATTCACAGGTCCTGCTCTACATGCGCACGCTCGAGGGCACCCTCCGCATGAGGCTCGGTCGAGAGTGGAGGACTGGCTATCGGCGCGGCCTCGTCACGCGGTTGGATGATCCGAGCCAGGCGCCCTCCGCCTTCATGGAGGAGGCCACCGACCTCGCTGAGAGATTTGCCGACAAGACGGAAGGCGTCACCACCACCCTCATGACCGAAACCCTACTCGGGGTACCCTCGACCGCTCACATCCTCGGCGGCGCGTGCATGGGAGATTCCGCGGAGACGGGCGTGATCAACACACGCCACGAGGTGTTCAACTATCCCCGGCCTCTACGTCATCGACGGCTCGGCGATCTCCGCCAACCCAGGCGTCAACCCATCGCTGACGATCACGACGCTTGCCGAACGCGCGATGAGCCTCATTCCGGCCAAACAAACCGCCCCGGAAATCAACCCTTCTGAAAAGGGGACTGTCCCCTTTACGGAGGGGTTAAGAGCTGAGTGAGGGGGTTTGGCGGGGTCGGTGGGCTCGGGGGGTTCTAGCTCGAAGGTGTCGACTACTTCGCTGCCGCGTTGGTCGCAGTAGTAGGCCCACTCGCCCCATTGTGCGTCGTCTAGCTTGATGAAAAGCGCGAGGCAGGCGTAGTAGGCGCGCGCGGAGAGCTCTGCGAATGGGGTGAGGTGTTCGGTGAGGGCGCGGTGTAGATTTCGAGCAGCTCTTTGTCCTCGGCGATGTTGTCCGGAACTGGGGCGCCGCGAATGCTGCTTGCCATGTCCTCGTACATGTATCCAAAGAGCGCCGTGCCGATGCCGCGCTCGAACAACGGATGGGCGCGCAGCGTATGTGTGGCTGCAAGCGCGCGGTCAGTCGCCGCTCGGCGCTGAACGATCCAGTCGCGGAATGCGCCCTCCGCCCAACTTTCGATGACCTCCTGCGAGGCGGTATCCGGCGGCTCGGGTGGACGGACCGCCACTGCTTCTTCCACCCGATTCCACAGCTCCTGCAGCTCATTGCTGAGCTCCTCGCGCGGATACACGGGCTGCGGGATCGGAATCGGGCTGACGACCACCTCTTGCTGCCCGTCGGGGGT
>PVMK01119437.1_pt1 | contig 21587 bp, 25 predicted proteins | sample 1853481 | NCBI WGS metagenome assembly PVMK01 (sample SAMN08533507, study PRJNA380276) | Marine sediment metagenome, whole genome shotgun sequencing project.
TGGGTTTTAGAAGATAATCAAGTGCGTTGTATTCGAATGCCTTAAGCGCATACTCATCATAGGCAGTAACAAAAATTACTGTTGGTACACTGTCAAGTTCTTCAAGCATGTCAACCCGGTTTTGCCGGGCATTTGTATATCCAGGAAAAGCAGATCGGGTTTTAGTTCCTGTATCTTCTCAAGCGCATCATCTGCATTTACTGCTTCGCCAACTACATTAATTTCTTTAAATGGTGTTAATAATCTTTTTAGTTCTGTTCTTGCTAATCTTTCATCATCAATTATTAAAGCCTTCATTAATCTGATCCTCCTATTGGAATTTTTAATTTTGCTAAAACTTTATTTTCATTTTCGTTCGTAAGAGAAAAGGATGCTCTTTCACCAAAAAGTAAGCTTAACCTGTGCTTTGTGTTGGCAATACCAAAACCTTTAGAGTTTTTCAAAGCATCATCTTCAAGATAACCATTATTTCTTATTTCAATCAACAAATCTGAATTCTCAACTTTCGATTCTATCATAACTTCTCCGCCCTCAGTTTTTTTTGAGATGCCATGCTTTATTCCGTTTTCTACCAAAGTTTGTATCATCATTGGGGGAATTTCCACCCGACCAGCTTCGTTGCTGAAGTTTATGCTGTACTTAAGCCGTTCTTCAAATCTCATTTTTTCAAGATCGAGATAATCTTTTACAGCTTCAATCTCTTCACTTAACAGCACACTCTCTGCTCTTTCCATTTTAAGTGAATACCGTAGAATATTAGAGAGTTTTGTTAATGCAACTTTCGCACTTTCAGGGTCTTCTTCTATTAAGGAACGAATGCTGTTCATCGCATTGAACATAAAATGCGGATTTAATTGTGACTTAAGAGTTTTTAATTCGTAATCTTTTACAGCAGCTTCCCATATCAAAGATTCAATCTCAGTTTTTTTATAATTTTCAAGGTAATGAATTGAAAAATAGATAAGAGCCCATAGCAGTGCGATTCCCGAGGTGTTTATTATTCCGATTATTGGTTTTATAGCTGTGTAGTCTTCCTTATGCATTGTACCGGAAAAGAAGCTAACAATATATACCCCTCCGTAAATAGCTACCCCAAGTAAAAGACCCGAGAGAAGAACCCTTGGGATTATTTTTTTTAAAGGAAGTTCGAGCCAGTTTTGTTTTTTTATAATTCCCCTAAAAATGTGTGTGAAACTGATTCCCGCAAATACAAAGTAAATTCCTATAGCTATCCTTTCCCACTGCAACTCTTCGAACGATGATATGATTAGAAGGTTAAGCAGAAGAAAAGTGCTCCAGCCCGATATTTGGCATATCCAGTAAAGATGTTTACGGCTGATATTTAACTTATTCAAAGGCATCTTTTTTAAACCTGATGGTACAGAAAGATAATTTAAGTTCTTAATTGCTTGCATTAAATATAATCCTAGCTTAGATTAAACAAAACTATTTGGTGAGATAAAATAAGCCGGATATTTGCCGGACTTTTCCATTTTTGTGGTTGGAAAATAGGTTGCTGCCTTGATAGATATTAATTTTTATTATTGTCGGTTATATAATATGATGTGCGGGTTGAAGGGATTGAAAGTAGAGTTGAAAAGTAAAATGAGTGGTAATTCCATCTTTAGTCGATTTGTTAATCCTTCGGTTATTGCTTCGCCTAGGTGCGAAGAAATAATTCATTCAGTTTTTTCGTAGTCAACGTAGTCGCAGGACAATTGTCGTGCGCTACGATTTTGAATATTTTATAAAGAAATTATATCGTTATAAATTATAAATGCCATAAGCAGCAGAAGAAGTATCAAACCCATATTTTGAATTGCAATTTTTATTTTAACGGGGATCTCTCTTTTTGTAATTCCTTCAATTAAAATTATAATAAGATGACCGCCGTCTAAAACAGGGAAAGGCATTATATTTATAATTGCCAAACTTAAACTGAGCAGGGCAAGAAAATATAAAAAGCTGGACATCCCGCTGTCAGCAGATTTTGGCTGCATACTGTGCAATCTTAACCGGTCCGCCAAACGCTTTTCCAAATTCTATTTTGCCTGTAAATACTTTACCTAGCATATTAAAAGTCAGGTCTGTCATCGTTACAATATCCAGCCAGCCAAGATAGAAGGACTCAAAAAACCCGGAAGTTTTATAATAAGATTCCCCGGTAAAACGGGATCCGATTCCAATTCCAATCATTCCGTCTTCGCCGGCGTAACGGCTAATGCACAGAGTATCGCCACCTCGTAAAACAACAATCGGTAATTCAGTTCCGGGGTTTCCTTTAATTATCTCAGTAGCTTGTTTGGGGAGAATAAACCCGAATATTATTAATTTCAAGAAAAACATCATTCGCATTTAACCCGGCACTAAGTGCGGGAGAATCTTCCATAACGGCTGTCACAACCGTTCTTGTTCCCTGCGGAAGAAGAAAATAAATTTGAGTTTCATCATCAGGTATAGCCGAACGCGGGATAAAAATAGTTTTGTTAACGCCATCACGTTTTACTGTAATATTAATATCTTCGCCAAGTGTATGTATAAAAAGTTCGGCGCGTACATCTTCCCAATAGTTAACATCCACATTATTAATAGAAATGATTTTATCGTTATGTTTTAAACCAAGCGAATCGGGCACACTGCCTTGCTCAATATATCCGATGGTTGTAGTTTTGGTTACCGGTTTACCCTGAAAGAAATTTCCGCCCCAAAAGATAATCCACGCAAGCAGCAGATTCATTAATACACCTGCCGTAATAACAAATATTTTTTGCCACATTGGTTTTGCACGGAACTCATACGGCTGGGGTTCTTTATCAGCAAAACTTGCATCAAAACTTTCATCTATCATACCGGCAATTTTAACGTAACCACCTAATGGAAGCATCGATAATCTGTAATCGGTGTTTCCTTCGCCATCAAAATCCTTCGGCAATTGACCAAAACTAAACCCGGTTTTCTTATTCCATCCGAATAATCTTTTTCCAAATCCGATTGCGAAAACATCCACTCTCATTCCGCTTAGCTTAGCAGCGGCAAAGTGTCCGAATTCATGAATAAAAACCAGTATTCCAATTGTTAATGCAAAATAAAATATATAATCCATTTATAAAGAGTTTCCTTCTAATTTATATTTCTAACAAAATTTCGTGTTTCCGTATCACAATCAAAAATCGTGTTAAGATTTAGCAATTGATGATTCCCTATTTTTTCGAGCGCTTTCTCAATTAATACAGGTATACGGGAGAATTTAATTTCTCTATTTAAGAATTTTTCAACCGCAATTTCATTTGCGGCGTTAAGCACGCAAGGTGCTGTTCCCCCTGCTTCCAACACATCGAACGCCAGCTTGAGGCATTCAAATTTTTCGAAATCAGGCTCATAAAAGTTTAAAGTTCCTATTGCCGGTATATTTGTTCTCTCAAAATCGTTTTGCAATCTCTCCGGGTAAGTAAGAGCATATTGAATCGGCAATTTCATGTCAGGTAAACCCATCTGTGCTTTTATCGATCCATCTCTAAATTGTACCATCGAATGTATAATTGATTGCGGATGAACCACGACATCAATTTTTCCCCTTGAAAGACCAAATAACCAATGCGCTTCGATAACTTCAAGTCCTTTATTCATCATCGTAGCAGAATCGATTGTAACTTTATTTCCCATCTTCCAGTTGGGATGATTAAGGGCTTCATCAACAGTTGCGTTCTCAAAGAACGATTTATCTTTATTTAAAAACGGTCCGCCAGATGCAGTAATTATCAGCTTTTCAACCTCATCAATATTTTCACCAACAAGGCATTGATATATTGCGCTGTGCTCCGAATCGACAGGAATTATTTCCGCACCGCATTCTTTGCAATAACTGTTCACTACTTCACCGGCAACCACAAGAGTCTCTTTGTTTGCAAGTGCAATTCTCTTTCCTCTTTTAATTGCCTCAATTGTAGGGGCGAGTCCGGCATAACCAACCATTGCACCAACAAAAATATCGTACTCCACATCGGATGCAGCATTAATAAGTCCATCAACCCCGACTAATAATTTGCAGTTAGCGGGGAGTTGATGCTTAACTTTTTCTGCAGCATCTTTGTCCTTCACTACAACCAGGTCCGGCTTAAACTCATTTATTTGTTCAAGAAGAAGCTGGGTGTTTGAATTTACTGTTAATGCGGAAACTTTGAAACGATCGGGAAAATTTCTGATAACATTAAGCGTGTTTACACCAATCGAGCCGGTTGATCCTAATATAAATACATTCTGCATATTAAATTTCAAATTAAAGCTTCTAAAGGTAAAAAAGTAAGATTTCTAATACAATGTAATAGAAATCAAGTAAAATTGATTTTGAGGTAATTTTGATGTCTATCATCTTAAATCAGCAATTAGCTAAGGTGGGTAGTTTATACTTGTTCGTTATGTAACTCTTCTAACAACAACAAAAATTTTAATGAAGTTTATCTCTAATTATTCCCCTTGAAACTTTTATTTTAATCCTTATTTTTGAAATATGATATTAAGAATATTCATCACAGTAGTTTTTTTCACTGCATTTTTATTCGCACAGAATAACGGATTGCTAAACAAATTTGCACTGGCGCAAAGCTTTGAGCATTCCGGTGATTTGAAAAAAGCATCTAAAATTTATGAGGAACTATATCAGCTCGAACCGCAAAATAATTTATACTTTGAATCGCTTAACCGTACTTATGTACAGTTAAAAAATTATGCTGCTTCTATAAACTTAGTTGAGCAGGAAATTACAAGAAAACCAAAAGATATAAATTTATATGGATTGCTCGGTTCAACTTACTACCTGATGGGAAACGAAGAGAAAGCGTACCAGGTATGGGATGAGCCGTTTTCCTTTCTTGGGCCCAACTCCGTATTTTACAGGGTGATTGCTGCTTATGCTGTTGAAAGGCGAGCTTTTGATAAAGCGATTGATCTGTTTAGAAGAGGAAAAGAAATATCGACGGATAAAATTATTTTTTCATACGATCTTGCACGGCTTTATTCTTTAACAATGCAGTATGAAAATGCTGCGGAAGAGTATTGCACAATCTTATCAAACGATCCTTTACAACTGCAAAATGTTCAGACCAAAATTTTAGCAAATGTGAATAAACCCGGCGCATTAATAGTTACAATTCCCGTTGTCGAGCAATATGTAAATGAAGACAATCTTAGTTTCTCATTTTTGCTGGCAAGATTGTACATTGAAAACAAAGATTTTGATAAAGCGTATGAAATGTATGCTAATATTGATGAGAAGCAATCTCACAAAGGTATAGAGCTTTACAGGTATGCAGATTTTCTTTTCAGAGAAGGCGAGTATGAAATTTCAAAAAATGTTTATCAATCTATCATTAAACTTTATCCCGGTTCGCCATTAATTCCATCGGCAAAGCTTGGGTATGCAAAATCGATAGAAGCGATTTTAATGGAAGATTATTCCAGGCAGATACCTCTTTGGAAACCTCACTTTACTTTCAAACCTTATGAATTTGAGTTAGTGAAAGAAGTTATTGATGCTTTTAATGAAGTTGCCGAGCTTTATAAAAATTCTGAAGCTTCATATGAAGCATTACTTCGAATTGGGATGATAAAATTTTATTTGCAAAACAAACGAGATGAAGCAAAGCAATATTTTAATAAGATTATAAATGAAGCTGTTATATCATTAAGCACTGCGGATGCATACAGAGAACTTGGTGAAATCGCTTTGCTTAATGGTAATCTGGCAGAAGCAGAAAAGAATTATTCACAAATTACTGTGCTGGCAAAAATTAACCAGCATAAAATAAACGATGCAAAATATAAATTAGCAAGGGTTAAATTTTATAACGGAGATGTTGAGGCAGCACAAAAACTTCTTGCTGATATTTTAAAGAACCTGAAAGATGATAGTGCAAATGATGCTCTTTCATTATCGTTACTGCTTAACACATCAAAAAACGATTCTGTTAACATAATGCTTTTTGCCGAAGGGGAGTTTTTAGCAGATCAAAAAAAGTTTAGCAAAGCCACAAAAAAATATGAGCTGATAGCTGAAAATCCGCAGGCATTTATTCTTCACTCTATAGCAAGCATTCGTCTTGCCGAAATGGAACTCGCACTGAATAATTATCCCCGTTCAATAGAGCTGTTTGAAAGAGTTGTAGAAGAGGGCGAAAAAAACATTTATGCTGATAAAGCATTATATTTACTGGCACAAATTTTTCAGTATGGTATTGGCGATAATGCCAAAGCAATTGAAATGTACGAAATGCTTCTTGCCAAATTCCCCGCATCTATTTACATTGATAAAGCAAGAAACGAAATCATAAAACTAAGAGAAAAAATAAGTTAGGAAATTAAGGATGGCTAAAAAGCAAAGTCAGAAAATTGTTAAATGTTCATTTTGCGGAAGAGACGGCAGCGAAGTAGGCAGTATGATTGCCGGACCCGATGTTTACATTTGCGATATTTGTATTACAAGCAGTGTTGATATCTTAAAAAATAATCTTGCCGCTTACAAAAACACCAAAGCTGTTGATAAACCAAAACGTACTCCGCAGGTAATTAAAAAGGCATTAGATGAATATGTAATCGGGCAGGAAAGAGCAAAGAAAGTACTTTCTGTTGCAGTTTACAATCATTATAAAAGAATAAGCTCCCGCTCATCTTTCTTTGAGCTTGATGATGTTGAAATTGAAAAGAGTAATATTCTTTTAATAGGTCCGACTGGTGTTGGCAAAACTCTTCTTGCACAAACCCTTTCAAAAATACTTGATGTTCCTTTTGCCATAGCAGATGCAACAACACTTACTGAAGCTGGTTATGTTGGCGATGATGTTGAAACAGTTTTAGTTCATTTATTACAGGCAGCTGATTACAATCTTGAAAGAGCGCAAAAAGGAATAGTGTATATTGATGAAATTGATAAAATTGCCCGTAAAAGCGAAAGCACATCAATTACACGTGATGTTTCGGGTGAAGGTGTACAGCAGGCACTGTTAAAAATACTTGAAGGAACTGTTGCCGGCATTCCTCCGAAAGGCGGAAGAAAACACCCCGAACAAAGTCTTATAAATCTTGATACAAAAAACATACTTTTTATTCTTGGTGGAGCATTCTCCGGAATAGATCAGATTATTGCTACGAGGATAAATAAAAATAAAATGGGCTTTGCTGCTGATTTAAAAGATAGAGAAACAGATGATGATCTTTTAAAACATATTCAGCCGGAAGACTTACTTAAGTATGGATTAATTCCCGAATTGATTGGAAGGATACCGATTGTTGCACCGCTTCAATCACTATCCGAAGAAGCAATGAAAAGCATACTTTCCGAACCGAAGAACGCTATACTTAAGCAATATAAAAAATTATTTATGATGGATAATGTTGAGCTTGAGTTTGATCCGTTTGTGGTTGATACTATAGTTGAAAGAGCGATGGAACGGAAAACCGGGGCGCGTGCTCTTCGTTCGATTGTTGAAGATTTTATGCTCGATATTATGTACGATTTACCTGCGAAGAAGAATGTTGAAAAGTGTATTATCACAAAAGATGTTATCGAGCACGGTAAAGATCCTCTATTCCTAAAGACAGATAAAAAATCTGCTTAATATCTATCAAGTTATCGAAGTAAGGACGATTATTTAAATCGTCCTGTTTTTCTATAATGACATCAAGAACATTTCTAAATATCACCCTATTATTTTTATTGTCCTCGCATTCGATTTATTCACAATCGAAACTTCTCATCTATATGGATATGAATCAGACCAACCACTTAAAAGCTTACGGCATTACTTTTAATGCACTTAATAAAGGCATTAAAGCCGACTGGCTTTTAAATTATCGCGGCGGTTCTTTCCTTCTCGATTACGATGATAGAATTGCTGCCGAGTGCCGTCTTGAAGGGGTTACTTTTAACCAGGTTTCTTTAGCGGAAGCAACTGATATTTATTCTTTCGTACAAAGTGATGATAACAATATGGATGTGATAAGGTTAGAAAAAGCACCTAAGATAGCCGTTTATGTTCCACCGGGATTTCAACCATGGGATGATGCAGTTACATTGGTTTTAGAATATGCAAAAGTCCCCTATGATAAAATATGGAATGATGAAATTCTAAAAGGTGATTTGGAAAAATACGATTGGCTTCATCTTCATCACGAGGATTTTACAGGGCAGTACGGAAAGTTTTATGCGAGTTTCAGCAATGCACAGTGGTATATCGATCAGCAAATACAATACGAACAAAATGCAAAGAAGAACAGGTTTAAAAAAGTTGCAGATATGATGAAGACAGTATCCGCCATTATCAAAAATTTTGTCGGGCAAGGTGGGTTTTTGTTTGCGATGTGTTCTGCAACTGATAGTTATGATATATCTCTAGCAGCACATAATGTGGATAGAGCTGCACAAATGTATGATGGCGATGCTGCGGACCCGGAGGCACAAAACAAGTTGGATTTTGATAACACTTTTGCCTTTACCGGTTTCAACCTCGAAATGAATCCTTATGTTTACGAATACAGTGATATTGATATTCAGCCAATAGAAGTTGGAAATTTTGCGAATGATTATTTCACTTTGTTCGAGTTTTCTGCAAAGTATGATCCTGTTCCAACTATGCTAACACAGGATCACGTAAATGTAGTACGCGGATTTATGGGGCAGACAACCATGTTCAGAAGAAGCAGAATAAAGAAAGTCTGTTATAATCTTGCTGAAAGAGAAGGAACCGACCAGGTAAAATACATACACGGTAATTACGGAAGAGGAACTTTTACATTTTACGGCGGGCACGATCCCGAAGATTACCAGCATGCCGTTGGCGACCCGCCTACAGATTTAGCGTTGTACAAAAATTCACCCGGTTACAGGTTAATACTTAACAACATTCTCTTCCCCGCAGCCACAAAGAAGAAGCAGAAAACGTAAATCATTTCTCCTTTCATAGTGAGAATAGAGCCATGGATTATACAAATTTCCACTAATTTTACTTCCAAAATTATTCTAAAGGTTTTAAATAATTCGATGAAAACAATAAAAATCAAAAACAGCACAGAAGAAATTAACATTGGAAAAATTGTTTGTGTGGGTAGAAATTATGCTGAACACGCAAAGGAATTAGGAAATGAAGTACCTGAAAAACCTGTTGTGTTTTTAAAACCTGCATCAGCAATAATTTTTTCCGGTGATGAGATAAAGTATCCTCCATTCTCGGAAGAAATGCACCACGAAGTTGAATTGGTGCTGCTCATCGGAAATAAAATTAAAGATGCATCTTTAGAAAATGCAGAAAAAGCAATTACCGGTTACGGTGTTGGGATTGGATATGACTTTGCGGGATGTTCAATCAAAATTAAAAAGCAAAGGGCACCCATGGACAATCGCAAAGTGTTTTGATACATCAGCGGTTTTATCAGAGTTTGTTTTGAAAGATGATCACAATCTTACTTTGGATGAGGAGATATTTTTAACCGTTAATGATGAAGAAAGACAACGCGATAAGCTTAATAAGATGATCTTTAAACCGGCTGAGTTAGTTCAGTATCTATCTTCGTTGATGACATTGGATGAGGGAGATTTAATTTTTACCGGGACGCCAAAAGGAGTTGGAAAAGTTGAAAAAGGTGATGTTATTAAAGCGGGAATAGAGGGTGTTGCAGAGTTAATGGTTCAGGTTAGTTAATAAATTCAAAACCCAAAATTCAAAATTCAAAAAAAACAAAACACATAAATTGAATTTTCTGTTAGTAATTAATAGAATAACATTTTGATTTTTGCTTTTTGAATTTATTTCATTATTTATTCAACTCACTCAGTGAGTTTTTGATTAATTCTTCCAAAGTACAGTCGGGTGAAGTTGATAGAATTTGCCGAACGACCTTTTCGGAAGTTGCATAATTATAACCTAAAGTAGTTAACGCTGAAACTGCTTCTTGTTTAACCCCGTGGTGAACAACCGGTTCTCCATCAATTCTTACATCACCGACTTTACTTCTCAACTCTAAAATTAACCTATCAGCTGTCTTTTTACCGATGCCCGGAATGGCAACTATTCGTGATACATCGCCGTTTAGTATTGCATCCTTTAAGTCTTCCGTTTGAATTCCCGAGAGAACACCAAGTGCTAATTTTGGTCCTATTCCGCTTATCGAAATAAGCAGTTCAAACATTTCCTTTTCCGATTCATTATGAAAGCCGTAAAGTGTAATCGAGTCTTCTTTAACATTTGTGTGAATATAAAGCGAAACTTTTTCTTTGTTAGAAATTTCTTCGAAAGTATTTATTGAAATGAAGACAACGTAACCAACTCCGTTTCACATCCATTAAAATCTTAGTTGGTTTTGATGAGATAATTTTGCCGCTTAAAAATCCAATCATCTTTTTACTCTCATTCGCTTATTACTCTTTCGGGATATGCTTCGGTAAATTGTTTCCAGCTCATGTTTCCTTTTGTTGGTGATTTCAATCTGAATGCATGGCAAAGAGCAATTGCGAGTGCATCTGTTTCATCAGATTTCATATTTTCTCTATCTATAACCAATATTGATTTTATCATAAACCCAACCTGCTCTTTTGTTGCCGCACCTCTGCCGACGACAGATTTTTTTATCTCGCGCGGAGAATACTCGCTTGTAGGAACGTTGTTAAGAACTGCTGCTAAAATTGCCACACCTCTTGCGTAACCTATCTTCATTGCCGATTGAACATTCTTACCGTAAAATGCTGTCTCAATCGCAAACTCATCCGGTTTATATAGTTTGATAATTCTATTTATTTCTTCGTGTATGATTTTTAATCGCAATGGAATTGGTTTTGTGGAAGGTAAATTGATTACGCCGCTGGCTACTCTTGTAAATGTATTACTTTTATATTTAATGATGCCGTAACCTGTTACAGTTGTTCCGGGATCTATTCCAAGTATTATCATTTTAATTTGGAACTGCATAAAAGTATTGACGTAGTATTTATAATGACAGTCGTTATACTTTTAAGTTAATACCTTAAATTATTATTGAATTAAATCTTCGTCAAAATCCGCATTGGAATAAACATTTTGAACGTCTTCACTATCTTCCATTACTTCAATTATTTTCATTACTTTTTCTGCATCTTCTCCGCCTATATTAACGGTATTTTTGGCAATCCACTGTAAAGATGCATTTTCAATCTGCAGGTCTGCTGCAACTAAAGCTTTTCTAACAGGTTCAAAAGATTCAAGGTCAGTTTGTACCTCAAAAAAATCTTCTTCAGTATGAAGGTCTTCTGCGCCGGCTTCCAGCACAATATCCATTATCTCATCTTCTGATTTGTTTTGGATGGGAAGAGTGATTATACCCTTACGATTGAACATCCAGGCAACAGAACCATTTTCACCCATGCTTCCGTTGTATTTACTGAGAAGATGTCTTACTTCGGCAACGCTTCGGTTTTTATTATCGGTAGCAACCTCAATTAGCATTGCAACTCCACCCGGGACCGTATCCTTCGTACATAAGCTCGTGGTAAGTTACACCCTCAAGTTCGCCGGTTGCTTTTTTAATTGCGCGCTCAATATTATCAGCAGGCATATTTGCAGCTTTTGCGTTATCGATTGCAAGGCGTAACCTTGGATTAGCCCCGGGATCTCCACCGCCTTCTCTTGCAGAAATTGTAATCTCTTTAATAAGCTTTGTGAAAATTTTTCCGCGTTTTGCGTCGGCGGCACCTTTTTTTCTTTTGATGGTCGACCATTTTGAATGCCCGGACATTATACTTTCTCCTCTAACTTCTCATTAGTTTTCATGTCTTTCAATCTGAATTGAGGAAACGATTTGTCGTTCCTTATAGTTTTATCTATAGTATAAACAATGTTTAAATCACTATTCGAATTTATTAATATATCATAATAATCGCCCATATTAAAACCGATGCAATCAAATATTTTATCACACCCCTCTTGTTTAAAACTACAAAGCAGGTGACTTTGATTATTACCGACCTTCCTCGGTGTGTTGCAAACCTTTACATTTTCAGAAAGGAATACGGGGCGCATATTTCCCGGTCCGAATGGGGAAAACTGATCCAGAATTCTTAATAACTTCGGTGTGATCTCTGAAAAACGGAGTGGTGAATCAATTACTATTTCGGGCAAAAGTTCATCATCGTTTATCGAGGAGCGAACGATTTCGTTGAACTTAACTTTAAAGTCGCTCAACTTTTCCAGTTCAATAGCAAGCCCGGCTGCAGCACGATGCCCGCCGAATTGAATAAGATAATCTTCACACTGTTGAAGTGCTTCATAAATATCAAAATTTGAAGTACTTCTTGCCGAGCCTTTTGCTACACCATCAATTGTGGTAAGCATAATAGTTGGGCGGTAATATTTTTCAACAAGCCGTGATGCAACAATCCCGATAACGCCGGGATGCCATTCTTCATGATGTAAAATAATTGCCCTGTCATTTTCAAAATCGAGTGTATCTTCTACAAGTTCCATAGCAGCATCAAAAGTATCCACATCAATTTTGCGCCGCGCATAGTTTTCCGTTTCGAGAATGCTTGCTAATTCTTTCGCTTCTTCTTTATCGTTTGAAATAAGGAGTTCAACTGCACGCTCTGCGTCTCCCAATCTTCCAACTGCATTAATTCTTGGTGCAATTGTAAAAACTATTTGTGTGGATGATAAATCTCCCGGGTGAAGATGGCTGGCTTTAATAAGAGCTTCAAGCGCAGGGCGTGGCGATTCATTAATTAGTTTTATACCTTCGTTAACTATAATTCTGTTTTCATCGGTAAGTGAAACAATATCAGCCGCACTTGCGAGTGCTACAAGATCCAGATATTCCAACGGCATATCCCGCTTGCCGATTCTTTCGGCTAACCTTGTGCAAGTTTAAATGCTACGCCTGCACCACATAAATATTTAAATGGGTAATTGCAATTTGGTTTAAGAGGATCGAGCACAGCAAGCGCATTTGGAATTTCTTCCTTCGGTTTGTGATGATCGCAAATTATTACTTCCATGCCGAGTTGATTAGCGTAATCGATTTCTTCTATTGCGGTTATTCCGCAATCTACACTTATAAGAAGGGATGTACCTCTTTCTTTTACCAGGTCAATTCCTTGTTTCGAAATCCCATATCCTTCTGTTAATCTTTTGGGAATGTAAAATCCCCACATTTGCATCTAGTGCTTTTAAAAACAGGTAGAGTACAGAAGTTGCACATGTTCCGTCAACATCGTAATCTCCATAAATGGTTATTTTCTCATTTTCCGTGAGTGCTTTAATAAGACGGTGAGTAGCAGTTTCCATACCGTCCATTAGAAAGGGGTCGTGAAGGTATTCGAGTGAAGGTCTGAAAAAAAGCTTTGCTTCATTAAAAGATTTGATATTTCTCTGAACAAGTAAACGGGCTAATGTTTCCGAAATATTCAGAGATTCAGCAAGAGTTTCAACAGCGAAATCATCTTTTTTTTCCTTAATATTCCAACGTTTTTGTAACATAAATAATGAAGTAAAAATGCAAAGAACAATTAGAATAATTCAGTCCTGTAAGCCGAATTTTGTATCCCGAAATAAATCGGGGCGGTAATTATTTATCTAGCCCAATTGTTACCAACTGGGTCAAGCGGTCTACCCGGAGACTATCGGAGCGAACAACCCCGCTTCCCAATAATATTGGGAAACAATCTCCCTATTTGACTTTGCTTCGGGTGTGGTTTACCGTGCCTCCGATGTTACCACCGGAGCGGTGGGCTCTTACCCCGCCTTTTCACCTTTACCCCGATAAATCGGGGAAGTATATTTTCTGTGGCACTGGCAGTAATCATAAGATTTCCCTTATAATTCCCGGGAGTTACCCGGCACCCTGTTCTATGAAGTTCGGACTTTCCTCTACACGGTTAAAACCGTGCAGCAATTACCCGGACTGACTTATTCCATTATTCTTTGAAAATAAAAATTGCCCACAAATTATAAAGGGTGAACAATTTTGCTAATTACGAATTAATTTTAACGATAAATATTGAACACTCAATGTGTTCTGCAAGTGGCGCTAATATACTAAATTAACTTGCCTAAATCAGTAGAAAAGTAAAGTTGTAATACTATTAATATAATCAACTATTTGAAAACCCGAGGAATCTAACAACGGGGTTTTTACTATGCTTTGTTATCTTTTGTAAGTTCAGCAATTTCATTGGAGACTAATATTCTTCCGCAATATTCGCAAAGATATAACTTGTTATTTTGCCGTATTTCCAATTGCCTTTGAGAAGGCACAACATTGTGGCATCCTGAACATGCAGACCTTTTGATTGTAGCTACTGCTTTGCCTTTCTTTGCTTTTCTTATTCTCATATAAGCAGAAATATCGGGCTTCTTCACTTCACTTTCTATTTTCTCTCTTTGGCTTCGCAGGTTGATTTCTTCTTTTTCGTTTGCTTTTACAATCACTTTTAAATCTGCTTTGTTTTCTTTAAGCTCTTGTTTTAATTCATCAAGCAGTGGTTTTATATCTTCAACTTGTACGGTTAAACTTTTACTAAGATCAGCAAGCGAATCATTTTCGATAGTCAGCTTTTCTATTTGATTTTCTGTGTGATCAATCTCTTTTGTAAGCGCATCATATTCCTTGTTGTTTCGTACCTGGTAAAGTTGAGATTTAAATTTCTTTTGGTTTTCAGTAAGTTTTTCTATATCCAATTCATTTCTATTACGTTTTTTAAGAGATTCCTTCTGCTCTTTTTCCATATTAGAAATATCTTCTTTCACACTATTAATTTTTTCTTCCAATTCTCTAACGGTATTCGGAAGGTCGCCTCTCAACTCTTCAAGTTCATCAAGTTGATCATCAATTAGTTGAAGCTGATAAATTATTTTTAACCTGTTATACAATTTAATTATGCTCCTTAGTTGTTGTAAAAAATTATTGGGTTTGTTGAACCGCTATATTTATAAACTTTAATTCTCTTTTCTTTATGAAGAATGAGTTCTAACCTCTTTTTTATTTCATCAATTGAATGAATTTCCGTTTCATAATGTCCTGCATCTATAAAAAGGATTTTTCCCTCAGCATCCTGAAACGAATGGTACTTCACATCAGCCGTAATAAATGCATCTGCATTTTGCTTAGATGCTTCATTTAGCAAATCGGAGCAGGAACCGCCGCATACAGCCACTCGTTTGATATTTCCTTTTTTACCGATTGAATATCTTAAATTTTTTGCGTTTAGTTTTTTTGAAACGAAATCAAGAAATTCACTTTTGATCATAGGTTTTTTCAACTCACCAATTGTACCCACCCCGTAATTTACGTTTTCATTTTTAAGCGGATATAAATCGTATGCAACTTCTTCGTAGGGATGGGCTGATTTCATCGCAATAATTACTTCAGGTAGTCTCCAGTTATCAACAATTACTTCCAATCTAATTTCATCTATAGATTCAAGTTTGCCTTTAGTGCCTATTGATGGACTTGTTTGTTCTGCACCTTTAAACGTTCCGGTGCCTTTTATTCTGAAACTGCAATTTGAATAGTTGCCAATTATTCCCCCTCCTGAGCGATGAATTGCACTTGAAACTTTTTCAACATTATCTTCCGGCACAAACACCACTAATTTTATTTGATTTTCATTTAAGTGATGGAGGAAATTTATGTTTTGCAGATTTAATCTTTTTGCAAGCTGAAAGCTTACACCATCTTTAGTGAAATCGAGGTTTGTATGTGCGGAGTAAAGAGTCACATCATTTTTTATAAGTTTCTCAACAAGTTTTGATTTTGAATCTGATTCCGTATCAATTTTTGTTAAAGGGTTGAATAGTAAGGGATGGTGAGTAATAATTAAATTACATTTCTTTTTAAGTGCCTGTTCTATCACCTTTTCATTTAAATCTAAGCTTAGCATAACATTTTTTATTATTCTCCGGGTCGTTCCAACCTGAAGCCCAACATTGTCTTTATCCCATGCAATTGCTTTCGGTGCCCACTCTTCTATATGTTTTATAACTTCTTTACACTGCATAATAAAAAAAAAGCACCCCGGTTAAATCGTGGTGCAGTTCTAATTTTATCTATATTTGGGGTTAATATTTTCCCCTATGTTAACTTTTCCAAGAAATTTCTTTCTGTCTTTCATAATTCCTTTCAAATTGAGAAATGTAATATAATGGAAATTAATAACATTATCAATTAGTTGATCGGTAATCTGCTTCTAAATTTCCTTTCTTTCTAGCCATTTACCATCGGCTTTAATAAGTTCAATCAATTCATTAACTGCCCCGGAAGCAGGAACGTTTCGCTTAACAATTTCTTTTTCTTTGTAAAGGGTAATTTTATTCACGCCCGAGCCGACATATCCATAATCAGCATCAGCCATTTCGCCTGGTCCGTTTACTATGCATCCCATCACCGCTATTTTTAATCCCTTTAAATGTTCGGTTCTTTTACGAATCATTTCCGTTGTTTCCTGTAAATCAAATAGCGTTCTGCCGCAGGAAGGACAAGCAATATATTCTGTTTTGGATATTCTTACCCTTGCAGCTTGAAGTATTCCGAAGAGTGTTCTGTTAATTATTTTTTGAGCTGATTCTTTGGTGTTGACAAAACTTTTAACGTATTTATTGTTGGTTGTGATATTATCAGAAAAATGATTGTTCCCAACCCAAACGCCATCACTAAAACCATCAATTAATAATGCACCAAAATCTGTTGAAGAATAAATTCTAAATTGATCTGGTGAAATATCTTCGTAATTTCTTGTTATGATTACAGGATGTTTAATATCCATCTGAATCAGCTCGAAGAATAATCTTCGCTGTTCTGCCATTCCGTGCTTGTTTTTTGTTTCTGCAACGAGAACAATTTTATCATCTGATTTTAATTTGTTAGTTAAATCCTTAGTTAGAGAATTTAATTCAAGTAATAGAAAATTAATTTTAGAAGATAATTTTTCCCCATTTAAATATTGCTCCTTTGTAAGTAGCGGGAAATCCACCTCATTATCGCTAAGTGCCTGCCAGTAATCATAGTCATAAATAATTTTCAATCCCGAAGGGCATGCAAACGGCAGCGTATTTTCTCCAAGATAAATAATATCAGCGGCAGCATCTTCCATGTTCCATTTATCGGTAATCTCATCATAAATATATCCGATGTCTTTAAGATCTTTATGAGCGTTAATCTTACGAAGACTGAAGTCTGCGACTACAACAGGAGGATTATTTCCACCAATTCCGGAGACGGCAACTGATGTTCTTCTTTTATAGATAAACGGATCGATTGGAATTTCATCAAGCGGTTTAATTGAATCATGATCGTCTCTGTTTTTGTACCTGTTAGTTAGAGAGATTGCAACAGGCACTTCAAATTCAGGGTCTTCCGTAAGTGAAACTCTAATTGTATCACCAATCCCATCTTCCAGCAAAGTTCCGATTCCAACCGCAGATTTTATTCTTCCATCTTCGCCACCCGCCCCGCTTCAGTTACTCCAAGATGAAGCGGATAGTTCATCCCTTCTTCTTCCATTTTTTGAATAAGAAGCCGATATGCCTGAACCATAACTTGCGGGTTGCTTGATTTCATCGAAAGAACAATTTCGTGATAGTTTAGCTCTTCACAAATACGTACGAACTCCAAAGCAGATTCAACCATGCCAAGCGGAGTGTCGCCGTAACGGCTCATGACCCTATCGGATAACGAACCATGATTTGCACCGATACGCATTGCGGTTCCGTATTCTTTGCAGATATTAACAAGCGGAGTAAACTTTTCTCTTATTCTCTCAAGTTCCATCTCGTAACTTTCATCGGAATAGTCTATAGATTCAAATTTTTTCTTATCTGCATAATTACCCGGATTTACTCTAACCTTTTCCACTAAACGTGCGGCAACTTCTGCTGCATTAGGTGTGAAATGAATATCGGCAATCAGCGGAACAGTGTAACCTCTTTCTCTAAGTTCGTTTTTAATGTTCTCCAGATTTTTTGCTTCATTAATGCTCGGGGCAGTAATTCTAACATACTCACATCCCGCATCAACCATTCTTATCGTTTGTTCAACCGTTGCCTTCGTATCCATCGTATCGGTTATCGTCATCGATTGAATCCGGATAGGATAGTTTCCTCCAAGAGGGATCTTTCCCACAAAAACTTCTCTCGTTTTATATCGAGAATATTTTGTTAAACTGTTGCAATATTTTTTTATTGTGTCAATCATAATTTTTTACTTAGTGTTTCTTCGTGCACTTAGTGTCTTAGTGGTAAATAAACAACGACTAAGATATCCGGAGTTTTAAAATTCATTTTATCAGATTCAGAATGGTCTCGGCAAACTGTTCCGCAGAGCGGGGTCCGTCGGAAGTTATTACGCCTTTTTCAGCAATTACTGATCTATCAATATAATTAATTCCTAATCTAATCAATTCATTTTTATCTTCAGCCCAGCAGGTTGCAGGAATATTTGTAAGCAATCCTGCCCTTGCAAGAATTATGGGGGCGCTGCAAATAGCAGCGACTATTTTTCCAGCACGTTTAAAATTCTTTACAATATTGTATAGTTGTTCATTATCCCAATAATCTTTACTTCCTTTACCTCCAATTAAGACAACAGCCGCAAAGTTTTTATCGTTAACATTGTAAAAATCCGTATCTGCTTTTACTTTTAGTCCATTATCACCGCTGCAAATAGTGTGTGAGTCCGATGTGATAAAAATTCTTTTACCTGCCTTAAGGAACCCTTTTTTAATAATTAAATATTCTTCTTCACTAAAATTATTTGCGGAGAGGAAAATTAAAATGCTATTTTGGGTAATGTGATTTTGCAATTTTTATGGTTATTCATTATTGTAATTTGCAAATATAAGATAATGCAGGGTTAGAGGAAATGAAACATTTTTTCTACTGCTGTTTACGGAGAGCAATCGTAAGAACAATTTTATGCGAATACCGGAAAATAAAATAGAAGAAATAAGGGCAACAGCTAATGCTGTTGATATAATATCCGAATACGTTCAATTACGTAAGCGCGGGAAGAACTACGTCGGTTTATGTCCCTTTCATAATGAAAAAACCCCATCATTTACAGTTAGTGATGAAAAGCAGATCTTCCATTGTTTTGGCTGCCACACAGGCGGAAATGTTTTTAAGTTTTTAATGGAATATAAAAAAATCTCTTTTGTAGAAGCCGTACAGGAAATTGCTGAACAATTAGGCATCCCTTTAGAATACCAGGAATCGGCGGGATATGAAGAGCAGCAAACTGAGCAGGAAACACTTTATGATATTAATACCGAAGCGGCAAAGTATTTTTTAAATAACCTTCTGAATGATGCCGAAGGTGAAGGTGTAAGAAAGTATCTGCAAGAAAGAAACATTAAAACTCAAACCATTCGTGCCTTTGGGTTGGGATACACTTTAAGAGGTTGGGAAAACTTCATCAACTTTGCTAAAGGAAAAACAATTGATTTAGATAGAGCAGTTAAATTGGGACTGATCGGCAAAAGCGACGACGGAAGATATTACGATAAACTCCCCGGCAGACTGATCTTTCCTATCTTCTCACCTAACGGCAGAGTTGTTGCATTTGCCGGTAGAATTCTCGACCCTGAAGAAAAAGGCGCAAAATATATTAACTCACCCGAATCTCTCATTTACTCAAAAAGTAAAATTCTTTATGGATTATCATTTGCGAAAGATGAAATAAGAAGACTGAACAAAGCGATACTCGTTGAGGGTTATATGGATTTGATTTCGCTTTATCAAAGCGGTGTGAAAAATGTTGTTGCAGTTTCGGGCACAGCATTAACGATGATCAGGTTCAACTCTTATCTCGTTATACAAAAGATGTCGTGCTGCTATTTGATTCTGATACTGCAGGAATAAAAGCATCGATGCGTAGTATTGAGGTTTTGTTAAAGCAGGATATGGAAGTGAAAATTGTTTCACTGCCCGAAGGAGAAGATCCTGATTCTTCGTTAATAAATTTGGAAAGGATAAGTTTGATGACTTATTGAAGATAGCAGAAAATTTTATCGAGTATCAAACACGCTATTACGATTCCCTGGGAAAATTAGAAGATCCTGCTTCTGCGGCTGAAGCCATCCGCGATCTTGTAAAATCGTTAGTGCTTATAAGAGATGAACTGAAAAGAAATCTGCTGATTAAAAACATTGCAAAGAAATTTAATCTCAGAGAAAAACTGCTTGAAACCGAATTGAATAAAATTATCATCAAAGAATCAAAAAGAAGACCACCGGTCGTTCGATCTTCTGAAAAAGAGAAGGCGGAGAAAGAGGGTCTGCAGAGAATAATAGATGAGGGAAAGACCGACCCGCTTTTGTACAAGCTGGAAAAGGAATTAATCAAATTATTATTTGACGGACGAAAGCCGATAATAGAATTTATTTCCAATAATATTTCTGCAGAAGAATTTACTATTAAAGTGCATCACCAGTTAGCAAACCTGGTTTTTGAAAATGTGAGTGATGAGGAATTAATAAGCGCAAGCAATTTAATCGGGCAAATAAAAGACGAAGAACTTGAGACGTATTTAAGGGAAATAACTTTTGAGCCGCATTCAATCAGCACCAATTGGGAGGAAAGAAATCCTGGTATGACACCCGAACTGATTATGCAAAAATACACGAAAGATATTGTATTAAAATTTAAAATAATCAAAATAGATGAACAGATAAAAAAGAGTCACGCACAGAGGGAATTAGCAGGGGACGATGATGATGATTTGGAATTAATGAGTTTAATCAGGATGCTGGAGAAAGAGAAGAAAGTACTAAAAGAAAACTTTGAAGAGATAGAGATTGGGTGAAACCGATTTATCATTAATTGAGAGGAGGTATTAAAAAGTAAATCAATTCACAGACTATCAAACAGAGCCCCAACTCCCTCACTCCTCTTCCGCACTTTTAACTTCCTCAAAATACGAAGAAGCATTTACAAGCAAGGTTGTTCCCACATCATCTAACAACTTTTTAATGTTATTAATATATTCTTGAGCATTATTTTCATCAATAGGAGGAATACCGAAAATTGAAAGATCTGCATTTGGTGATTCTTCCCTGAAAATTTCCGCACTGGTTTTATTTCCTGATGTATTATCTATAATTTTTATTGTTGCATCTATTCTGAATGTTCGCATCAAACGCTTTGCTTCGTTTTGTAAAATACGCGAACTGGACAAATCATTTTTTATAGTTAGTAATCTTATCTCTGCATTCCGCCAGTCTTCGTTTGATGTAATAAACCTTACAAGAGTTAGCGCAAGCGAAAAATTGTTTCCGCACCTCGCCACCATATATCAATTCGCTTCCTATCACCAAATCCATCCTCTTCATTGTAGTGAAGAAAAAGTGAATTGTAGTCGAGTTCGTTAAAAGTTTTTATAAGATGCGCAAATTTTAGTGGTTCTCTTGTGTTGCTTGCCCAGCCCATCAAAATCGTGTTTGGCTCGAGGCTTGAAAACCGTAAATGCTGGCAATTACTTCCATCCCCTCATAAATATCCTGCATTCGTGTCTTCTTATAAAAACACCTTCTTCGTCTTCCTGTTCTTCGCCTTCCTGATTAACAGATTGCTCAGCTTTTGTAA
>PVMK01127689.1_pt1 | contig 21579 bp, 20 predicted proteins | sample 1853481 | NCBI WGS metagenome assembly PVMK01 (sample SAMN08533507, study PRJNA380276) | Marine sediment metagenome, whole genome shotgun sequencing project.
ATAAAACGGGCAGCATTTTTCTTGCGGGAAGTTATTTGGTAAAGGCCGCCATTGGTGAGTCCATTGATAATGAAACGCTGGGTGGTGCGACTACACATTGCGAAATTAGTGGTGTAACCGATTATAAAGCGAAGGACGATGCTGCAGCCCTGGACACCATAAAAAATATTATGGACAAAATTGGCGATTTCAATGCTGCCGGTTTTAACAGAGCCAAATGTGTCAAACCGGTTGAAGATCCTGAAGCTATCTATGGGATCATCCCTAAAAACCGTACCGAACCATATGACATGATGGAAATCATAAAACGGCTGATCGACAACTCCGAAATGGAAGAATATAAAGCCGGGTATGGAAAAACACTAATTACGGGCTACGCCAGAATAGATGGCTGGGCCGTAGGAATCGTGGCCAACCAGCGAAAGGTTGTAAAAAATGCCAAAAAAGAAATGCAATTCGGGGGTGTTATCTATTCGGATTCGGCGGATAAGGCGACCCGGTTTATTGCAAACTGCAACCAGAAGAAAATTCCATTGGTGTTCTTACAGGATGTTACGGGATTCATGGTTGGTAGTAAAAGCGAACACGGAGGCATTATTAAGGACGGGGCAAAAATGGTAAATGCAGTCAGTAATTCCGTGGTACCAAAATTTACGGTTATTATTGGTAACAGTTATGGAGCCGGTAACTATGCCATGTGCGGAAAAGCCTATGACCCTAGATTGATCGTTGCCTGGCCAAGTGCCGAACTGGCGGTGATGAGTGGGAATTCAGCGGCTAAAGTATTGCTCCAAATTGAAAAAGCCTCTTTAGAAAAAAAGGGCGAAAAAATTACTAAAGCCAAAGAAGATGAGCTCTTTAATAAAATAAAGTCCCGTTATGACCATCAGGTGTCTCCATACTATGCTGCTGCCCACTTATGGACCGACGCCATTATAGATCCTTTGGATACACGCAAATGGATAAGCATGGGTATTGAAGCGGCAAACCATGCCCCTATTGACCGTGACTTCAATTTAGGCGTGATCCAGGTTTAAAAATGGTCATAAATTAACTTCAAATTATCATTTAGCCATTACAACATCATTTGAGGAAAAAGACTATTCATTAGTTTTTTATTTTTCCGTAATTATCTGTATCTTATGGGTGTAATTAAACACATTTCAATCATGGGAATAGTTAAAAAATTAAATAAATGGGCGAATAGGCATACCTACTATTGGTTAGATTTACTTCGAATCGTATTAGGTGGTTTTTTGTTTTACAAAGGGCTTCATTTTATGGGTGATACACAGATCTTGATCCAACTGGTAAAACCCATTCAGGGTATGGCCGGAAGTATGATCGCAGTTCACTATGTAACGCCTGCTCACCTCATTGGAGGACTTCTAATTATTTTTGGTTTGCTTACACGTTGGGCGATTGTGGCAAATTTACCTTTAATTTTAGGTGCTTTGATCATAAACTTTGTGGGAGAAATGGATGCGACCAATTTAATTTTGTCGCTGGCCACTTTAATTTTTTGTTTATTCTTTTTGTTATACGGCTCAGGGAAGCGTTCGGTGGACTATTACATGAAAATGCAGCAATAAATTAAGCTTGCCGATCTTTAAATTAATTTCCCAATTGCCCTTTGATTCGGGGGACCGTTAGAAGTTTGGTTTGCCTTCCGTTAACATATCTAAACCCGTCTTCGCCATAAAATCCGGCTTCTTCAAGCATTATTCGGATATCTCTATCCCATTGTGGTATATGCACCGTGGTATTCAATTCTATGGCATAAACCGTATTATAATATAGCGGATAATCGCCTGCACCCGCTACACCATTTTGAGAATCCCACATCCCTATAGTCGGCCCCGAAGAATGTCCGTAAGATCCTAACGGATGCGTATAAATCGATGGCTCTAGGCCCCGAGACTTCGCTTCACCCAAAGATTTTAATAAGATTTGATTCCCGGTTTTTCCTAATTGGAAGTTAGAAGTAAAAATGTCTTGCAATGTATTGCCTTCTTTTAGGGCATTTACCAAAAACTCCGGCGGGGCTGTTTCATTAGGCTTCAATACATATGCAAGCTCCTGGCAGTCGGTATTTAAGCGTAAATAGGTTATACCAAAATCGCAATGTAATAGGTCTCCGGGCAATATGACCATATTTGCGGGACGATTGGAGAAGGCATACAAATGGTTCCCAATTTTTTCGTTAGTTCGCTGTACATCAACCGATGGGTGAAACCATGTATTGAGTCCAAGGTCGGTAACCTTTTGACGCAACCACCACTCCACATCGGTTGTAGTGGTAATCCCGGGCGTAATAACTTTTTCCGAAAATGCTTCTTCAATAATCTCATGGGTAATATCTACCAACTGACTATAAATAGCCATTTCATGGTCGGTCCTTGTTTCTATCCAGGCGGTGGCAAGAGCTTCGGCAGACTGTACTTTGTCTTTATATTCTTTAGTTAAATGCTGCATAAATTCATCATAATCGGTTTTATCCAATCCATCCGATATGTTAAAGTGTGTTGAAAAGTTAAGCCCTATGGCTTTGGGATGACGCTCCTCAATAAGTGCAATCAACCTTTCCCATTGGTCGGGTTCTTTATCCTTATCCCAGGCTGAAAAAATATGTTCTCCAAAATTGTATCGGGCCACAGCAAGTTTATCTATAGTGTCATTTTCCTTATCTCTATAAAAAAGGATTATGGTCCTCCTCCGTGCATTTAACCATGTCGCAGGCAACATCGTCCTTAAAACAGGATCCTCGTTATATTCCCTGGATATTAATATCCACATATCTATACCGGTTCGATCCATTAATTTTGGCAATAGATTGTTTAGCCGGTCGGCCAATATTTCGTTAACAACTTCGGCACGCTCCTCTTCAGGCAATATTTGCTGTGTATTAACATGAAAAGGCAGGAATATTAGGAATAACAGTAATTTTTTCATTAAAGTTGGTTTGATCTATAAAAATATGGAAATTTATTATCATTCATTTTTTATAATTGATATGCCAGGTCATCAAATATTCACGGAACAAATTTGTACTCATATAAATCTGAATAGGATATAAGGCGTAAAGTGTGGATTTGAATGAGTAAACCTGCTACTTAAGTAATTTTAAAGTCTCGGTACGCAAGATTTTAAGTGTTGGTGTCTCTTTAAAGTGATCGATGGTATACACTTTTTTGGGTTTTTCGTATTTATCCAAGCTGTCAAATACACCGGGATCCAAATGAGAAGAGTCGCCTTCCAAAATGAGGATCACTTTCTTTCCCAAAGTGTCATCGTTTTCGGAGCTAATAATAAAACGCCTGTCAATCCTTGCCTGCAACCTTGCTTCGATTTGCTCGGGAAAGAGCTTGACGCCACCTGAGTTGATCATATTATCGTAACGCCCTATAAATTCAAATTCTGTATCCGAATGTAATGTTACGATATCATTTGTTACTACCTTGCCATCCAAAACCCACTCGGCATTAATGACAAGGCAATTCCTGTCGTCAGTACTAAGGGTTACCCCAGGCAAGGCCGTATAATTTGAAACTGTAATATCTTTAGAATGATTAAGGGGTTTAATGGCAATGTGAGACATGGTTTCGGTCATTCCGTAAACGGCAAATATCGAAGTCGTTTTGTCCTGTAGCTTCTCCTTTAGTGATGGGGAGACCGGTGCCCCGCCTACAATTAAGGTCTTTACTTTGGGTAAATCATAGAGTGAATTTTGAAGCTGCATAGGGGCCATTGCACAGAAATCGTAGGTCTTGTTCAATACATCCAAAGGAGCCGCATTAGGAACAATAATATCCATTTCCAACCCTAATATCAATGCCCTGACCAACATCATTTTACCGGCAATAAACGCCGAAGACAAACAGTGAAGCGCTGTAGATCCTGGTTCGAGCCGAAAATAATTCCCGGTGACAATGGCAGAGTTAACCATGGACTGCTTCTTAAGTTTAACCATTTTGGAACCTCCTGTTGAGCCGGATGTTGGTACTGATATATAATCCTTATCATCTAACCAATCCAACATAAAGTTTCCCATGGCTTTCTCATCCCCATCACCTTCTTTAATAAAACTATAGCCCACATCTATTAATTGGTTGCGATTAAAATGTTCACCGTTGAATTTAAATTTATTATGTAACTTCGAGAAATTTGGAATCATTTTTGATATAATATTAGATAAGTTAAATTTATACTATTTTTAGACACTAAAAGTTATTAATTAATATTAAAAAAATATATTTGGCAACTTAATTTTAAAATTTATTCATGTTGCAGGATTTGCAAAATATTAAACGTGTGAAACGATCATTAAGAAATTTTAAAAATACATTCACAAAAGGGAATGTTTAAAATTTTTAATGAAAGAGCGCAGCGGTTACATGAGTTCTTAATTTTTTAATTATCTTATCATCAAGCAATTAACAAAATTTAAACGTATGAAATACGCCCTTATAATATTGCTTTTACCCTTTATGATTTTCGGTCAGGATTATTCGAGCGAAGACTATATCTATTTAAAACGACATGAGCATATAAAAATTGAATTGACTAAAAGTACCTTCGATATTTCCAAACACATTACCGAACAAGCTGAATTCTTAACAGCAAAAAAACTTTATTTTGCTAACGAATCTTTAGGTTTCGACAGTTTTTCATCAATAGAAGATATTGATGCTTACACTTTTATTCCCAGTACAAACAAAAAAATAAATGTAGATTATATCGAAACGCGGCGCGAGTTCGATAACGGCATCTTTTATAGCGATCAGGAATTTAAGTATTTTACCTTTCCCGCTGTTACTAAGGGAGCGGTTACAAATTTAAAATATAAAGAGATCATTAAGGATCCACGATTTTTAGGTTTATTTAGATTTGGAACCTACGTTCCCACTAAAAGTGTAAAGTTATCCATAGAATTTCCTAAAAATGTAAACATTGGTTATATAGATTTTAATACAGATCAAATTACTATAGACTTTAAGAAAGAAAGCCTGAAAAAAAGTAATTTATATAGTTGGACCGTAAACAATATTGAAGGATTTCAAGGCGAGGAAAAAAGTGAAGCCGTACTGTATTATCTACCACATATTATTGTGTATATTAAAGATTATGAATTAAATGGCAAAACCTATAATATATTAAACGATGTTAAGGACCTTTACAAATGGTATGCATCTTTGGTAGAGCGTATCGATACGGAATCGCTGGAAAGAGTTTATGCCATTTCTGATGACATTACAAAAAATATTACAACAGAAAGAAAAAAAGCCGAAGTTATTTTTAACTGGGTACAGGATAATATAAATTATGTAGCCTTTGAGGATGGTTTGAGTGGCTTTATTCCCAGGGGAGCAGCAAGTGTTTGTGATAAGCGATATGGCGACTGTAAGGACATGGCAAACCTGCTTTACGAAATGCTTAACCATTCCGGTATAGAGACCTATAGGACCTGGATAGGTACCAGGAACAGGCCATATTCCTATTTTGAAGTCCCTACCCCCATGGTTGACAATCATATGATTTCGACGGCGATTGTAGATAATGATACGATATTCTTAGATGCAACCGACAGTTATATCCCTTTTGGAATGCCGAGTGCATTTACACAATCCAAGGAAGCACTTTTAGGCTTAAATAAGGACGAATTTAAGGTAATTAAAGTACCGGTACAGAAGGCAGAATTAAGTCAATCTGTGATAACTACAGAAATAACTTTCGATAATGGAATTGTTAAAGTGTCTGAAAAAAGAGCATTGTCAGGGTATGAAAAGGTCAATTTCATAACAGATCATACTTACAAAAAAGATGATAAAACCGAAGAAGAGTTTTTAAATACCACCCTGCAGTTGGGCAATAATAAAACCAAATACAGTAATATTATCAAAGAGAACTTTAATAACAAGCCAACCCCCTTACACTTAAGTTATGATCTTGTTATTGATAACTATGCAAAAACAGTTGCCAATAAAACTTATATTAATTTAAATATTGACCATGTTTTGGCCAAAAGTAAAATTGATATTAAAGATAGAAAGTACAATAAAAAGATCGATAATAAATTCATAAAGACCTATACAACTACGTTTACTGTTCCGGCCGGTTATAAGGTTTACCATGTTCCGGGAGATCTCAACTTCGAGAATCCTGAATACGGGTATAAGATCACATACGCCCATAATGACAAGACGATTACACAACATAAAACCATTTATGTAAATACCCTAAGCGTAAAAAAAGAAGGTTTTCAGACATGGAATGATTTTATTAAGAGCCTCACAAAAGCATATAAGAAAAGTATAACAATAGAAAAAGACATATGATACAGCGGATAACCTTAATCTTATTATTTGCAACGACAAATTGTTTCGCACAATTTTATAAGACCTACGATTGGAATGAGAAGCCTGAATTGCATGAGATAACTGCCAGTGAACAAAAAGAATCTTCCGTTGGGATTCTGAAAAAACACATTGTAGAATATAAAAACAGCTTGTTTGAACAAGAGCTTATAAGTTTTGAAACTATCCATAAAATTACAAGGGTAAATGACGAAAAAGGCCTTAGCATGCACAATACAGTATATATTCCTATGTATGGGGTTAAAAACGTTATAGATATTAAAGCCCGTACGATCAACTCCAAAGGAGAGGTTGTGCTATTAAATAAAGACAACATTAAAGAAATTAATAATGTTAAAGAATATGGTGATTTTAAAATATTCGCCATTGAGGGTGGAGAAAAAAATTCGGAAATTGAAGTGCTTTATACTGTTGAAAAGGAATATGACATGCATGGAACAGAGACCTTACAAAGTGAATACCCCATAAAAGAAGCGCAATTTTTATTTATTACGGGCGATCTGAATTCAAGGGTAAAAGCATATAGAACTGAGGATTCATTTCTGAGTATCGAAGTCGATGGAAAAGCAGCACAACTGTTGACGTTAAAAGATCTCCCTGCTATGATCGAGGAAGAATATGCCACCCCCGATGCCAATAAAATTGCAGTTGTTTACCAGTGTTACCCAACGGATAGAAATATTACCCAGGAAATGTTTTGGAACAATGTAGTCAATAATATAGGAGAAAAATTCTTTCCTGAAGAGTCGTCCGAACTCATTAAAAAGGATCTCGTAAATATCATTAAACAAAGAGAGGACCCGTCCACATATGAGATTGCAACCTTAATTGACGATTTTATTAAAACAAATTTTACAATAGTTAAGAACAATAATGCAGAGCTTTCGGATTTGGAATATATTATGGCGAACAGAACTTCAAGCGATTATGGAATTATAAAAGCTTATGCGCATTACCTTAAGGCCTTTAATATTACATACGAAATTGTTGTCACCGCCAATAGGTTTTCCTATAAATTCGACCCGGATTTTTTCACACCCAATATGCTTCGTGATTTTCTTATTTATTTACCTACCGAAGAAAAATATATCGCACCGGACAGGATGGAATATCGTGTTGGCGAGGCTCCATTTAATATTTTAGGAAATTACGGGCTCTTCATTACCGAAAGTTTTGAATACTATTTTAGTAAAATAATACAATCTGATCCGGATTATAGCAAAATAAACAGGAAGACCAATATTGTCTTTGACGAAGACCTTGAAAGTGTTTCACTTAGCCAATACCAGGAATATACCGGACATTGGTCCACAACGAGTAGGGCCATTTTAAATTTATCGACAGAACAAGGCATAAAAGATTACCAAGATTATTTAACAAGTTCGGGCATTGAAGACAAAATCGTAGAAAGTTTTGAAACTGAAAATACCGAGATGAATCCGTTGGAATACAACTTGCCATTTATTGTAAAATGTACGATCTCTTCGGAATCCTTACTTGAAGAAGCAGGAGACAGCTATATTTTTCAAATAGGAAAAGTTATTGGGACGCAAAGCGAATTATACCAGGAGACAGAACGTGTAAACCCTATTGAAATGACCTATCCCAATCAATACGATTACGATATTACCATAAACATACCCGATGGCTATACCGCAGAAGGATTGGAGGTTTTAAATATCAATAAAAGCTTTAAATCGGTTACCGGAGAAAAGATATGTAAATTTGAATCCAGCTATAAGCAAGAAGGCAATACCATTAAAATAACAATTCAGGAGTTTTATAAATCGAATGAATACGATTTGAGTCGTTATAATGAATTTAGAAGTGTCATTAATGCGGCTTCCGACTTTAATAAAACTTCGATTCTTTTAAAGGCTATTGAGTAGAGAAGTTGGGAACCGAGCTGGATGACTGAAGCAAGAAGTAAGATTCCTCTATAATTTAAAGTAAGGATCCTGATAGTCGTTGAGACGAAACAACCTGCTTAAACATATTCTGAATACCTGGTCTATTCCTGATCCATGGAATCAATATCTTCAATTTCTACACCCTCAGTAACAGGAATTACCACAGCTCCAAAAATCTTTTCTTTCCAATTGGTCCATTTGTATTTTTTAGAAAATATAAATAACAAAATTGGAAATATGATGAATACAGGAACGATTATCTCATGGGTCCCTAATACCGTAGGGTCGGACATATCCTTGAATACCGAATGTGTTTGAAATGCCGTCCAGTCGGCTGTAACCAATAGCGCTGTAAAGAGATTGTTAGCGGCATGGAATCCTATGGCGAGTTCCAATCCTTCGTCCATCAGGGTCGTTATTCCTAAAAAGAAACCCGTTCCTATATAGTAAACCAAAATAACGTAGCCGAGTTTATCTACTTCGGGATTGGCAATATGCAATAATCCAAAGATCGCAGATGTAATTACTAAGGGTATCCATTTGTTTTTTACAAGTAAGCCAATTCCCTGCATCAAATAGCCCCTAAAAAAGTATTCTTCAAAACTGGTTTGTAAGGGCACCAATAAAATTGCAATCACAGCAAGAATTAAAAAGGGGATCAGATTAAAATTATTAACATAGCCTTCCGGATTAAAATAATAATCACCAAAAATTAGTCCTGTAGATATAACCCCCCAAAACAAAAATGCGAACCAAATGCGATTCCAATCTATTTTTTCACGTGCCGTCGTCAACATTCTAATTGTTTGCCTATGCAACAGCTTAACTGTTAACAATAAGAACACCAGGCCCCCGGCAAATGGAAGCAATACAAATATTAAATTTAAATTAGGCTCAAACAAACTCATTAAATAGGCCGTATCCTCAAGTCTGCTTTCATCTACACTGCCATTCATTGTTTTAATGGCAATGGCTACCATATGGGGCATAGAAAATGCTACAATACCAAATATTACGATTCCAATACCTATAAGATATCTCCAAAAATCATGCAACACTTTATCAACTTGCGCTATATACATACTTAATTAAAATTTAATTTCCACTTTTGTTTCGGTTCATATTGCAAATTACCGCTTTTTACTTGTAATGGCGATGCAATATTATTTGTAAATAAACTTCCTGTTCCCAATCCCTGTGGCATTTCATTTTTTAAGGTATAGGTCCATTGGGCAATGGCATTAAGCCCCACATTGCTTTCCAAAGCACTGGTAATCCACCATTTAATTTGTGCCTTTTCTGCTATTTCTATCCAGGATTCACTTCCTTTAAATCCGCCTACTAAACTGGGCTTTAATATGATGTACTGCGGATTTATGGTTTGTAGCAATTCTTCTTTTTTTGTTACGGCATAAACTCCAATTAATTCTTCATCCAGGGCAATATCCAACGGAGACATTTCGCAAAGCAAGGCCATTTCTTCAATTTGGCCCGGCTTTATAGGTTGTTCAATGGAATGTATCCCAAATTGTGACAACACCTTTAATTTTTCCAATGCTTCATTTGGAGCAAAGGCACCATTGGCATCAACCCGAAGTTCAACATCGGTCACAGGAAATTCTTCACGAATTGATTTTAATAGATTCTTTTCCGCCTTAAAGTCGATGGCGCCAATTTTCATTTTAATACATCTAAAACCTGCTTTTAGTTTTTCCTTTATTTGCCGTTTCATAAAGGTCTTATCCCCCATCCAGATTAATCCGTTAATGGGAATAGAGGCTTCACCCCTGGTAAATTTTGAAGGAAAGAGCGTAAAGCCATCATTACTCTCTAAGGACATAAATGCCATTTCCAGACCTAACTGGATCGATGGCCAGGCTTCTAGCGCATTAATCAATACAAGCGGCCCTAAATGAATATTTTCGCAGGCCCATTTTAATTTTTCCTCGTAGTCCGGCCTGTCGTCAATGCTTAAGCCTCTTAAAATACCGCATTCTCCAATACCCCGCTTCCCGTTTTGGTCCATCATGATAAACCAGATCTCCTTATGCGTCATGACACCACGTGAAGTTCCGCCGGGCTGCTTAAATTGTAGTATATACTTTTGGTAGGTCGCCTTCATTTACAATTCAATAGCCTCCCCAATTTCTAACAGCATCAGGTCTTTATCATTTTCGAAAAACCGGCGTTTTGCATGTTCATGATCAATTTCTATGTAACCAAAAGTATCGTAATGGTAGCCTAATATTTTGTCACATTCAATAAAATCACTCGCAGTTATAGCATCTTCAATGCCCATAGTAAAATTATCTCCAATGGGTAGTATTGCCAGATCTAATTTTGTTTGCATCGGAATAAGTTTCATATCGTAAGTTAGGGCTGTATCTCCGGCAACATAAATGTTTTTATGTTCCCCCTCTATAACAAACCCTCCGGGCTGTCCGCCGTAACTTCCATCCGGAAATGATGAGGTGTGTATGGCATTGACATATTTAACTTTGCCAAAATCGAATTCCCAGGTACCGCCATGATTCATAGGATGCCCTTCTATGCCTTTGTCCTGATAATGGGACACGATCTCATAATTCGAAATTATGATGCTGCCCGCCCTTTTGGCAATGGCTTCAACATCCAGAATATGGTCCTGATGCGCGTGGGTTATTAAAATATAATCTGCATCTATATCTTCAATATCAATTTGAGAAGCTTTTGGATTTCCCGTAATAAAAGGATCCACAAGAATGTTAATATCTCCAATTTGTATGTGAAGGCTCGCATGGCCTAAAAAAGAAATTTTCATTGTATAGAGGATTTTACTTTTCTACCGAAAACTACAAAAAACCTATTACATAGCATTATAAATATGGCCTATTCCCAATAAAAGTGCAAGTGCAAAAGTTGAAAGGGCCAGAACTTTTAATTGAGAATCCAGCAATGCCGGGTCTTTGGTGTTAATAACCTTTAAAACGTGAGCAATTAACGGTATAAATATGATCACAAAGATGAGGTTGGAAAATGATCGATAATACAATATTCCGAAAAGCAAGGATAACACCATTGCTGTGATAATCAATGATACATGATATATTTTGGCCTTAGCCAACCCTAATTTAACTGCCAGGGTGATCTTATTAGAAGCCTCGTCCGATTCAATGTCCCGCATGTTGTTCAGGTTTAAAACACCCGCACTCAATAGCCCTATAATACAGGCCGGAAGAAAGAGCACGTAATCCAGTTGCCGTGAATATAAAAAATACGTTCCCAGGATGCTAATGAATCCAAAAAAAATAAACACCATGATATCTCCCAGGGCCCTATACCCATAGGCCGATGAACCAACGGTATATCTAATGGCGGCATAAATACAAATGAGGGCCAGAGCAAAAAACATTAAAGAATACCAAAAATAATGCCTGCCAAAAGCGCTTAAAATAAGCAAAAACACAACTAAAATAACGACTAATATATTTATTTTAATTGCCGTTAACATTTCCTCCGGAGTAATTTTACCACTTTGTATGGCTCTTACCGGTCCTATCCTTTTTTTACTGTCTGTGCCTTTAATTCCATCGCCATAATCGTTGGCCAGGTTTGATAAAACCTGCAGGCTTATCGTGGCTAATATAGCAAATACGAAAGTTGCACTGTTAAAAAATCCGTTGTAATAGGCCATACAACTCCCAACTATTATACCGGATACCGATAGTGGTAAAGTACGCAGTCTAAATGCCGAGATCCAGGGTTTAATTTTATCCATTAATTATTACCGTTAATTTCATTTATGGAATCCACTTCTTCTCGAAGTTTGGTTTTCTTTTTTCTAAAAAAGCATCTCGTCCTTCTTTGGCTTCATCGGTCATATAAGCCAACCGCGTTGCCTCTCCGGCAAATACCTGCTGCCCGACCATACCGTCATCGGTAAGATTCATGGCAAATTTTAGCATTTTGATCGATGTGGGGGATTTTGCCAATATTTCCCGGGCCCATTGGTAAGCTGTATCTTCAAGCTCATCGTGAGTTATTACTGCATTGACCATACCCATTTCATAAGCTTCCTGTGCCGAATAATTTCTTCCCAGGAAAAATATCTCCCGTGCCTTTTTTTGCCCAACCATTTTTGCAAGATAGGCCGAACCATAACCCCCGTCAAAACTGGTAACGTCGGCATCCGTTTGTTTAAATATGGCATGCTCTTTACTTGCCAGTGTCAAGTCGCAGACTACATGCAAACTATGGCCTCCGCCGACAGCCCATCCCGGAACAACCGCAATTACAGCCTTCGGCATAAACCGGATAAGGCGTTGTACTTCAAGGATGTTTAATCGATGATAGCCGTCGCTCCCGACATAACCCTGATGGCCTCTTGATTTTTGGTCTCCTCCACTACAAAATGAATAAACGCCATCTTTAGCCGATGGTCCCTCGGCACTTAACAACACGACCCCTATTGAAGTATCTTCCTGGGCATCATAAAAAGCATCATATAATTCCTTGGTGGTCTTCGGGCGGAACGCATTTCTTACCTCTGGTCTGTTAAACGCTATTCGTGCAACACCGCTGGACTTTTTATAAGTAATATCCTCATATGTTTTGACCGTTTTCCAGTTTGCCTGACTCATATCTTATTGTTTGATCAAAAATAGGTTTTTAAAAAAATTAATCTTACTATTTTTTCATTTATTGCTGAACTCGTTTAAACTTTAGTTAAGATAAATGCCCTCTTCCTTTATAGTAATTAACCGCTGTTTATACAAAGATCCCACCGCCTTCTTAAAGTTCTTTTTACTCATCTGAAGCGATTCCTTTATAACTTCGGGAGAAGATTTATCTGTTACATTAATAAAACCACTGTTATCTTCGAGTTCTTTCATGATAACTTCGGCATTGGGCTCTATATTTCTGTAGCCAACTTGTCCCAGTGCAATATCTAATTTATTGTCCTCACGAATCTTCTTAACAATGCCCTTTAATTTATCTCCAACACTGATATCCTGAAAAATATTATCCTTAAAAATTAACCCCAGGTGCTTTTTATTAACAATAACATTCATTCCAAATTCTGAAGGATGAGAAACTATCAAATCCACTTCTTCAAATTCATTAATTGTAAGTTCATCGTTGCTCAAAAAGGCATTGGTTTTACTTGAAGCTACAAGTCGGTCTGTTTTTTCATCCAGAAAACAATACACCAAATACCAACCGCCTTGCTTCATTTTAAAGGCCTGTTCTTTAAAGGGGCAAAACAATTCTTTAACCAGCCCCCAATCTAAAAAGGCTCCGTGCTTTGTAACTTGATTGCATCGCAACACAGCAAAATCATTACGCTTAATATAGGGTTTGTCCGTAACCGCAACCGTCCGCTCATCATTATCCAAATACACGAATACTTCAAGTTTGTCCCAGATTTTAAATTCTTCAGGAACATAACGGTTTGGGAGCAATACCTCGTTACCATCGTCATCACCAAGAAACAATCCGGGTTCTTTTTCTCTCAAAATACTTAATGTATTGTATTCGCCAATTTCAATCATGCTGCAAATGTAAGCATATTAAATTCAGAAATTAAATGGTGGCCTGACTAAAAAAAGGGCTTCCGGAGTAATTCAAATTCTAATTAGACCAGGTCCTTAAAATAATTAAGAAGTATGGTGTCATTAAGCCTTGGTGGGGTAAAGACTTCTAATAATTTAGGTTTGCTATTGTTAGTATAAAATGTTTTTAAAGCCTCAGCCAATTCGGTATCATTCGAAGCGCTTGCATATTCGAATTCAAACATATCCGACAAGTGTTTTGCGCTCAGGTTGTGCCTGGTTTCAAAAAAAGTGTCAAATTCGTCGGTATCTTTGTGACCGGGAAGGATCCGAAATATACCCCCGCCGCGATTATTAATTACGATGATCCTGAAATTATTCTTAATATAATTATTCCACAAACCGTTGCTATCGTAAAAAAAGCTGAGATCCCCCGTAATAAATACAGTTTGTTCGCTTAAAACCGAGGCGGCTCCTACCGCCGTAGATGTACTGCCGTCGATACCACTTGTGCCACGATTACAAAAGACTTTGATTGTTTTTCTTAAGTCGAACAATTGTACGTAGCGCACCGTAGAGCTATTTCCCAGTTGAAGACTACTGCCATCCGGAATACTTTTTAAAATAATATCAAAAACCTTTAAATCGGAATGGGAAATTCCTTTCAGGTACTTTTCGTGCTGGCCTAACCTGTGTTGCTTTACCTTTTGCCAATGCCTTTGGTAATTGCTTTGTACAAGGGAATCTTCTGTTAGTAATTTACTAAAAGCAGTATTGACACCGCATTTAAAATGCTTACGTAAACAGAAGAAAGAATCATTTGCTTTTTTGGGGTCGATATGCCAATGCTGTGCCGGTGGATATTTTCGTAAAAAGGCCTTGATTTTTTTTGAGATCACCATACCCCCAAAAGTCAGTAAAACTTCCGGTTGAAGCGCCTTAAACTCTGCATCCGTAAGCGGTGCAATGATTTTATCAATACTCGGAAAAAATTGGTCATGATGCATATTTGAGATGGTCTCTGTAAATACAATAACACTTTCGTCATTGGCCAAAATATCCAAATATTTCTGCTCAATTTGGTTCGGCTGACGCATACCGACAAGAACCATTTTCCGTTTGGCCTTATTCCATACAGACCGGTAGGCCTCCCAATCTTCAGTTGCTTTAACGGCGCCCTTAGGTGCAAAAGAATCCGGTATGATATTATATTGATCGGCCAATTCATAAAGGGGCTCATCAAAAGGAATATTTATTTGCACAGGACCACTTTGAGCGATGCTAGTATTTAAAACCTTATTTATTTCCAATTCGGACTGTTTGAGATAGTCCGTACTAAGATTAACTGCATCTAAAATATGATTTACAAATACATTGTTCTGATTTATGGTTTGCCCGTCTCCAATACCGATCAAATGCCGGGGCCTGTCGGCAGACAGAACTACCAAAGGAATATCGCTGTAAAAGGCCTCCGCAACAGCCGGATAGTAATTGAGCATCGCACTCCCGGATGTGCAAAGCAAAGCCACCGGTTGCTGCAATTGTTGTGCTATTCCCAAAGCGAAAAAAGCTGCAGAACGCTCGTCAACAATGCTGTAGCATTTAAAAAAAGGATGATTGGTAAAACCAATAGTTAAGGGTGCACTTCTACTTCCCGGGGAAATTACAATATGTTTTATGTTTTTAGCCTTGCAAAGCTGAATTACAGTTTGTGCAAGCAGATGTTTTGGTACCTTCATTGATATTACAAAATTACAAAACCCTTTTCATAATTTTAGCTTTATTAACCGTTTCTTGCCATTCGTTTTCCGCATCGGAATCTTTGGTAATCCCGCCACCAATATACAATAAGGCATTGCCTTCATTCAATTGCATACATCGCAAATTGACGTATAATTCTGATCGATCCGGGTTTAACTCGCCCAAATATCCCGTATAGAATTCACGGTCGTAATTCTCATTATGCAATATATATATTTTGGCACTGTCTTTAGGCAAACCGCAAACCGCAGGCGTTGGATGCAAAACTTTTAGTATCTCTTTAAGGCCACTGGATCCAGGTTTTAAATCGGCCGAGATCATGGTTTGCAAATGTAACAAACTTCCGGCCTTAACGGTTTGTGATTTACCCCAGTAAACCTGGTCCACCAGGGGTGTTAGGCCTTCAACAATATAATCGGTAACGATTTGCTGTTCGTCCTTTTCCTTAAGATTCCATTGCACTTTCGTTGTTCCTTGATATTGCTGTGTCCCGGCCAAGGCCGTTGTAGAACATTTATCCCCGTTAATTTTAAGAAGGATCTCCGGTGATGCACCCAGCCACAATCCAATCTTAGGATGATACCAGCAGTACACGAAGGCCGATACATAAGTATTAAGCAATCGTTTAAATATTTGAACAGGATCAGGTGTAGTGAGTGTAACCAACTCTTTTCTGGATAATACCACTTTTTTTAAGGGTCCGGAAGTTATGCTGTCTATGGCATTTTTAACGCGGGTAATATGCCTTTGTTTTGTAGTATTATTTTCAGTCACATCATGATGAGATGTCTCGTGGACGTCTGTCTTGAGAATTGGTGCAAGGCTCTGCTTATATACATTCAGATGTTTTATTTCAGATTGTTCAGAAGGAATTAAAATGGCATCTTCACGATCATCGAAAGGGGCAAATACAAACCCCTGTTCTGTAAAATCTCTATTACTGTAAATAATATCATTGGTTTGAAACAAGGCACTTACTGCTTTGGCATTTGGTTTGCGATATGCTACAAAAGGGAGTCGTTTGTTATATTGCTGTACAATACCTTTGAAAAAATCTTCAGCACTCATGGATATTATTTAGATCTGGGCAGCGATATCGTAGTTAGCTTGCATAAGGAAACAAGATTATCGGCATCATCGGTAATTCTAATGTCCAGTAATTGTGTGGTTTTACCTTTATGAATAAATGTCGCTTTTGCATATACATGGCCTGTCTTTACACTCTTAACATGATTGGCCGAAATTTCTATACCACGCACATAGACCTCGCCGAGATTCATAAACATTTCGGTAGCAAAACTACCCGTGGTCTCTGCCAGGGCGACAGTCGCTCCACCATGCAGCACACCATCGGGTTGGTGCACTCTGGAATTTACGGGCATTTTCGCGACTACAAAATCGTCGCCAAAATCAATGATTTCAATATTTAATGTTTCCATTAAGGTATTCTTACAGACAGCATTGACACGTGCCAGAATTTCTTCTCTAGATAATTGCATAGAAATAACATATTTTTGTAAATGTACAGAAACAGCGACTAAAAATGAATTCGACAGAAAAAGAAATATCATATCATATTACAAATACCTATTCCACCTTAAATAGGTTGACCGAAAACACTAAAAATATTTGGTTCGTATGTCACGGTATGGGCTATTTAAGCCGCTATTTTCTAAAATATTTTCGTGGGATAAATGCCGATGAGAATTATTTTATTGCGCCACAAGCGAGTAGCAAATATTATATCCCTGCCCAGTTCAGGCATGTTGGTGCCAGCTGGTTAACAAAAGAAAATACCCCGAAGGAAATCGAAAATGTAATGCGCTATTTTGATATGCTGTTTGAAAACGAAAATGTCCCTCCGCACCTTAACATTATTGTTTTAGGCTACTCCCAGGGCGTGTCTGTGGCAATGCGTTATGTCGCAAAACGAAAGCTACACTGTTCACAGTTGGTATTAATGTCGGGCGGAATACCAAAAGAACTGGAAGCTAAAGATTTCGAATTTCTAAAAGGAAAGACAAAAGTCTCCTTAATTTATGGCACTGAAGACCAGTTTATGGACGATGAACGTATGGCCTATGAAGCACATCGTGCACTGGATTTGTTTGAGAATGACGTGCACATTATTCCGTTTGAAGGCAACCATATGGTGAATATGGAATTGGTTAATAAATTGGTATGAGTCCAATACAAGGAAGCGAATATAGAAGACATTATTTAATCTGGAAACTGATGGTGAATCCAAACATTATTGGCTTAAAATAATAAATTAAAACGATTCTAGCTGGAGTTTATCTAGAGTGGAGTCGATAGACAGGAAATAAACAGGACTAATTAATAAGATTCCTGCTTTCGCAGGAAGTTAACATGACGGCGCCAACACTCGAAAACAATATTGCAAAGCTCACGCTTTTAGATCTGAGTAATTACGAACATTTAGTCACTGTATCTTCGCAGGATAAACTGGTACAATTTTCGCCGAGTAAGATCGATACACCCGAAGATCTTAAAGCCTACGTACAGGACGCGGTTGACGGTTACTATCATAAAACGACCATACCATTTATAATTTATGATAAGCGCTCCAGCTCCTATGCTGGCTGCTCCCGCTTTATGAATATCGACTGGACTAATAAGGTATTGGAAATTGGTGCAACATGGATTGGCCGCGAATTTCAAGGTAGCGGCCTGAATATGAATATGAAATTTTTAATGCTCCAATATGCCTTTGAATCGCTGAACTTTGAAAAGGTAGAGTTTCGTATCGATGAGCGTAACATCCGCTCCCGGAAATCTGTAGAAAAGATAGGTGGTACACTTGAGGGTATATTGCGCAAGAACGTCTATTTGCTGGACGGATATAAGCGCAATACCTGTTGCTACGGGATATTAAAAGAGGAGTGGGCAGCGATTAAGGAACGGGTCTTTGAGGGGTTTTAAAAAAATCTATTCCTTAAATATCAAAACACTCATACGATTAGTTATAAACTATCCCTTAAAACAGAATTGATTACTCCTCCATACCTTGAGCTTGTGGTGGTGGCGGGCAATGCCCAAGCTGACTCAAAATCGTTAAGTTGTCCCAGGTGATCCAGGTTTCGGCGATCTTGCCATCCTCTACCCTATGTACCCCGGAAAAGTCCAACGACACTGTTTTATGTGAAGGTTGAAACGGCCCCATTTGTCCAGTCTGCGTACCGTGATAAGTAGCCCAGAAAGCCACCAGATTGCCTTCGGCGACCAATGTCTTTACATCAATATATTGATCCGGTACAGCAATCCTGTCCATGCGGATAAATTCCTTAAACTCCCCCAATGACCTTACATTTAGGTCGGGAGTGGCCTGCGAGTGCCTCACGTAATCATCGGCAATAAAATTACCCATATGGTCGTAATCGCCATTACCAACAGCCTCAAAAGCCTTGGCAACTATGTCCTTGCTTTGTTTTGATAATTTGGTATTGGGATCCCCACAGCTAATGGTTGCGAAAAGGGCAAGTACCAATAATGATATTGCTAGTGATTTCATGTTGATCGGTTGTTAAATCTAAAACTTAAAAAGTCATGTCATTGGGCCAATGATTCATGGCATCGACTATGCCACCCATAAGCGTCAGCGTAATGATCCAGTATAATGTATTTATGGCGAGATTCTTAAGGTCTCTCAATTCAAATAATCCATTAATAACCAGTATGGGCATGGCAACTACAATCCCTAAAATCAAACCGTGAAATGCGCCATGTAAAAAAGTGTCGAATTGACCTTCCTGTCCAGGGCCATTATTAAAGTTTACCATGAAAAACGCTAATATGAATGACATGATTATGGCGAAGCCGAAAACAATGACCTTATTTTGATTCTTAAAATCTTCTTCGCTAAGTCCAAGTGAATTCATCCAGGCCGTACCGAACAGTTTTGGATGATAGAAAATAAATCCCATGATCATAGGAGTGAGGGTTGCAATAACCAATGAAAACCAATTCATATGTTCCATAGTGCCAATTGCTTAGGTTGATTACAGCTAATTTAAAACTATAATCACTTACAATCAATGGATTACGGCATAAATTATGAACAATTTTAATAGATTAAAAAATGCTTAAGGCTTTCTTTTATAAAGTAGTTCCATCCGGCAAGGCCACTCTCGTATTTAAACTCTTCAATAGTGTCATCGAAATCCTCTGTCACTGTTGTCGTGAGCACCAATTTGGTTTGGTCCTGGGATTCAAAAAGCTCAAAGGTAACATAAGAATCGCCTGCATAGTCTTTATACTTCCAGTTACAAACGATCTTTTGCAAGGGTATTACCTCGGTAATGGTCCAGAGATGTAAAAAATCCCGGTTGGGCGTCTGTACATTAAATTGGGTTTTAAACCCAACTTTCGGTATAAAATCCGGAATATCCTTAAAAAACCATTGGGTCATTTGGTCAACATTAGTAATGGCCTGCCATACCACGGCGGTAGATCTGTTAAAAATCTGTTCTACGATTATGGGAGGGTCTGTGGTTTTCATTGCAATAAAGATAATACAAATTTGTTCAAGTCTTAATACAAACCGGGGTTTTGGGCCATCGGCTGACTTAATTAGAACGCTGTTAATTAATCAGCTTTGAAATAATTTCTTTAGTCGGTAAAATGGCGTTTGTATGTTCAATACTGGGGCCGGCGACCCAAAAAGAATTGTAAGTGGTTTTACAAACGGCTCGTTTCATTGCCCTCTCCCCATTGAAATATCGAATTGAATTTACCCATTTCTTGAGGTAACTGTTTATACTTAAAATCGATTCTATCCAGCTTTGTTCTCTTTGGATCAATTGTATATATGGTGTGTTGATAATTGTACTGGGCGTATTGAAAATACGCGCGGTCATTACAATATCATCTGCACCATAAACCACGCAGGCTACCTTATAGCTTTGGCTAACCTTTGCTTCATTTGAAGCAATAAAAAGGCTACCGATGGAAACCCCGGCTGCTCCATAGTCCATCATTTCCTTCATATCGTCCTTGCAGCCAACTCCTCCTGCCGAAATGATCGGGATATTGCAATTTGAAACTATATTTTTAATTAATTCCTCGGCACGGAGCTGGCCTCGATACCCTCCGGCTTTATTATTTACTCCTACAACAGCATCGATGCCCAATGCTTCAGCTTCTTTGGCGAACTGTAAATCCATGACATCGCAAAATACCTTAATTCCAAATTTATGTGCCAGATAAATAGTTTCTTCAGGGCTACCAAGCGACGTCATAATAAAGTCGCAGCCTTCCTCGCAAATCACAGCTAATTGTTCTTTGTGTTTTTTATTGGATTTGTTCACGATAAGGATAAAACCGAAGGATCCGCCATTTACTTTAGCGGCATTTAATTCCTTTAAAGCAATTCTCAATTCTTCAATAGTTTCATAATTTAAGGCAGGAATACAGCCGGCAATACCACTTTTCATGGCTTCAATGACCATCGCCGTATTAGAAACAAGGAACATAGGGGCTTGAATAATTGGATACTTAATATCCAATAATTGGTTAAGACTTGTGGGGCTCATCTTGAAATATATTTATGTAAATATAGTAAGGTTTTAGGGTATAATTAAACACATTTGTACGCCTAAATGCGATTTACACGGTTTTCAAAATGATCCATTAAAAAAGCGCAATCAAATTAATAATTACGCTTTAACTTTTATCCTTGTCTACCGACTTCAGATAATTATTTTATGTGATCCTGAAACCCTGCCTGAATGTTGGTCAGGAAGTTCAGGACGACATACATTATTTCACTTCTTCAAAGTCCACATCTTCCACATCACTGGATTCATCGGTTGCCTGTCCGTTCTGACTCGCATCCGGTCCGGCTTCTCCTGCTTGCTGTGCTTCCGCTTGCGCTTTGTACATTTCCTCGCTGGCGACTTTCCAGGCTTCATTGATTTTCTCCAAAGCGGGCTCAATGATCGCTACGTCTTTGGTTTCATAAGCCTTCTTAAGCTCCTCAAGCGC
>PVMK01159181.1_pt1 | contig 21578 bp, 20 predicted proteins | sample 1853481 | NCBI WGS metagenome assembly PVMK01 (sample SAMN08533507, study PRJNA380276) | Marine sediment metagenome, whole genome shotgun sequencing project.
TCGTCAGGCAGGAAGCCGTAATGAACCTTGGCTGCCAATTGCAGATCTTCCGACATAATGCTCTCCAGAGGTTAGGGTCTTAGCCCTTCCCATCTAAATAGTAACATGCCATATCAGCGCACAAAATGAGTGTAGATTTTGTCTTCTTGTTGAGGTGGGACAACCGTGCCTTTGCCATTTCCTACCAGTTTCATCAGCCACGCCATATTCTTGCCGAGTACCCGCATGATCTGCATACCCTCTGCATCCTGCGTCGCTTCTCCAGGACTGGTTCCATGAATAACATTCCAGTAGTTGGAGGTCGGTATCAACATCTCGGCATAACACAAAAAGTTGTTCAGTTGGTTAAATGTCGGCAAACCACCTGAGCGCCGTACCGCAACCACAGATGCGCCAACCTTGTGTCGCATCAGGCCATCATTGGCACCAGAAACATAAAAGGCCCGATCCAGAAACGATTTCATGGTTCCACCCATGGCTGCGTAATGGACAGGAGAACCGAGAATGATGCCATCCGCGTGCTTCATGAGTTGAACCCACTCATTGACCTCATCATCAGGCAACACGCACTGTTCGTTTTTATTGATTCCGCACTGGCCACACGCCGTACAACCTCTAATGGCTTTATTCCCGACATGAATAATGTCAGTTTCAATACCCTCTTTTTCAAGTTCTTCAGTCACCATTTTGAGTGCATGAAAGGTGTTGCCTGCCTTTTTGGGACTGCCATTAAACGCTACAATTCTCATAACTCTTTCTCCTGTTTTTTGAATAGCATTTTATTCCCGGGATTCCCGGGTGTTATCGCGCAATATCCTGAAAAACAACTTTTTTAGAATGTGTCCTCCCCGGAGAGGGCACAATTCCAGTTCTTCACGGATCCAGTTTTAAAGTTAAACCGTCTGCCAGTAGTCCTGCCAGCGCCGCCTGGCCACCTCCCGGCTGAACTCCTCTGGAATCTGGCAGAGACAGCCCTGTTGTTGATTAAGAGTCTCTTGCTTTGGGACCAACGCCAGACATTGGCAAGGCCGTTCAGAAACCGCGAAACGACAGCCTTCAATGCCAAGAAAAGCACATCCATTGACCAGTGATCCTGGTGCAGGGATCGGCACACCGGTCTTCTCCCATAACACCAGCCCCAATTCAGGTAATCGTTCACGTAGCTGTTCAAGCGTCAAATGTTGCCCCGAAAAAAAGAGCGCAAAAAAACGCTCTGGATCAACCCATATTCCGGGACTTCCCTGACAGCAACGACCACCACACTCTCGGCAGAGCAGTAAATCCTGAGAACCACTTTTTTCTAACATCATAGTCTTAGTGAGCAGGGACATGACCTAACTCTCTTGCTTCCTTCTTTTTCAAAGGGGGATTTACGGGTATAGTGTACCAACAACGCCATATTAACACGCTTAGGCCTGTGTCAAGGTTCAAACCCTCGGTTTATATGATCATCATTGGGTTAGAGCTTATATTGTAATCTTCATGTAAGATGTCAGCGCCCTCAACCTATCCAGCTTCTGCTCACGGCTTGCTTTAAATACGTAACAGCAAAGGCCAAAATAATGGTGTCAAGTGAACAACGGCCCATGTTGCGCTTTCTGATCGTTCAGACGACTGCTTCGATTGTTGGGCTACAGTGTTGGATGATTCTGTTCAACAATTTTGCCGTAGAGATTGCTGGCCTTGATGGTCTGCAGGTAGGAATCATCGGCTCGGTGCGCGAGATCCCCGGGTTACTGGCGCTGCTGGCAGTTTTTGTCATGCTGGTGATCAAGGAGCATCGACTCTCAGCCCTCTCCATCGTCTTGCTTGGCATTGGTATAGCCCTGACGGGACTATTCCCCACCTTTACCGGCCTGGTAATCACCACGTTGATCATGAGCTTCGGCTTTCACTATTACGAGACGACCAACCAATCTTTAACCCTGCAATATTTCGACACCGCAACCTCTCCATTGATCTTTGGCCGACTCCGTAGTCTGGCCGCGGCGACCAGTATCGTCGTCGGGCTGCTGCTTTTCCTGATGGGCCTGGTGTTCAGTTATCGGGTCATGTTTTTATCGGTCGGCACACTGGTTGTTGCTGCCGGCATCTGGGGGCTATTGCAGGATCCAACCCACAATGAGGTGACACCACAGCATCGCAAGATGATTTTCCGGCGCAAATATTCCCTCTATTATTTTCTTACCTTTATGGCCGGCGCCCGACGCCAGATATTCATGGCTTTTTCGGTCTATCTTCTGGTCAAGGTCTTCCAGTGCACAGTGACCGAGATCACCCTGCTATTTGTTGTCAATAATGCTGTCAACTTTGTGCTGAGTCCCGCAATTGGTCGGGCCATTGTTCGTTTCGGTGAACGCCGGGTTCTATCCGTGGAATATGCTGGTCTAATCGTCATCTTTCTGGTCTATGCCTTCAGCGATACGAAGTGGGTGATTGTCACGATGTATATCCTCGATCACATCCTGTACAATTGTGCCATTGCCATCCGCACCTACTTCCAGAAGGTCGCTGACCCCAAGGACATTGCTCCGAGTATGGCGGTCGGCTTCACCATCAACCACATTGCTGCCGTGGTCATACCAGCCATCGGCGGAGCACTCTGGATGATCGATTACCGCATACCTTTCGTCGTCGGAGCCGTTTTCAGCCTGGTTTCCCTGGTGGCAGTGCAACGTATTCCACGTCCCGCTCATTAAAGCCGGATCAGGTGCTGTACTCTTTTTCGAGCCTCCGTATCTCATGTCAAACCAGTCCGTCTGTCAGCCAATCAGTACATAAATTACTGTCGTCAATTTGAGCGGATCAACAACTCTGAGTTATACTTACCAGGAGGCTGTCGGGCTATACGGGCCGAAGCGAAAATTCGGAAGTTTGAGACCAGATTTTGGCTCGTTTGAGAGTAATAGCCGTAGCTATTGGTCGAAAAGGAGCTGAAATATGGGCCAAACAGCCGGATTTGCAGCCGGGTCATGGATAGTCCGACAGCCTCCTAGAAAGGAAGTGTTCATCAGGAGCAAAGATGGGGTCTTATTTCACGGTAACCAGGAAAGTCGCCCTCGGGTATCTGGTGATCATCACGTTCAGCCTGCTGGCAATCGGTTATGCCCTGATCAGCCTGCATGACCATAACCGACGTACCGAACAACTGGTGGGAAGCCAGTTCCGGACCTTCACGCTGCTACGCGATATCCGACAGAACCTGTTGGGCCATGAGAATCTGGAAAAGCAGCTCGTCATCTTGCGTGACCCACAGTTGCTGGGATTGCTCGAACTGCGCAACACAGGCCTCGACAGCCTCCTCGCTGACATCAAGACATCTCACCTGCCCGTCTATCTCACGTCTTTGCCTGCCGCCGTGGATGAATACACATCACAGGCCCGTTACCTCATGCAGGTCTTTGCCGAGGGCGACTGGGATCGTGCCGCAACCATTGTCACAACCACGACCACACCGCTCCGTAATCAACTGCTCAAGAATTTGACCGATCTCAGGACACAGCACCAGACCGCTCTGGACAAAGACCTGCACGAGCTGTCGCTGCAGAGTAGCAAAGCCTACCAACTGACCCTGCTCATCACCCTCATCGGCATTATCCTCTCGGCTCCCGTCGCCCTCACCGTGATCGCAAGTATTCACAGCTCGGTCGCGGCTCTGCAAAAAGCCACACATGACATTGCGGCCGGAAGCTTCGAAACCCCGATTGATATCCGCAGCAATGACGAGTTCGGCCAACTTGCCCAGGACTTTGCCAACATGGCGCGCAAGCTCATGGAATTGGAACAACTGCATCTGGACGCCAACCCCCTGACCCGTCTGCCCGGAAACCTGGTGATTGACCGTGACCTGGAAGAGCGCATCGAGCAGAAACGGCCCTTCGCCCACCTCTATATCGACCTGGATAATTTCAAGGCCTACGGTGACCACTATGGCTACAAGGTCGGCAGCGACGCTATCAATATGGTCGGCAACCTGCTTCAGGAGGCAGTTGAGCAACACGGCAGCAAAGACGATCTGGTCGGCCACATCGGCGGTGACGATTATGTGATTCTGACGGACCCGCACCTGGCCGAGGGACTGGCCAAAGCCATCATCAGCACCTTCGACAGCAAGATTCCTGAGCTTTACGAGCAGAAAGATCTCAAGGTGGGGTACATCTTCGGCACCGACCGGTTTGGTACCAAGCGTTCATTTCCACTACTGACCATATCCATTGCCATCACTCTCTCAGATAACCTGGATCACCCCTCCCCTTTGACCATTAGCCGCAACTGTGCGAGGATGAAAGAGCATCTGAAACGGCTCAAGAACAGCAACTATCTCATTGACCAGAGAAAGCAAAAGCCATGATGACTGCAATAACCCGTTGGTTCTCTCCGCTTCTGGTTTACCTCGTGCTGACCGGCTGTAGCCTACCCGTACTGAGCATGCCGGCAAGAGAAGAATCCGAGCTCTCCGCGCAGGAGATAGACCAGAGCATCGAGTCCCGCGACCTGGAGACCTTGAACACACCGGAGAGAGAAGAAACCGAGCTCTTCGCGAACGGCCTGGATCAGTACATCGAATCCCGTGACCTGACGATCCTGAAACTGTTGCCACAGCAATACCCGCAAGGTAAATGGCGGACCAGGGCTGAAGGTATCATCAATATCGCCGAACAACAGCAGCAACAACAGACCCAGTTGGAGAAGACAGACAAGGAACTCGCCCACAGTCAGCGAGAGAAAGAGTTTCTCTTTCAAGACAACAAAATTCTGGAAGTGACTCTGGAACGGCTGAAACAGGTACTGATCGATATGGAGTTACGGGTGGAGTAAGTTGACGCGAAAAAAGAAGAACCTGATCAACGTGACTTTAGTTTGAAAACGTCCAGCCATCCTCGCCCTCGTCCAGCCACAGGTAATCGGTGATCTCTTTGGTCACGTTGCTTCGGTCAATACGAGTAAAAACTTCCGGCAACAGAACCCGGTAGTTGATCTTCGCTTCCTCAAGCATCTGTTTGGGGATGCCAAACTTCCAAGCGTGACCACTGCCAGCCATCACCACCACCCGGTAGCCCGGGTTCTCCCGCAGAAATTCAACCAGGTTGCGTGCCATCATTTTGTCCCAGAGCAGCTGGGCTTCGCAGAAATAGAGAAATTGATCGCCGTGCCCTCCATAGCCCCCATCGCCTGTCGGATATAATCGCTATAAAACGGGTTGACCTGACACTGGACGTTGCCGAGCCTCTGCCGATCTTCTTCGGAGAGAGATTTGAACCCGTTGCGGGCCACTTTACTGGAGATACTGCGAGGAATGTTGAGCCCAAGCATCTTCACTTCCTCGTTACGGGCGTGGAGGAAAATCTTCTGGTACATTTGCCACATGCTCCAGTTGTCGTTGTAGACCGACAGAAACTTCAATAACGGCAGATCATTGCCAGTCCATCGATCGAGGGCCTTCTGACTGTCTTTACGAAACATCTCGAGCCCAATTGCCAGTGGGCGTTCATCGTCGTCGAGAGCGTTAATGATGGTCAGCTGGGCACTGTGGTGACCGACATGATCATGAAATTCCCCCATGAAGATGACCTGGGCGCGACGCAAGTCATCGAGGAGATCATCCGGTGAGATCTCAAGTTCCGCTGCAACATCGACGATATGCGGGTGACTCATTGCCATCACCGGGAGAAACAGGGTGAAGCCGGTAAAGAGTGCCAGCAGGATCAATAGACGCATGGCATTCATGGGACATGTTCCTTTTCGAAGAGCGTCTTCAATGACGAGCTTTCGGTTTCCCAGGTCGCCTTGATCTGGTTGCGACCGGCGCTAAAGACCAGGTAACTGTAGCGGCCGTAGTGCGGGATGCGACGAGCCGTATCCCGCGCTGCGGCAAGTGAGCCGGGCAGAAAATACCCCACGACGCGCTCGTCATCATGGTTGGCCATAACTATGAACAGCGCATCATCCGCTTCTGCATATATTTTATCACCGACCGTAAACTGTTGTGCGGCAGCGGCAAAACCGACCGGAAGCTTAAGACGCAGACCCTGGTTCTTTGGCCACCCGAGCACAAGCAGATCCCTGTCGACAGGTCGTTTAGCAAGATAATCCGCCTCACTCATGACTGAGGCTTTGTGCCATTGGAGGCCACGCAGCAAATCCCGAGACGCATCGAGCAAATTTTCGGACCCGGAGGCAAGAACAACCAGCGGCGACCTCGATGCTCGCAGGTTATTCACAGTAGCTGGCAGTTCTTCTGGATAAAGTTTGCGGAACATGACGTTCTCAGGATCGACACTAAGACTGACCGGGCGATCAGTGACGGTGAAGACAAAGCAATTTTGACGCTCGGCAAAACCAATTGTCTGGTCATACTTCCGCGTTTCTGTCTCCAGTCGCAACGGCACGGCAAGATCATAGATCGGCCCATTCTGAAGGACGGCACCGGAGACCTGCCAACCGGCATCGACAGGCACTGCACTGACATCCGTCAATTGCAGCTGTGGGGCGCCAGCCCGCCCGGTCCACTGGCTGAAGAATGTCTCGAGATCCATGCCTGACGCTGCCTCGAAGTGCCGCTGCAGGTCACTCCAGGCGTAGCGTTTGCCAAGCCCGTCTCGTGCCGCGGCCTGAAGCCCTGCCCAAAAGGCTTCATCGTCAATCAGGTTGCGAAGCATATGAAAGACCATGGCTGCCTTGCCGTAACCGATCGCCTGGTCGCGTTTAGTCTTGCGGCTGCGAAAAGCGGTCAACGGCATGTCGTCATCGGCATTAATCAAAGTCGCATAGTCACGCAGAATTTTGCGCCGGTATTCAAGTGCCTCTGCAGGTGAATCAATCTCTTTCAGGTAGTAGTCTGCGACATAGGTGGCCAACCCTTCGCCCCAGTTACCTGACTGATAATCGATCTCGATCGCATTGCCCCACCAGGAATGGGCGATCTCATGGGGCAGGCTGGTGGTACGAATAAAGGGAAGCTTGATCACGCTGTTGCCGAGCAGGGTCCACCCGGGAAGTCCGTAACCAGTGGGGTAGAAGTTTTCAACTACAGCAAACTTGGCATAGGGATAGGAACCGAACAACTTTTGGTAGAGCTGCAGGTATTTACGACATGATTCCAGGTAACCCTGAGCCAGAACGGTATTCTCCGCGCTGGTGAAAACCAGTAGCTGGGTCTCACCAAGAGCATCCCGCCCGACTTGATAGTATCCTGCCGCCAGAGTCAAGGCAGCCTGAGGAAGTTGCGTCTGCCAGATCGCTTGTGACCTTGTCTCGCTGGACTCAAGGTCAATCAGACGACCTGCAGTGACTCCGTACAATCCAGGAGGTCCAATAATCGTCGTACGGAAACGACTTTGCGCACCGATCGGGAGTGGATGCCATCTGGATGCGGCCGAAAGGAAGCTGCCCTGAGGCATTATCGTCGCTGTGACACCGAAAGACGGATCCTCGATGCCGACTGGATCCTGCGGTACAGGGTCATCAAAACGAACCCGGTAAGTAATCGTGAGAGTGGACGCCCCGCTCGCCAGCGGTATCTGCAGGAGACCTGAGTCGAAAGTGAAAGAAACCAGCTTGCCGTTGGCAGTCACCGAAACAATATCGGTCTGAGACGCCAGGTGAAACTCTTCAGGCAATCCAGAGCCGCCGTCAGCAGGAGTCAAGACTGCCCGCCCTTCCAGGCGATGTTCTTCCGGGACGAGTTGGATGAACAAGTCCTGATTGATCAGACCATAGGTAGTTGCCATCACCGAAGCGATGTTCAGCGTCCAAAGAATCGATATGAGGAAGAGAATCCGCAGCATGCCTAAACTATAACATCAAAACCACGACCGGCAGTTGGAGACCGACCGACATCTGCGGTTAACCGGAGTATGCTCACACCTACTGAAACGCGGCACTGAGGTGCCTTGCAATTGGCCAAATCTACTCTTTCTGGAACAACCACTGAGACACCCGCCGTATCAACACAGAACTAGAACAGAGCTATTATTTATTAAGGCTTCCCTTCGGCGGCTCGGTTAACTTCAACTTCAATTCTTGCGCATCGGTCACAGGTTTCTGACAAGTAAAGTTCTGACAGACATAAGCCGCAGCCTCCCCTTCGACAGGCACCATCCATTCGACATAAGGGGCAAGTTTTACGATTTTTGCATCGTTGGTCGAGTGAAGGATAAACACACTTTCCGGAGCGTAGCTGGCGTTGATCACATCGCGCATTGTATTGAACGATGACGTCCCCGGTGTTCCGGCAATCACAACTTCCCGATTCGATTCGAGCAACCAGGCAGCGCCCTGCAACAGTTGTGCATAACCAGCGGGGTACCTCGACACTTCAGAGGAAAGAGCCAGCAGCAACCTATCGGCCAACTTCTGCCAGCGCACGTCTCCTGTCAGCAGAAAGAGCCGCGAGTAGACTTCCAACGCAACCGAACTGGCCGCCGGCAGAGCTCCATCGAAGGCATTTTTCGGTCGCAGAACCAGCGACTCAGCATCCCCTGCCGTTTCATACAGGCCACCGCTCGTCTCATCACTGAACAACTTGGCCAAGTCTTCCGCAAGGTCTATTGCCTGACCTAAACGTTTTGTCTTCAAGGTGACGGCATAGAGATCGAGCAGACCTTTGGCCAGGAACGCATAGTCTTCCGCAAAAGCAAGTATGCCCGACTCGCCATCACGATAACGCCTGAGCAGGCGCCCTTCGCTGTTACGTAATTCTTTCAGAATAAAGTTGGCCGCCAGATTAGCGGTCGCCACATATTGACCTTCATCCAGAGCCTGACCACTGCGGGCCAAAGCGGAAATCATCAGGCCATTCCAGGCGGTGATAATCTTGTCGTCACGATGCGGACGTACCCGGTGACTCCGCTCGGTAAATAGCTTGCGCAGATTCTTATCCAGCCGCTGTTGCAGACGATCCTGAGTGAGCCCGGCTTTCCGGGCCTGCTCATCCAGAGGCTCAACAAGGTGCAGGATGTTGCTGCCGGTCTCGTCACTACTCGCTTCATCATCGTAGTTACCATACTTTTCCACACCATAGCTTTTCGAAAATAAGCTGGCTTCATCTTTGCCAAGCAACCTAGCTATTTCCGACTCTTTCCAGGTGTAGAATTTTCCTTCTACACCCTCCGAATCGGCATCCTCTGCCGAATAGAAACCTCCCTCGGGTGAAGCCATGTCGCGCAGCAGATAGGTGAAAATCTCGCGCACAGTTTGAGCATACTCCTCGCTCCCCGTCACCTGATAGGCCTCGATATATGCCAGAGCCAGGCCAGCCTGATCGTAAAGCATCTTTTCGAAGTGCGGCACCAGCCACTCAGTGTCAGTGGAGTAACGATGAAAACCGAAACCGACCTGATCGTAGATACCACCACGACGCATGTTTTGCAGGGTCACTTCGACCATCTTCAGGAGTGTCTCATCACCCGTCTGCCGATACCGTCGCAGCAGAAAAACCAGGCTGTGTGGGCGAGGGAATTTGGGCGCATTACCGAAACCACCAAATTCATCATCAAAGCTCTGTTTAAAGTTATTCTCAGCAACAGTGAAGATCTGTCGACCAATTTTGTCTCGGCTGGCAGTCTGTTCTTGCGTGCGCAGGCTCTCAAGCACTTTTTCGCCTGAAGTGCGTAGCTGTTCCGGGTCCTCTTGCCATCTGGTTGCAATCGTTGGCAGCAGCTTCATCATCCCCATTCGACCGTAACGTTCATGCTTGGGGATGAACGTGCCAGCAAAGACCGGCACGCCATCCGGTGTCATAATGATGGTTAGTGGCCATCCACCGCTGCCGGTCAGACGTTGACAAACCTGCATGTAGACCCGGTCAATATCCGGGCGTTCTTCACGATCAACCTTGATAGAGATAAAGTTTTGATTAAGCAGTGCAGAAACTTCGCTATCCTCAAAACTTTCATGGGCCATGACATGGCACCAGTGACAGGTTGAGTAGCCGATCGAAAGAAAAATCAACTTGCCGGTTTCACGAGCCAAGGCAAAAGCCTCATCACCCCAAGGGTACCATTCGACCGGGTTATGCGCATGTTGCAGAAGGTAGGGACTCTTCTCATTGATCAGACGATTGGTAAATTCTGATGTAGTTGTTGACTGTTTGCCAAAAACGGCATTACCAGGCAGTAACAGAGTTAAGATCAGAAGAGTCACGGGTATTTTTTGCCATTGAGTGAGCATGTCGAAGCCTTTATTTGTCATTTTAAAATGAAGCCACCCCAAGTATAACCATATTGGTAACACATATCTACTTGTCAGGGTTCTACACAGCGGAATGCGCCCTTCTCCATATCTCGCTTGTCAAACTCTCTACTGCCGACTAGAATCATCGACTATTATGGAGAACACACGATGAAGATATGCCTAATCGAGCCCTTCCATACTGGCTCCCACTCCGCCTGGGCAGAGGAACTCGCCCGTTACAGCCGTCACGATGTCGAGTTTCTGACTTTGAGTGGACGGCACTGGAAGTGGCGTATGCATGGTGGCGCGGTGACTCTAGCGCGGCAGTTTTTAGAAAGTGATTGCAAACCGGACTTGATACTTGTCTCTGACATGCTCGACCTGACCACCTTTCTGGCCCTGACCCGTGAGAGAACAGCGGGAATCCCGACCGCGCTTTATTTCCACGAGAACCAGCTCAGCTACCCATGGTCACCGAACGGTGCAAATCAAGCTCAACAGCGCGCTCATTATGCGTTCATCAACTACACCAGCGCCCTGGCTGCTGATGCGATATTCTTCAATTCCAACTATCATTGCGATACTTTTAATGGCCAGTTGCCTGAGTTCCTAAAAGGCTTCCCTGACCAAAACGAACTAGGTAGTCTGGCGCTACTCAAAGCAAAAAGTGAGGTATTGCCGCTGGGACTCGACCTGCAGCGTTTTGATCAATACAAACCCGAGGTGTCAACCTCGAAGAAACCGCCATTGATCCTCTGGAACCACCGTTGGGAGTACGACAAAAACCCGGAAGAATTCTTCCAGGCTCTCTACCAACTTCAAGACGAAGGCCTGACCTTCGAAGTGGCGGTCCTCGGTGAATCTTATCGCAAGTGTCCGCCAGTCTTCAGCGAAGCGCAGCAACGCCTTGGTGAGCGCATCGTTCAATTCGGCTACTCCAAAGATTTTGCCGACTATGCACGCTGGCTCTGGCGAGCTGACATCCTGCCGGTCCACTCGAACCACGACTTTTTCGGAGCCAGTGTCGTTCAGGCGATCTACTGCCACTGCGCGCCACTGCTGCCACGACGCCTCGCCTACCCAGAGCACATTCCAGCGGCAATGCAAAACCGCTTCCTCTACGATGATTTTGATGGTTTATTGGAACGACTGCGCGGAATGCTTAAGAATCCGGTCCGGGAGACCAGAGAATTGCGTTCGCACGTTGCTCACTACGATTGGGGGGAACTGATCAAGCGGTACGATGATCGGTTTGAAATGATATAAATCAAAGAATATGAATGGTACGACGCCACTGTGCTTTGGGCAACAGTTGGGTTGAGAGTGAATATTAAGCGTTGCGGCGTGGTCTTGATTTTAGAATTTATCTGGACACGGCGCCTAAATCAGAAAGTTTAAAGATGAAAACAATATTACTGACCTTCCTCTTGTTGACGATTCTCATCCTTGCAACGGGATGCATTCCTGATCTTCCAGGCCCTATCGGTATTCCGGGGTTTTAGTAAGAAAGCAAAAAAGTTTATGCCTGGGAACCACCCGGTTTTGGCAGAGCAACAGTAACGGTCGTACCGACTTTCCTTTGGCTGATAATGTCGATTGTGCCATTGTGACTTTCGACAATATTTTTGACTATAGCCATCCCCAAGCCGAGCCCACCGACAATAGATTTATCCGTTTGGGCACGAAAGAACTTGTTGTAGATATACCTGATTTCATCCGAGGTCATTCCAATTCCCTCGTCTCTGATACAGATCAAAACTTGCGTTTTCTCTTCGACTACCGACACATCGATCACATCATGAATGTCGTTGGAGTACTTGACAGCATTACTAAGCAGGTTATCGAGTACCTGGCTGATTCGAATCTCATCGAACGACAAAATCAGTGACCCTTCTGGAAGGTCAACATGGAGTGGCAGGTCAGGAAACCGCAACTGGTAAACGTCACATACGTGCTTAACCGTTCTCAGCAGATCGTGCTCTTCTAGTGTGACCTGCAGGCTTTCTCCTGTCTCAAGACGATTCACAATCTCCAGATCTTCGACAATCCTCTCCAGAGTCTGCGTTTTTTTAAGAATAACTTCCAGGTACTCTCTTTGCTGTTTTGATTTTACATCATCAAGCAGCATCTCGGTGTACCCCATAATAGTCGTAATGGGTGTACACACCTCGTGCGCGGCAATCGAAATGAAATCACTCTTAAGTTGGTCGATTTCTTCAAGCTGCTTTTGAGCTTTTTCTGAGTGGTTAAGTCTGAGGATCGTCTCCCGCATCGGTTTAAGGAGCGTAAAATAGAGGGTGGGAACAACGAAGAGAGACAAAAGCGCTGCATCAACGAGACCGACAAGGGAATTTGTCGGGAGGTCCAGAAAATAAATCAGCAGCATTACCAGCGCTTCAGCAACGAAGATAATGACTACGGAGGCAACAAACAAGCTGACGGGCTTGAAGGTTATATTCGAGTCGTTGGCAGGCAGCTGCCAACCTGGCTGATTTTCCTGCATGGAGTTCCCCCTCACAACAATGAATCAACAAAACAAACTTTCTGGATTAGAGGCATACCATATCACACATAAATACACGGTGAAACATAATACACTTTAATAAGAAGCAGATAAACAACTGAAATGATTATAATTATCGACTGTAATGATGTGATTGTTGGAAGGTAAGGATAATATTAAGAAGATCGATAAGTTTATATCTGTCCTCGCATAGCTCTAAAACACTCAGGACAGTTTCCCCATATCCCGATGAAGTTCCTCACGCAAATCAAAAGCGACCCGGCCAACCAAGCCCTGATTGATTTTGAAGTCATCGATCTTGACCACAGGCATAACTTCAAGGGAAGTTGAAGTAATAAAAACCTCGTCGGAAAATTTCAGGTCTTGAAGTTTGAACTCACCGCTAATAACGCGCAGGTTCAGTTTTTCTTCACACAACCGTATAATGGTGGAGCGCGTCACTCCTTCCAGAAGTCCGGTCGAGGCATCAGGGGTAAAAACCCACTGGCCCTTGGTCCAGAAGATATTCGAAGAGGCGCCCTCGCAGATATGCTCCTTGTTGTTCAGCATAATCACTTCAAAAGCTCCCGATTCCTTGGCTTCGAGTTTACCCAACAGGCTGTTGAGGTTACTGGTTGATTTGATTTTTGGGTTAATCGCTTCGGGAGCATTTCTGCGCGTTTGAGCCACCCGCAGCTGAATACCTTGATTGTAGCAGGAGCTATCGAAACCCTGGAACTCTTTGCCCACCACCAGACAAGTCAGATCATTCTCCATACTGCGCTGGAATCCGATCTGACCCTTACCACGAGTGATGGTGATTCGGTAATAGGCTTCGTTCAAGCGATTCCTTTGCTGCAGCTCCAAAAGAATCGCTTCAAGCTCTTTTTGGGTGAAGGCCACCGGGTAGCAAAGGGCCTCGGCAGATTGCAACAATCTTTGATAATGCTGAGGGAACTGATAAAGCTGGTCACCGATGGAACGAAAACTTTCAAAGATTCCGTCACCGTACAAAAACCCCTGGTCAAAAACAGAGATCATCGCTGCATCACTTTTGACAAATTCTCCATTCAAATAGACATAACTCATTAATTTTACTCCGGGCACAATGACACAAGCAATTCGCAAATGACCAAACCAACAGAGACATGCTACCATTCGATTCTATCGGAAATATGGAGTGGGGCAAAGAACCATCTCTTCGTGACTTTTACCTTCCTCGTTCTGTGCTAAAATATTTTTCCCACATCCATACTAAAGAGGCTTCAAAATGGGTCATCTGGTATCCAGCAAATCACATCTGGTCCCCCTTATAGACCGGCTCAACCGCTACCCGGTCGGTCTGGTCGACAACGAGAAATTGCGTGAAATTCTTGCCCTGCTCTTTAGCGAGGAGGAAGCCACTATTGCCGCATGTTTCCCCTTGGCTGAGACAACGCTGGAAGAGCTGGCCGTTCTCACCGGGATTGCGACAAATGAGCTGCAGCCAAAGCTGGAGCAGATGGCCGACAAGGGGCTGGTGATGGATGTGCCTACTGACGATACCGTCTACTGGATGCTGATGCCGGGGCTGATCGGCTTTTTCGAATTCACCTTCATGAAAAAACGCACCGACTTGCCGATGGCTGAGGTCGCTCGCCTGATGCACGAATATCTGCACGAAGTAAGACCGGGGCAAGCTGAGGAGTTCTTCGGCTCTCCGACCCAGTTGACTCGCGCTCTGGCCTACGAGGACAAGATTCCGGTCAGTTCTACAATCACCAGCTGGGAGGATGCCCGCCAGATTGTGAGAGAGGCAGAATTCGGTGCGGCAGGAATCTGCTTTTGCCGCCACCAGCGCGAGCATCTGGGTGAGATCTGCGCAAAAGGTGCACCGATGGAAGAGATTTGCATCGCACTCGGCGAAGGAGCCCGTTTTCTGGTACGACGCGGCTTCATGAAGAAGAAGAGCACCGAGGAACTGCTCGCTATCCTCGATACAGCCCGTAGTTTTAATCTGACTCACGTTACTGACAACATCCGCGAGAAGCCTTCCTTTATCTGCAACTGCTGTTCCTGTTGCTGTGAACTGATGGCCGGAATCCAATCGGGGTTCCCAGATGGGGCTCGCCAAAACGCCTTTTCTGGCTAAAGTAGATAAGGAGGTCTGCAACCTGTGCGGCAAATGCTTTAAAGTATGCAACGCGGCCTGCATCGATCCATTGAAATCGGAAGGTAGCGCACGTGTGAACGAAAAGGTCTGTCTCGGCTGCGGCGCCTGCATTGACAGCTGCCCACAAAATGCGCTGCATCTGGTTGAACGATCCAAACGCCCCCGTCCACCGTTCAATAAGGGCTTAATGTTTGTGCGTATTCTGAAGGAAAAGAAGAGGTTGACGCCGATGGTCACCGCAACAGTCAAGAGTCGTGGTAAGAAGTTGGTGAGACGATAAAACTTAAGGGCAGTCCTTTGGGGCGCCCTCTTACTGTTGCAGCATCGGGCATTGTTGCAGGACTGGGTTACTTTCACAAGTAAGTTTTGATGAGCGTCAAAGTTTTTGGCTGTCACTGTTGTTATGATCAAGAGAAGTAGTGAAGGAGAACAACATGCTGACAACCACTGAAACGATCCTTTTAATTACCGTCTGGGTCTTAACTGTCTGCGGTCTTTTTTTCGGCGGTCGCGCCAAGTTGCGTAAACGCCGACTTTCAAAGAAGGATCAGAATCAGGATTCATCATAAACTTATGGAAAACTAGGAGGCTGTTGATGAGATGGTCTCCACCGCTCCACTAAACGGCGTCAATGCACCAGGACGCTTGTCCCATTCAGCCTGTCAGGGAAACGGCAACTCCATCTGTGCAGACTTGTCGAGGGGGATATCTGTGGTCAGATTCGACACGGTTAAGCCAAGCAGGCGGACAGGTCGCGGGCCAGCCTCGGTTCTGGCAAGCAAAGCTTCAGCCAGAAGGAGCATGGTTTCAGCATCATCGATTGGCTCGGTTTGAGTATGGCTACGGGTTACGCTCTGAAAGTCGTCGTAGCGGACCTTAAGTGTCAGAGTTTGACCACCGGTATTGTGACCCTGCACCAGATCCGCGACCCGCTCGGCCAGTTTACCGAGAATGAGCATCATTTCTCCCTTGTCGGCACAATCCTCCTCCAGGGTTGTTTCTTTGCCAATCGACTTGCGAAGCCGGTTTGGCACAACCACACGATTATCAATCCCCTCGAGCAATATTGTAGAAATACTCACCAGAGCTGCCAAACAGTCGTTGCAATTCCTCCAATGAACAGCGGCGCAGATCAATCCCTGAGGCAATGCCACGAACCAGCATGCGCTTTTCTGTAACGCGACCGACTCCGTGGAAGCGTCGGATTGGCAGCTTGGCAATAAAGTCCTCGGCCTGCTCTGGCGTCACCACAGTCAATCCGGCCGGTTTGTTCACATCTGAGGCAACTTTGGCGAGAAACTTATTATAAGAAACTCCGGCCGATGCCGTCAGACCGGTTCGTTCACGGATCTCTGTCAGAATCTCTCGCGCCACCCTTGTCGCGAATTCGATACCTTTTTTGTTTTCGGTGACATCAAGGAAAGCTTCATCAAGGGAGAGAGGTTCAACAAGATCGGTGTATTCTTGGAACAGCTCGCGGATTTGTAATGACACTGCGCGATAAGCCTCGAACCGCGGACGGACAAAGATCGCCTGTGGGCAAAGACGATACGCCCGAACCGAAGACATAGCCGAGTGGATACCAAATCGGCGCGCTTCGTAGGAGCAGGTCGCCACCACGCCTCTGGAGCCTGGTTCACCGCCAACGATCACCGGCTTGCCGCGTAGCTGCGGGTTATCCCGCTGCTCGACTGCGGCGTAAAAGGCGTCCATATCAACATGGATGATCTTGCGTTGTTTCAATGTGTGACCGGTCGGGGAGAAAGAGTCCTCGCAACACGAGAAAGAGTGACGAAAAGATGCTGCAGTATACAGATTCGCGCAGCGATCACGCAATAATCTAAGCATTTCTGTTCAATCTCAACAGGCCGGTGCTTGTGTTCTCACGCGATAGTGCTTTAATGATTCAGGAGGCTTGATGAGATTTTTACTCTACAATATATGTTATGCAACGGGTCCGAAGGTACATAACTATGCTCGTTCTTCACGCAAGAATCTGAAGAAGATCACAACTTTCATGCGTGGACTGGAACCTGATCTAATCGGCCTGATTGAGGTGGATCATGGCTCCTATCGCACCGGAGGCAAGAACCAGGTTGAGCAAATGGCTGAATCGCTGGGGCACTATCACTCGCATGCGATCAAGTACGGGCAGAAATCGTTCTGGCGACGTGTCCCGGTAGTGAGAAATCAAGGGAATGCATTTCTGGCCAGGGACCGGATCCGCAACGAGACCTTTCATTTTTTTGAGCGCGGTATGAAAAAGCTGGTGATCGAGTTGGAGCTTGAGCATCTGGTCGTCTATCTGGCACATCTGTCACTTGGTGCCCGGACGCGACATCATCAACTAAGCGCCCTTTACGATCTGGTGAAGAAAACTGAGAGACCCTGCATTGTAGCCGGGGATTTCAACATGCTCTGGGGTGAACGCGAAATTGACATGTTTCTAGCGGCGACAGGTTTACAGAATGCCAATACCGAGGGGCTGCCGACCTATCCAAGTAAAAAGCCGTATCGACATCTCGATTTTGTCCTTCATAGCAAAGAAATTAAAGTGCAGGATTTTAAGGTGCCGATGGTGCCTTTCTCGGATCATCTGCCTGTGGTGGTCGATTTTGACGTCGAAGTTGAAAAGGACCAGCGTAAATCGCCGCGTGAGTCGCACTGTTATTGCTCAAGTCAGAGCGTGATAAATCACTGATGCTTTTTTCGTACAGCGCAATTTCCGAAACCCTTATTCAATCCAACTGCTTACATTTGATTGCCCTCTGACGACAACAAGTTTGGCTTAAATCCAAGTTGAAATTGGCCAGAAGTATGATTAGATATGAATGAATTGTATGCGAGTCTAAATGATTTGGAGACGTCATGAATAACAATAAAGAAGTGGAACAGGAAACAACTCGCCGCTATTTGATGGCCAATATGCTTTGCTCAGCGAACACAGGGCCCTTAACAACTTCACATAGCCGCTGGGCCGGCTTCTGGCTAGGATTGCGGAAAACCCGCGGGAGCTAAAGTAAGTGGCGATGTAACAGGCCACTGCCACCCATCACATCAACCAAGCACTTAACTCACCGGATTTACCTTTACCAATAGAGGCAGCCTGCAGAAGAAGCAACAATGTAGCTTACCCAGCGAACTCGCACAAGGGCGACCATCTGGCCGCCCTTGGCTACATCGTAAAAGAATCTATTCCCAAGTCTTACGCCAATTCATCCACCGCCACCCGGTAGCGCGGATCCTCGATCACATTTACCTCGATCATGCTGCCAGCGTTAGCCAACAAGGACCGACACTCGGCGCTGAGGTGCTTGAGGCGCAGTTTCTTGCCTTGCCCCAGGTAACGCTCGGTGAGACTGCTCACCGCCTCAAGCCCAGAGTGATCGCAAACCCGCGAACCACGAAAGTCGATCACCACTTCTTCAGGATCTTCATTCGGGGAGAACTGGTCGTGGAAAGAGCGCACAGAACCGAAGAAAAGCGGACCGTTCAAACGGTAGGTCTTGACCCCTTCTTCGTCAACGGAAATATCGGAGTAGATGCGCCGGGCGTTCTGCCAGGCAAAAACCAGCGCTGAAACAATGACACCAACAGCGACTGCTATCGCCAAGGTCAGTAAAGACAGTAACCGCCGAGACCAGGATCAACACCAGGGCGTCGCTTAAAGGAATTTTGTGCAAAATGCGCAGACTCGACCAGGCGAAAGTGCCGACGACTACCATGAACATGACACCGATGAGTGCCGCCACCGGGATCATCTCGATCAGGCTCGAGGCGAAGACAATAAAGACAAGTAAGCTTAAGGCAGCGGTGATGCCGGAGAGACGACCGCGACCACCGGAGTTGATATTGATAATGCTCTGACCGATCATGGCGCAACCGCCCATGCCGCCGAAAAAGCCGGTGACCACGTTAGCGATCCCCTGCCCTATGCACTCACGGTTGCCACGACCACGCGTCTCGGTGACCTCGTCGATCAGAGTCAGGGTCATTAGCGATTCGATCAGGCCGATGGCGGCGAGGATTAGGGCGTAAGGAAGGATGATCAGGAAGTTCTCCCAACCCGGAGTTACCATGGGAATATGGAAGGACGGCAGGCCGCCGGCCAGTGAGGCGAGGTCGCCAACAGTACGGGTATCAAGACCCAAGCCATGAACCAGGCCAGTGACCACAAGGATAGCTGCCAGAGCCGAGGGGAAAGCCATGGTCACTTTAGGCAGGAAGTAAATGATGCCCATAGTTAGTGCCACCAACCCAATCATCAGATAGAGAGTTGGGCCCGACATCCACTGCAGACACCACCGGCATCGGCAATCTTGAACTGGCCAAGCTGGGCGAGAAAGATGATGATCGCCAGACCGTTAACGAAACCGAGCATCACCGGGTGGGGGATCAGGCGTATAAACTTACCTAAGCGCAAAACCCCGGCACCAACCTGGATAATCCCCATCAGCACAACTGTAGCAAACAGGTATTCAATGCCGTGTTCGGCGACCAGGTCGACCATAACCACAGCCAGGGCACCGGTTGCACCGGAGATCATCCCTGGACGACCGCCGATGGCGGCGGTAATCAAGCCAACCATAAAGGCCGCGTAGAGTCCGACCAGCGGATCGACCCCGGCAACAAAAGAGAAAGCAACCGCTTCGGGGACCAGGGCCAGGGCCACAGTCAGACCGGAGAGCAGGTCATCTTTATATGAGGTGCTTTTTCTGACGAGAGATAAGCAGGCTTAAGGCTGCGGTAATGCCAGAGAGACGACCACGTCCGCCCGAGTTGATATTGATAATGCTCTGGCCAATCATGGCGCACCCGCCCATCCCGCCGAAGAAGCCGGTGACCACGTTAGCGATCCCCTGCCCTATGCATTCTCGGTTGCCGCGGCCACGCGTTTCTGTGACCTCGTCGATCAGAGTCAGGGTCATTAGCGATTCGATCAGGCCGATGGCGGCGAGGATTAGGGCGTAAGGAAGGATGATCAGGAAGTTCTCCCAACCCGGAGTTACCATGGGAATATGGAAGGACGGCAGGCCGCCGGCCAGTGAGGCGAGGTCGCCAACAGTACGGGTATCAAGACCCAAGCCATGAACCAGGCCAGTGACCACAAGAATAGCTGCCAGAGCCGAGGGGAAAGCCATGGTCACTTTAGGCAGGAAGTAAATGATGCCCATAGTTAGTGCCACCAACCCAATCATCAGATAGAGAGTTGGGCCCGACATCCACTGCAAGACACCACCGGCATCGGCAATCTTGAACTGGCCAAGCTGGGCGAGAAAGATGATGATCGCCAGACCGTTAACGAAACCGAGCATCACCGGGTGGGGGATCAGGCGTATAAACTTACCTAAGCGCAAAACCCCGGCACCAACCTGGATAATCCCCATCAGCACAACTGTAGCAAACAGGTATTCAATGCCGTGTTCGGCGACCAGGTCGACCATAACCACAGCCAGGGCACCGGTTGCACCGGAGATCATCCCTGGACGACCGCCAATGGCGGCGGTAATCAAGCCAACCATAAAGGCCGCGTAGAGTCCGACCAGCGGATCGACCCCGGCAACAAAAGAGAAAGCAACCGCTTCGGGGACCAGGGCCAGGGCCACAGTCAGACCGGAGAGCAGATCATCTTTATATGAGGTGCTTTTTCTGACGAGAAATTCGAACATCGATTAACCTTAAGATTTTGAATTGGCGAGGCAATATTTTGGGAAAAGACGGCGACTATAGTCGCCTCGTGTGCAGGAGGCAAGTTAAAAAATCACCATGTCTGGAAATCTATAACCTATGCGGTATATGGTAGAAAGCACTGGTCCTAAGACCTTATTTTTACGGGCTTATAACCCAGACTAAGGCAAAGACAACTCAACCCTTTTATTAACGCAAAGACGCGGAGACACAGAGAACAACAGCCACGGTTAATTCGTTCCCCCAAGAGATACTGGTCTTTCCTCTGCGTTCTTTGCGACTCTGCGTTAAACCTTCTTTTGGGTTATAGGACCGTATTTTTTTTGCCCCGAAGTAAAGTGCATTGATAAGACTTACGGGGACGAAAGGAGCTGATCCTCCCGAATGCGCATGAACGACGGGAACTTGGGTATTCCTGATTGATATTTACCGTAGAATTTAAAGGTAACAACCGTACCGATCGGCGGTGGTGATTGCCGTTCGGCATCACTGAAGCCACTACCTAATTTGAATTGTGTACCGTCATCAAGCACCACCAACAAAGAGCCGAGTCGTCCCTCGTTGCGCCCTTTGCCTGGAAGATGCGCCATCACCGTTGCTTCGGCATCCTGATAGTTTTTCACCTTGAGAATTTCCGGACGACGCCCACCAGTATAGAGAGCATCCGGCATGCGAACGATCAAGCCTTCGCCACCAAGAGTTTCAATCTTGTGCAACTCCTGCTGCAACTGGTCATGGTCTCGAACCGGGATTTGCGGAATGATAAAAGTATATATAGAGGGGTGTGCGGCAAACCAGTCTTTGGCTTTGGTAAGCCGTGTCGTGAAACCACCAGGAGCTTGCGGCACATCGAAAAGGGCGAACTTGAGTCGCAACCAGCCATCGTGAGGTTTCTGCCTCATGACGATTGACGCAGGCTGCTCAAAAGTACCACGCCCGCCCCAGAGCTCGCCTTCGACAGGAAAGGGTGGCAAGTCACGAATAAATGCTGCCGGTGGGGAAAAAGCGTGACCATTTTTCGACAGCAGTTGCTTACCGTCCCAGTAGCCACGCACCCCATCG
>PVMK01114508.1_pt1 | contig 21575 bp, 22 predicted proteins | sample 1853481 | NCBI WGS metagenome assembly PVMK01 (sample SAMN08533507, study PRJNA380276) | Marine sediment metagenome, whole genome shotgun sequencing project.
GTTATGGGAATTGATCCGATTTTTATATGACTTGATCGCAAGCCCCTCATTTCCTACCAAATCTCCTTGGATCTTACGGTTTTAAATTTGTAACCCACTGCAACATAAACCTTTTCCCTGGTCTCTATACTTTACATCAAAATTTATCAACAATCAATAATTTAAAATCAGGAATACCCACCAATTTTGAATTGGGAGGGTTATTTCTTTAGGCTTTTATGGTGGCAGGGGTTGATTTACGAATGGTACCATCGGTTAGACAAGCGTCAAGTACCTCGCTGGTTACATGGCTGGAGAAAGTTGTGTTCCTTTCCCCATTGTCTACCATGGGTCAATTTCACATCTCAATCAATGTGTTTCCCTCACGGGCTTTTTCAAGCAAATCAAGCCCTACTCGTAAATATTTCTCCTGGGTTGCTTTGTCGAATGGTCTCCCCAAAGTTTTCCCCATCATCTCCGGAGTGAGCACAAGGCGCGGGATGGACATCGGCAGCATGCGACTGCTGAATGCCTGTACACCGAAAGCTACCGTCGGGATGCCAGCCTCTTCAAACACACGTGCAATATGTCCCACGGACACGTGGCACACCGGTCAAACTGGCACCAGGATCATGCCATCCACTCCTTGAGCCTTGAGCATATCCACCCAACTTGGAGCGAAATTCTTGACCAGGATTTTCTGAGAACAGGCTCCCACAAACGAATACGCATTTTCTATAAGACCACCAATCACGCCTTCTTGAGCCAACTCTGCCAATCGGTCTAACGGCAATACTGAATTAAAATCCTCCTGCGCGGCGCGGATATCGTAGCCACCATGGCGCACGCGCAGCTTATCTCTCGGGATATCGACCGGGATGGAGGACAGTACCGGTTCACTCTTCAGAAAATCGGATATGCGCGCCTGGGCTGTCTCCTGGTCCATGTTCTCAACCCCGAACGGCTCGGGGTCATCGCCTTCAATGAAGTGCCCGCTGGTCGTTAGCAGACCGATCTTTGCTTCAGATAATGGTTTCACCAATTTTGTGAATGGGGATTCTGCATACTCCCAGCCGGGTTTTCCGGTGTAGGCTTTGATCTGCCAGCGATAAATATGATCGACTACCGGGGAAAGATCACCATCGTTGCTGGCATCGCCCAGCTTCCACATCAAATCCTGGAAGAATTCTCCAGCCTCCTGCTCAGAGAGCGATTTCAGGAATTTGAAATTCATATCTGAACGTGAAGCATATGAAAATGAATTCTTGAATTCTTCGAAAGTCTCACCAGCCTGGTCGGTCGCCATTTATCTGCTCCACTTGATTCGAATGGTAGATATAAGTAATTTCGGCATTATAACCGCTCGCCAGGAATTTATCGACAACCTGCACCACTGGTGAACCCGTTCTTAATGACAATTTCCATAATCAGGTATCATATACGCGTAAGTGGTAGAGGTGATGATGACTGAAAATGACCTGATTTTTCGCATCCTGTTGGCGATCATCCTGGTGAGCTTCATTTCTCACCGGGCATACTATACCCGTAAATACCGTGTTGATGATCAAGACGACAGCCCAACAGATGAACCTACAAATGCCCTTAGAGCTGCCGGCATCCTTGCCGTCCTGGGACTGCTGGGGACGATCCTTTACATCATCTTCCCGGATTTGATGACCTGGTCCTCGCTCCAGCTGTCTGTATGGCTGCGCTGGTTGGGAGTCATTGTTGCGCTGTTGGGCTTCCGCCTGCTGCAGTGGTCCCAGAATACACTGGGCGAGAATTGGAGCGACAACGCTCGCCTGATGGAGGGTCACAGGATGGAGGAAAGCGGCCCTTATCACTGGGTCAGGCACCCGATCTATTCGTCCTTCCTGTTGATCCTGGGCTCAACCTTCCTGATCTCCGCCAACTGGTTCATCGGTGGCACCTGGATCATGATGATGGCCCTGGATATCAATGCTCGCATCGAGGTTGAAGAGCAGCTGATGATTTCCCGCTACGGGGATCAATACCGCCAGTACATGTCCAGGACTGGCCGCATTTTCCCGAAATTTTAGATTGAAACGAGATACAAGTTTACACAAAACGTTTATAATTTACTCTCTCAAACTAGCAATCAGTGAATGTAATTTTGATGAATTGCACACCTTCAAGAATATCAAACTGCATGTCTTTGCGAGGAGGAACGACGAAGCAATCTCCCCCCCCGAGAACGAGATTGCCGCACCCAGGAAGAACACCGGGGTTCGCAATGACATTAAACAAGGATTTTCAGATCTTCCCCAACATTCCTCTGCATGTCTTTGCGAGCAGCTACGACGAAGCAATCACAAACCCGTCCCAATAATTGTCAGCCACAAAAGGAAATAATGTCATGAAATACGGTCTGCATATTTTTGCCACCGAAACATCCATCCAGCCCGCAGAATTTGCGAAAGCTGCCGAAGAGCGCGGTTTTGAATCGGCCTGGTTCTCGGAGCACACCCATATCCCGGTCGGTTTTCTTAACGCAGGACAAGGTGAGCGAAAACTCCCGGATTACTACTGGCAGACCTACGATCCCTTCATCGCATCTGCTCTGGCCGCCTCTGCCACGAAGAAGATCAAAATCGGCACCGGCGTCTCCCTGGTCCTGGAGCATGACCTGATCGCCCTCGCAAAAATGGTCGCAACCGTGGACCAGGTATCCGGCGGGCGCTTTATCTTCGGCGTGGGACCAGGTTGGCTGGCAGAAGAGATGGAAAATCATGGTGTCCAATATGCGACCCGCTATCAAAGGATCGCCGAGTACCTGTCAGCGATGAAAATACTCTGGACTGAAGAAGAGCCAGAATTCAAGGGGGTGCATGTGAACTTCAGCAAGCTCAAGGCATATCCAAAACCAATCCAATCTCCGCACCCCCCGATCATAGGCGGCGGAGGCGCGCGACCCAAGACCCTGGAGATGGTGGCAAATCACTGTGATGGCTGGATGCCGATCCTGGGAAACCAGGGCTGGGCAGCGATAAAAGATGGCATCGCCCAGCTGCAATCCGGAGAGATTCGAGCGGATCTCCCGGCTGATACGATCGAGTATTCTGTATTTTGCTGGGCACCCCCGGATGAAGCCACCATTGCAGACATGGGCAATCATGGCGTTAGCAAGATTGTTCTCTCGCTTGAGGCGCAATCCCGGGATGCCGCCCTCCAATCAATGGATGGTTATGCGCAGTTACTCCGATAAATGCTGGCCTTGGCAGCTCCATTTGCTATCCCCCTGAAAAACAAGCATCCAAAAGGAATTTCAATGAGCAATATCACTGAAAATCTTCCCCGTTGGGACTTGAGCAATGTGTATCCAGGACTTGATTCAGACGAATTTGTGACCGCCTACCAGGATGCGGTCAGGAAGCTGGATGAGATCGAAGATTACCTGGATAAAAATCAAATCAAGCGTGATCACGATCAAGAACCAAGGGACATGTCAGGTCTCAGCGGGCAAATATCCACAATAATCAACCAGCTGAATTCGATTTTTACCCTGGTATACACCTTGAACAATTATGCTCAGTGTTGTATTACAACCGATTCCTACGACACGCTCGCCATGCGCCAGTACTCGAAAATCCAAACGCAGCTAGTCCGCTTGCTGCAAGCGGAAAAAATTATCAGCGGCTGGTTGGGCAGCCTGGGAGCTCAGCTGGATGAAATCATCTCCAGCGATCCCGAGATTGAGGCTCACGGCTTTTACCTGAGAGAGAAGGCGCTGCAAAGCCGGTACCTGATGAGCGACGCGGAAGAAGACCTGGCAAACCAGCTCTCCCTGAGCGGTGTTCGCGCCTGGGGGAAGCTGCAGGGCACGATCACCTCGCAGTTATCGATCGAACTTGAACTCGATGGAGAAGTTCAAGCATACCCGCTGCCCGCCGTGCAGAACATAAGGCGCTATAATCCAAACCCTGATATTCGCCAACGCGCATTCAAAGCAGAAATTGAAGGGCTCGAGAGCCTGCGTGAACCGCTGGCAGCCTGCATGAATGGCGTGGCGGGTTTTAACAATGTGCTCACCCAGGCCCGCCACCGGGAGGATGCCATCCACCATTCATTGGATACAGCCCGCATCGATCGCGTCGCCCTGGAAGCCATGCTGGATGCGCTATGCAGGCTTCCTTCCCGATTTTCGCAGCTACCTGCGCACCAAAGCCATGCGGTTTGATAAACGCTGCCTCCCCTGGTGGGATTTATTTGCGCCTGTAGGCCAGGATAATCGCAAATTCACCTGGCCAGAAGCGCGTGAATTTGTGCTCGATAACTTCAGCACTTTCTCGCCTGAGCTGGCTTCCTTCGCCAAACAGGCTTTGACAGCCGCTGGATCGATGCTGAACCGCGGGATGGCAAGCGCGGCGTGCATCTGCATCCGCATCCCAGCTGTTGAGGAATCCCGCGTGTTGTGCAACTTCGATGGCTCTCTCGACCAGGTTTCCACCATTGCCCACGAGTTGGGGCACGCCTACCACATCCACTGCCAGCGCGGCAAGAACTACCTGCAGTACATCACCCCCATGACGCTCGCCGAAACTGCCTCCATCTTTTGTGAGACGATCATCATGGATGCAGCCCTGGAAAATACGACCAGCCCGCAGGAGCAGCTCAGCATACTGGAAACAGTTTTAATCAGCGACACCCAGGTGATTGTTGATATCTACTCGCGCTACTTGTTTGAGACAGAAGTATATGAACGACGCCAGGATGCAGAGTTATCCGCAGACGAATTTTGCGAGATCATGACCCGTGCCCAGAAAGAAACCTACGGGGATGGCCTGGATGAGCAGCACCTGCACCCCTACATGTGGGCCTGGAAACCGCATTACTACCGCTCTGATATTGCTTTTTATAATTACCCATATGCCTTCGGACTGCTCTTCAGCACCGGTTTGTATGCAATTTACAAGCAGCGAGGGCAGGAGTTCGTCCCCCAGCTGCAGGATTTGCTGGCCAGCACCGGCCTGGCCGATGCCGCTGAGCTGGCTGCCCGCTTCGAAATCGATATACGCTCAGTCGAATTTTGGGAGGACAGTTTGCAGGTAATCAAGCAGCGCATCTCCCGCTACCAGGAACTTTAGACCCACCTGGCGTGTTAATACATTAGCGATCGCTATTCTTGATTAACCGGCCTGGAATCCATGCCCGGCTCAGGCAGTTATAAATCTGGTATGATAAAAATATTATTACCGAAAGAGTTTTCCACAGAATTATTGATGAGCATGAAAACGAAAGAATTTGATTTTACAGGTGGAGAGAATACATGCTGAATAGGCTCGCCAGGCTTTCTGATCCCAAAAACGCGCGTCCTTTCACGCTGGGTGAAGAGATATTCCACAGCATCACCCACGGAATCGGAACCGGTTTGAGCATCGCTGGATTGGTGATATTAGTTGTTCTGGCGGTGCTGAACGGGGATATCTACCAGATTATTGGCTTCACTATTTTTGGTGCTTCCCTGGTGCTGCTGTACCTTTCTTCCACGCTGTACCACGGCATCCAGCAGCCGCGCGCCAAGCGCGTCTTCAAAGTCTTCGATCACTCTGCAATTTACCTGTTGATCGCCGGGTCGTATACACCATTCCTGCTGGTCGGCATCCGCGGTACGACTGGCTGGGTACTGCTGGTGGTGGTGTGGATGATCGCTTTAATCGGCATTACGATGAAGGTTCTGTTCATCGATCGATTCCAGGTCTTATCCGTGATCATCTACCTGGGGATGGGCTGGTTGTGCGTATTTGCATTTCGCGAAATGATCTCCAGCATCCCCATTGGCGGCATCATCTGGCTCGCAGCTGGTGGCATCTTGTACACTGTGGGGGTAATCTTTTATGCCATGCAGAAGAGACCGTATATGCATGCCGTGTGGCATTTCTTCGTGCTGGGCGGCAGCATCTGCCATTACTTTGCGGTTTTATTTTTCCTCACCGGGACATAAACAAGTATTGAAAATTTCCACGCATCGTTATCCATGAAGTTCCTTCGCGCCAATTTCGTCCTCTATCCATTTCTTTTCGGTCTTTATCCAGTACTGGCCCTCATCTCTCATAATGCCAATGAGATGGATTTTTCTGCCGGTTTGCGAGCCCTGGTACTGTCCCTGCTGTTCACCCTCTTCTTTTACGTGATCACCTTGTTGTTAATCCACGATCCGGTAAAAGCCGCGCTGCTCACCTCGCTCATCATCCTGCTCTTTTATTCCTACGGGCAGTTAAATCTCCTGGCGCGGGATTGGTCGCTGCTCGGCATCAGCCTGGGGCGCCACAGGATTCTCCTGCCGGTATATCTGGCGATTTTCCTGCTTGCTAGCTGGTTGATCCTGCGCACCAAGCGCGATCTATCCGGCTCTACCCGCATCTTGAACGCCTTCGCCTTGATCCTGCTGTTCCTGCCGCTGTACCAGGTCGCAGCCAGCCAGGTTGAACAGTACCGCGCCGGCAGCAGATCGAAGGGCATGCAGATAGTCCTCCGTCGGTGAGTATTTCGATGAACTGCCGCCAGACGTGTATTACATCGTGCTGGATGGCTACCCGCGCGCTGATTTCATCAACCAGCATCTTGATTCAAGCAACCTGGCCTTTCTTGAATCGCTCGAAGAGAGGGGCTTTTATGTAGCCCACTGCAGCCAATCGAACTACTCTGACACGCGCTTCTCCCTGGCCTCAACGCTCAACATGACATACCTGGATGGCGATGAGAACAAGCCTGAAGTTGTTCACTCAGGCGCCGTCCTGGACAGCATGATCCACGCTGGAGAAGTCCCGGCTAACTTCGCAGATTTGGGATACACGCTTATCACCTTCGAATCTGGATACAAGTGGCTGCGCTGGGAGCTTGCCGACCACCACCTCAGCCTGGATAAAGCCAGGGATAGCCAGCTTTCCAGCCTGGGATTGAACGATTTTGAGCGCCTGTTGCTGGATACCACTGCAGGAAAGCTGTTGCTCGATCTACCAGCTCTCCTGGAGTCAAATCGCCTGGCTGAGATCATCGATAATCCCCGCGCCGCCCACCGTGAACGGGTCATGTACAGCCTGGGAGAGCTGCCGCGATTTCCCACCGCGTTCCCATCCCCGAAGTTCACCTATGCGCATATCATCTTTCCCCATCCTCCTTTTGTGGTCGACGAGAATGGTGCCCCTCTCGATAATGCACCCCCTGATGAACTGGCGGCTTACGCAGATCAAATCTCATATCTCAACCAGCGATTACTGGAAATCATCGATGGCGTACTGGAAAATTCAGATCCCGCACCGGTGATCCTGCTCCAGGGCGATCACGGTGCGACTATCGAATATAAGGAACAGGGTATCGATCCCGCGCAGCGCTTAGGAATCTTGAATGCCTACTATCTTCCTTCAAATTCACTTGAGGCAGAAAATGGCGAGCAGCCTGCAGAGCTGCTGTACCCGGGGATTTCACCGGTCAATTCATTCCGCTTGATATTTGATTCGTATTTCAACGGCGACTATGGACTGCTGGATGACCGCAGCATCGTCGGTCGCCAGAGCCCCTACACCGAATTGATCTGTACGCCACCCCAATAATCCTTAGAGACAGTTTGCATCCAAATCAAAAACAACACAAATCATAACTAGCGCTTATAATAATCCCGGAAATAGTTCACCAGCGGAGGAATGCATGGATTTTATCGTATATTTAATGTCATCAGTTCCGACAAACTTGTTTACGACACTGGCACGCCCACAGGCTTATCTCGATCCCGGTTCTGGCAGCTACTTCGTCCAGCTGCTGCTGGCCAGCTTGATGGGCGCTTTGTTTGTATTGGGAGTTTACCGCCGGAAAGTCACCGACTTCATCCGCAATCTTTTCTCAAAAGACAAATCGGACGACGAAGTTGACGAATAAACAACCTCTCCCAGCCTCATTCCGTGATCCGGCAGGATTTCTATACACAGAAGGACCCGATCTTTACCGCCAGGTAAATCCAGCCGGTTACCAGGATTATTTCGCCAGTATAAATTCAGGTCTCTTCGAGAAATTGACCGGAACGGGCTGGCTTATCCCCCACACCGAGATCACCAGCTACCAGCAGGAAGCAGCCCCCGAAAAAATAATCATCAAGCCTGAACGAATTCCATTCATCTCGTATCCTTATGAATGGAGCTTCAGCCAGTTACAAGATGCTGCCCGGCTCACCACCCAGATCCAGAAATCCGCTTTAGAGGCAGGCTTATCGCTAAAAGACTGCAGCGCATACAATATCCAATTCCTGCGCGGCAAACCGGTTTTGATCGATACACTTTCCTTTGAACGCTACCGGGAAGGTGAACCGTGGGCTGCATACCGCCAGTTCTGCCAGCATTTCCTCGCCCCACTGGCCCTGATAGCCTATAGCGATGTGCGTTTAAGCCAGCTGCTGCGGGTTTATATAGACGGCATTCCCCTTGACCTGGCCAGCAAGCTGCTGCCCAGGAAAACCAGCCTCAACTTTGGGCTCAACATGCATATCCACCTGCATGCCAAATCACAGGCACACATGTCGGATAAACAGGTCGATAAAGATCAAGCGCGTCGGAAAATGCAGAAACACCAGCTGCTCGGCCTGGTCGATAACCTTGCATCTGCAGTTGAAAAATTGAGCTGGCAGCCGGAGCAAACCAGCTGGGCGGAGTACGAAAAATTCCACAATTATTCAGCGCAAGCCCAGCAGCACAAACATGACCTTGTCCAGAAATTCCTCGCTAAAACCGATTCTTCCATGGTCTGGGACCTGGGCGCAAATATCGGTTATTTCAGCCGCATTGCCAGCCAGCAAGGCATTGATACGGTCGCCTTCGACATTGATCCCGGGGCCGTGGAGCTGAATTACCTGAAGCTGATCGAGCAGGGTGAGCGGCACATGCTGCCGTTGGTGATGGATTTGACCAACCCCAGTCCTGGCCTGGGTTGGAACTCAAGCGAAAGAGATTCATTCCAGGATCGTGGTCCTGCAGACACCGTGCTGGCACTGGCGTTGATCCACCACCTGGCGATTGGCAATAATGTACCCCTCCCGCAGCTGGCTTCGTTCTTTGCCGGTCTCTGCCGCTGGCTGATCATCGAATTCGTTCCCAAGCGCGATCCCCAGGTGGGAAAACTGCTCCAGGTTCGTGAGGATATCTTCTCCGGTTACAACCAGGAAAATTTTGTCACGGTTTTCAAATCACGATTTGATCTGCTCTCAGAGGAAAATATCGTGGACAGTGAGCGCAGCCTGTACCTCTTCAAGAGAAAGGAATAATTTTCCTTTTAGATCTCGGGGCTGCTGATTCCCCTCCCACTGGGTAATAACCCAACAATCAAATACCGGAAAACAAATATAACTCTCCCAGTTAGAGTTTTGCGTGACCAGGATGAAGCAAACGTATTTTTGTCGATACGGCCTCATCAATCCTTGACTATCTGCACGTTTGGCCTGCATCTTGCATGATTCCCGGTAGCTGCTGAGAAGATCTCAGCATAATAAATCGGGTATCTCAATATGACCACACGCAGACTGATAATAATCACATTTCTAACCTCTCTTGTCCCGCTGATAATTTCAGCCTGTTCAGATTCATCCAATATCAGCGGGCTCAGAAAAGAGCAGGGCTCCTTTCAGGCAAGTGTCCGTGGAGTTCCGGGTGACATGATCGCTTTCGAAGGGCACGTGTTTGTCGCCTCCACGCAACCGGAGAATAATCTCTGGCAATCAGCTGGCTGGCAGATTGCATCGCAGCCCATTGCGGGAGACGAAGAATCAGTGCCGACAGACTGCACCCTCTACCCGCACCAGGGAGTCGATGACCAGTGGATCGGCAGCTGCGATGGACACACCTACATCCCGAGTGCTGGTGCAAATCATATCGCGGTGATGCACACGCAAACCGATGGGACAACCAGGATGGTCCAGGTCGCTCCACCACCTGTCGCAAGCGATCCGTGATGCGGTTACCGACAGTTCCACCTTGCATAACTGTAAAGCAGATTTAGCCCCATAAATCTTGACAATCTCAGTGGATCTCTTGATAATCATAGACGGTATTGTTGTTTATCGGGCGGGCATGATTCTTGCACCACGTGGTAAGACCTGAATTCTTACCATCCAACACAATACCAAGTAAAGAGAAGTGAAAACTATGCTTCAAACCCGGCTACGTCCTTCAACCCAACTGCGTCCATTAACCACTGCTCACCTGGCACAGACCATGGCTTTAATCGAGCTTTCTGCTGTCGAATTAGAACAGAAGGTACAGTCAGAACTGGCCCAGAATCCCGCTCTGGAGGTCAAGGACACGCGGCAGTGCCCACTTTGCAAAAAGCAGTTTTCCGAGAATGGACCCTGCCCGCGCTGCCACCCGGCCAAAGCGCCCCAACCTGACCAACCGATCATCTTTGTCTCCCCGCGCTATGACTTCACCCCCAGAAAATCCAGTGAAGACGCTATCCAAGAAAGGGACTTGCAGCTGGCCCTTGACGATCTGCCAACGTATGTATTAAAGCAGATCGCCCCCGAACTGCCGGTAGAAGACCGCAAGATCGCGGCCTACATTCTTTCGAACCTGGATGAGGATGGTTTGCTCGAGGCCCCGGTATTCGAAGTCGCAAGCTATTACCATGTGCCGCCCTCCCGGGTTGAGAGCGTAATCGACCTCATCCAGCATGCGGACCCGGTTGGAGTGGGGTCTCCTGGCCCCCAGGCAGCCCTTTTAGTCCAGCTACAGGTGCTTGCCGAACACCAGGATATCCCCAGCGGTGCATCAATGGCGATTGAAGAAGGTTTAAACCTGCTCAGCCGGCACCAATATTCTGAACTTGCCCGCAAGATAGATATACCCGTCCAGCAGGTGGAGGCGATCGCTCAATTTATCAGCGATAATTTGAACCCATTTCCCGGGCGCGCATTCTGGGGTGACATCCGCACAGGGCAAAGCGAAACCCCGCCCGTGTTTCACCAGCCGGATGCCATTATCACTCCAGTGGATGATTCTCATGACTCGCCGCTAATGGTGGAAGTCTTTTCTCCATATGCCGGCATACTGCGCGTCAACCCGCTCTTCCGCCAGGCCATTCAGCAGGTCGCCAAGGACAACACTGAGCAATGGAAATCTGACCTGGGACGGGCCGAGCTGCTGGTAAAATGTCTCCAACAGCGCACCACCACCATTGTGCGCTTGATGCGTCGCCTGGCTGTGCTCCAGCGCCAATTCATCCTGCATGGTGACCAGCACTTAACACCCCAGACACGTGCCAACCTGGCTGAAACCCTGGAGGTGCACGAGTCGACCATATCCCGTGCGGTGGCCAACAAGACAGTCCAGATGCCAAATGGGCATATCATTCCCCTGTCTAAATTTTTCGACCGCAGCCTGCAGGTGCGCACCGCGCTAAAGCAAATTATCGAAGAAGAGCAAACCCCTTTGAGCGACAGCGTGATTTCTGAAATTCTCAACGAACAGGGGTTTTCCGTTGCCCGGCGGACAGTTGCCAAGTACCGCGCCATGGAAGGGATTCTGCCCTCCCACCTGCGCCATTCCCAATGTGTGCCTGAGGCTGCATGAATCGTTCGCTACCCATCCCGAACATACCATTTCTCCGCAGCCGCCAACCTTCATTGGCGGAATTAGAAAGCCTCCTAGATTACATCCCGCAAGCCAGTTTACTGCTCGATTTGGATAAGCACTCCATTGTGTTGGTCAACGCCATGGCTACCGAGCTGACCGCCTTCACCCGCGCCGAGCTGGTCGAATTCGATCTTGACGAACTGCTGCCCTTCCTCTCGAATCATATCCAGGAATTATATTCTTCCAGCAAAGCAGATTCCTATATTGACACGATTGCCACACGCCAGGATCAGGGACTTGAAGTGCGTGTCAAGGTCGCATCCCTGGATGAGGATGGCACCTGGGGTTTGCTGACCTGTGAGCCATCCGGCCTGCGCGAAAGGACAGCCGCCGAACAGCAGCGCCGCTCAGACAGGTTCTCAGACCTGTATTCATTGGTAAAAAGCACCCAGGAAGAAAATATTATACGCGCTCTGCAGCTGGCCCTGGAAGCCGGGCACCAGCTCACCGGAGCGGATACCCTGGCGATTTACCTGGTTCCAGCAGACAAACCTGGTCTTGAGAAGAAACTGGCCCAGGACTCACAGGATTTTTCACTGCCGGACTTTATCGAGCCAGATGAGGTGAACGTTTTCCTGGAATCCACATCCTGGGAACCTGGTGAGCGTGCTTCGAATTCGATGTTCCGCGCCGCGAGGGTAGCCAAGATGGGCTACCTGCAAACGTACCCGCTCGGCGAAGAGGAAGCCTTCAGCGGCCTGCTGGTCCTGTCCTCCATTGAAGGAGGCATACCTGGCGACAACCTGGATGTCCTGAAAATCCTGTCTGCAACTATCATCAACATTCTCCAACATAATAACCGGCTCGACCGGCTGACCGGCGAGCAAAATAAAATGCTGCAAGAAATCCGGATTGGAGATATGATCGAGGAGAACACCCAGGATGGGGTTATACTTCTCTCTCCCGATCTGCTGATCCAGAAGCTCAATCCGACCGCGGAAACGCTGCTGGGTTATGCGGCCCAGGAAATATACGGTCAACCGGTGAACAACGTGCTGATTGGTCCATCAAACCTGGTCCCAGCCATGCAGTCTGCACAGGGAGGTGTCTCGACACCCAACCTGGGTGAAGTCCATCTCCACCGCCGGGATGGCGTTGCTTTCCTGGCGCATATCAGCACCATCCCGCTCCTGGATGGAGATGAAGTCGAGGGAGTCCTGGTGCTCATTCGCGACTTAAGCGCTCACGAAGAGTCTGAAATTCGCAACCAGCAGCTTGAACAGCGCGCCCTGTTAGGAGAAGTGACGGCAATCTTCGCCCATGAAGTCCGCAACCCGATTAACAATATCAGCACAGGGCTGCAGCTGATGGCGATGAATTTACCATCCGATGATCCCAACCAGGAGGTTATCGGCCGGCTGATCGATGACTGCAACCGTCTTACTCACTTGATGCAGTCCGTATTGACCTTCTCCCGGCCGCATGAAAACAAGTTCAAGCACGTGGTATTGGCTGACCTCATCCCCACTTTGCTGGAACGCTGGCGTCCCAGGTTGGCGCGATTGCAGGTCAAACACGAGTTCAAATCCTCGGTAGAGAACTCGACCATCCAGGGTGACCCACGTGCCCTGGAACAGGTCTTCAGCAACCTGATCGGCAATGCGGTGGAAGCCATGAAAGTGACCGGCGGCAACCTCACCATCCACGTCCGGCCATCGCACGAAGAAGGCGGTCGCCAGCATATTGAAGTCAACGTGATCGATGACGGTCCTGGCATCCCCCAGGATATCATCGAACGAATATTTGAACCTTTTGTGACCACCAATCGCAACGGCACTGGCCTGGGATTGTCAATCGCCAAGCGCATAGTTTCCGCGCATAAAGGCACCATTACGGTATCCAGTGTACCTGGTGGTACCGTATTCCAGGTTATATTCCCCCTGATCAAAGATGATGAGGCATAGTCGCTAAATGAGTCTGACAGTTCTGATCGTAGATGACGAAGAAAACGCACGTCTGAATATCGCATCTTTCCTAACCGGCAAGGGATATGAAATATTGCATGCCGCAAACCTGGCAGAGGCTCGAGAACAGCTTGACAGCGGCTCTGCCGATATTGTGTGCCTGGATATTCGCCTGCCGGATGGCTATGGCCCGGTGCTGCTTGAAGAGACACTGCATGTGCCCCACCGTCCGCCGATCATCGTGATCACTGCCCACGGGGATGTAGACAACGCGGTTTATGCCATGAAGAACGGCGCGCATGATTTCTTGGAGAAGCCGATCGACCTGATTGAGCTGGAGGAATCGATTCAACGGGCTGGAGAAGTGGTTTCCATGCGCCGCGAGCTCAGCCACCTGCGTGCTTCACAGCACAAGGACCTCAATTTTGTCGTCGGTCAGTCTCCAGCCATGCAAACTTTGCTGGATCACGCCCAGCGCGCGGCAGAAGCCTCGGTATCCGTCATGATCACCGGTGAAACTGGCACAGGCAAAGAAGTGCTCGCACGAGCGATCCACGGCATGGGACCGCGTTCAAAGAAACCTTTCATTGATATCAGCCTGCCGGCGGTCCAGAGCACAGTCGTAGAAGCTGAGCTTTTCGGGTATGAGGCGGGAGCCTTCACCAGTGCCGAAAAACGAAAGCTTGGCTTGATGGAAATCGCCGACGAGGGAATCCTGTTTCTGGACGAGATTTCTTCTTCCCCAGTGGATGTCCAGGTCAAGCTGCTGAGAGCACTTGAAGAACGCAGCTTCCGGCGCGTGGGCGGCACCAACCTGATCAAAGTTGATGTCCAGGTGATTGCTGCTTCGAACCGCGACCTGCAGAAGATGATGGAGGCCGGCGAATTCAGGGAAGACTTATACTACCGCTTGAAAGTTGTCGATCTGCATATCCCAGCCCTGAGGGAACACAAAGAAGATATCCCCGAATTGGTGGGCTTATTCATCCGCCTCAATAACCCAAAAATGGGATTGAATATCGAGGACGTTAAACCGCGCGCCATGGAAGCATTGATGAATTATGACTGGCCCGGAAACATCCGCCAGCTGCGGCATGTCATCGAGCGCGCCATGCTGTTTTGTGATGATGCGGCAATTGATTTATCCCATCTTCCGGCCGATATCATCAACAAGAAATAAGCGATTTTCGCTCTCGTTTCTGGCATACCTCTTGCACGAAGGTAACCAGGAGCGAGATAATGCCTACCTTTCACACCCCCCCCAATAACAACCGCATCGGTTTTCATTATTTTCCGGACGCAGATCACTATCGCGAAAGCGATTTGTATACCTGGCTGCCGGAACTGAAGACCCTGGAAGCCTCCTGGTTGGTGCTTGACGCACCCGCAGATCGAGCGATCCCAGAGTTTTTTATCAATGGCTTGATAGAAAATGGAATTGAACCCATCCTCCATTTCCAACTGCCGCTTGAACACCTACCACCGCTTGAGGACCTCAATTTACTCTTCAACAATTACGCCCGGTGGGGTGTGAATTACGTCATTCTATATGCAGAGCCCAACAAGCGATCTGCCTGGTCAACGGCCGCCTGGGCTCAAAACGACCTGGTTGAACGCTTCCTGGATCGCTTCATTCCACCCGCAGAAGCAGCCGCCAAATCCGGATTAACGCCAGTATTTCCTCCCCTGAAACCGGGTGGAGAATATTGGGACACCGCATTCCTGCGTGCTTCACTTCAAGCCATTGAACGCAGAGGCAATCTTTTCCTGCTGGAGCATATGGGAATCTCTGCGGATGCTCATGCGGGGAACAAGCCGCTGGATTGGGGCAGCGGCGGTCCAGAACGCTGGCCTGAAGCGCGGCCATACCAGACTAAGAATGGTGCCCAGGACCAACGCGGTTTTGCAATCTCCGACTGGTATACAGCCATAGCCCAGGCGGTGATCGGCGAACCACGGCCGATCATCCTGCTGAACCTGGGCAGCTCACCAAACGGTGAAAAGTCTCCCACCTCTGATCAGAGTGCACATGTGCGGCGCACATTGGGCATGGTTCAAGCGCTGGCAGGTCCATCGACCAAGTCAAAGAACCATCCATCCATGGCAGCCGTGAGTGCGCTGTCACCAGAAGTCCTGTGCGGTAATTTCTGGCTGCTTAGCGCTGATCAATCTTCCCCATGTGCCGACCAGGCCTGGTTTCAACCTGGAGGCAAGGGCAGTCCGAAAGCACAGGCTTTGATCCGCTGGCATTCTTCCCCGGAGTCAAAAGGCGACCAGGCGGTCACGCCATTCCAAATCAAACACCAGCCGATCCAGCATTACCTGATTTTGCCAGCATTCGAGTGGGGCATTGCAGATTGGCATCTCAACGCAGCCCGTCCATTTATCCGCAAATACCGTCCAATGATTGGGTTCTCGCTTAATTATGCCTTCCTGGCGGAACGTGTGACGGTGGTTGGTGATGATGAACAGTTCCCAGAATCTGCTTTGGAACAGCTGCGCAATGCTGGCTGCCGGGTGGAGCGCATCAGCGGGGATGGCACAAGTATTGCAACACAATTAGCAGAAAAATAGGTGGAGGTAATTAATGAGTGAATTTACTGGATTGCAGGGTGTTTCATCACGATCTCCGTCGCTGAAAGTGCTGGGACTGGGCGGTGGAGGCTGCAACGCAATTAACCGCATGATCGAACTTGGAATTTCTGGTGTTGAATTCCTGGCTGCGAACACCGATTACCAGGCTTTGAAAACCAGCCAGGCCCACCAGACAATCCAAATTGGACCTGATATCACCCGCGGCTTGGGCGCTGGTGGCGACCCAAAGATTGGTCGCCAGGCTGCTGAAGAAAGCGAGCGGGCGATTGCTGATGCCCTGGAAGGCGCTGACATGGTTTTCTTAACCGCCGGAATGGGTGGCGGAACAGGTACAGGTTCAATACCGGTTGCAGCGCGTGTTGCGCGTTCGATGGGAGCAGTAACCATCGCCATCGTTACTTCGCCGTTCTCATTTGAGATGGGTCGACGGCAGCGCAATGCAAACCAGGGTCTGATTGATCTTGCCAAGCACACCGATACATTAATCTCCATCCCAAATGATCGTTTGCTGATGGTTGCCCCCCGCGATTTACCTCTGGAGGTGGCCTTCCGGCTGGCAGATGACGTACTGCGCCAGGCAGTCCAGGGTATCACCGAATTAATCACTGAACCTGGCATGATAAATGTCGACTTCGCACATGTTCGCAGGCTGATGAAGATTGGTGGCGGTGCTTTCATGTCTATCGGGCATGGTAAAGGCCTCACCAAAGCTCACAATGCTGTTGAACAAGCCTTGGACCACCCACTGTTGGAAGAAATCTCGATCTCCCAGGCGGCTGGCATTATCGCTAATTTCACCGGCGGGGACGACCTGACTCTTTACGAAGTCAGCGAGGTGCTAAACGAGCTCCACGCCAAGGTCGGCGACCAGGCTGAAATTGTTTTTGGTGTCTCCCATGACGAACGGATGACGGGGCGCGCCCAGGTGATCCTGGTCATCACTGGTTTGGGTGCCCCGACGCTTGAAGAGGTTATGCCCGGTATCGCACTCAGGATTGAACAAGCCGCGAGTTTACCCCCGGTGCCCGAACCGCAGCCAATTGCAGAAGCAGTGCCCAGCGAAACTGTTCAAGTGGTGGATCGCCTCCAGGCAGTCCCCGCGGGAATACCCCAATCCGCCCCCGACAACCTGGATATCCCGGCCTTTCTCAGGCGACGCAATCGTTGAGTTCACCTTCAAAGCACAAAGGTATCGAAAATGGATGATAAACAGCTAAAATCGATCTCTTCCAAAGTTTCCCGCAAGTTTCCCGAAGTCGCAGGAGCCAGACCGCAGGTCAAGCGCCAGACGGGTCAGAAATCCAAGTCATCCCCAGCGACTTATTTGATTACCTACCGCGGAAAATCGAAAACCGCGGATGGAAAATCTATCACCCGCATTGTGCGTGTAACTGCCAGCGATGCCGGCAAGATCATTAAAATGTCTACATCCCGCTGATGGGGTATACAGATGCCAAATGAAAACAACAATCATCACGGAATCGAAATGAGTATCAGGCACTTACCTTCAAGAATCGAATTGGGCTTCTGGCAAATAGCGATCAGCTTGTTGAGCGAGTCGAGTTCACTCCAACGCCTGGTCCGCTGGTTCTATTTAGAATTTCGGCCGTGGTCAGGAGAAATTATCAGCCGGCTTGAGCGCCAGCGGGTAATTCGCTGGTCTGCGGCTGGATTAGGTATGGGGCTATTCCTTGGCATTCTGATCGCCATCGTTTAACGGTTGGCGATGCGGATTCAGTCCCCACTCAGGAGCAGCATCTTTCAAGATATCGCCCTCTATTTACCAATTTTTTCAGTGTTTTTATTGATTGGCATTATGGGTGGGAGAGCAGCAGGTATGGTTTTTCGCATTCAAGCACCTGATGAAAACAATCTCATCAGCACCCGCGACAGGGGAAATGGTCAGCGGAATTTAGCTTTGCTCCTGGTCGATCATATTTCTGCTCACCAACCAGTGTTGGAGGGCGTATGGCTGTTGATCACCCTGCCTGAGAACTCCATACTGACCATGGTGCCTGTCTACCCGGACCAGCTGCACCAGGAACCATCGCTGGCAGAAGATTTCAGGATGACTGAAACCCGCCAACCCAGCTCAGAATTTCTCGATCTGCTGACCGAACAGGTTCTTTGGGATCACTACCTGGTCGTCGACCGTGAGGGAATCTCATTTTTACTGGACACATTTGAAGCCGCTGGGATTGATACATCAATTACAAATGCTGATATATCGGCGCTTGCTGATCGCCAGCTCACCCTTGAGCAGCAAACTTCACTCTGGCAATCCATGTGTGCTTACTTGTCCAGGATCGATGACAGGCATGAATTCGAAATCCTGTTTAATCAGGTCTCATCGAAATTCTCAACAAATTTATCGCTGGAAGAACTGCCGCTCTACCCATGGAGGGCGGAAATTAACGGAGCCGGTTTAAGCTGTGAGTTTCCGACGCTTAATTTCGTTTCTCCCTGAGGAGGAAATATGGATGCACTGAATGTGGAAATTTTTGATATCAAGCTGCTTATGGTGATCGGTCTTTTTCTGTTAGGAGCCATCACCTTGCTGGTCGGAATCATTTTACTGATCACCCGCTCGGCAGGGAAAGAAGTACGCACATTGGCTAATCAAACAGCAAAATTAGCCCGCAAAGGAATCGCTGAGGACGTGGCAGGTTTAGTTGGCAACGCATCAAATTTGCTCAGTGCCACCAACGAACTGGTGCGCACCTCGGCTGGAATTGGTGTCTTCCTGGCTGTACTCGGATTTCTGCTGATGGGAGCTGCTATCTGGCTTGTATTACAAATCTCCTGACCTCATTAATGATATTGGATTTTCAACCCAAAAACCTGCGGTGGAAAGATGACTGAAAATTTATCAGTGCTTAGCTCACTTAAATCCATTTTTATTGAATCAAGCTGGCCCTGGGCGATTCCTGCCCTCAAGCACGATCCAATAATCTGGACCAAACTTGCCGATCAAGACTTCTTCAACCAAGTCTCCGCTGCATCCCAAGAACCCCGGGATTGGGCTCCACACAAATTGGCAGCCATCGTTCTCGGACAAAAAGATTTGACCGCACCGCCGGATAAATTGGAATCTGAATCACAAGCTGCGCTGAGTCAGTTCTTGGAAACTGGATCTCTAACCAGCGAACTGGGGGATGATTTCAAAGGGGCTTCGCTGATTGCGGTAGCGCTTTATCGCTGCTTCCAATCTGATGACAGGCAGGAAATTGATGATGCTCTGCGTGCATCGACGAGTATAAATTCTGCCTGGTTCACACCAATGGCTGTTTTATTTGGCCTGATGCCGGATCAAGTTCAGCTGGTTAAGCATCTTGTTGTTCAATTGGATGGCACGAACGTTTACCCATTGATAGTTCACACGATGCTCAGCCAACCCCTGCCCATCGAAGAAGCAAAGCAGGTGCTCTGGGATGTCTTGGAAGAGCTAACCCTGGTTAAATCTGCGGCATTATTGGAGCAGCTCAGCAAGTATCGTCCTGAGATGAGCATGGTACTCGCCAATGAATGGCTGCAAGCCAACCCACCCCAATTGAAGAATGAGAGTTCAAGTGCTCTTGGCGAGCAGCTTGAACAGGTGACGGAAAACCTGCTCACTGCCCAGATGCTGACCCTGGCAGGACAGCTGGAAAAAGCCGAACAACTCAAAACCCGCTCCCTGGGTGGCTTGAGCGCCCTGCAAATCGAAGTTTCAAACCAGTTGGTTGCTGAATCTCTCCTGGATAAAAATATTGAATACGCGTTGTCCCAATGGACGCGGACTTCAGCATCTCCAAAGCTGACACCACCTGCCAGCCTGGTAGTGGAATTACTGCGGGCGGGACGCATTGATGATTCCATCACCCTTTTGCCTGACACAGACGGCAACACCCAAACTCCCATACGCTGGCTTAATAATATCTACCAGGCCCTGGAAAAGGATGACATCTCCCAGGCGCGCTTATTCGCCCACCAAACACTAAAATCGTTCTCCGAAATATATGAACAAAATCCCAACAGTGTCGATAAAGTTTTCGGTTCCCGCAGAGATTTAATCAGATTTCTCACCGAATTGATCAACCAATTGGCGGATTTAGCCCTCTACAAAGAATCTTTCCAGGCCGCCCAATACGCTGCCAGCATCAACCCGGACGATCCGCAGATATTAATGACGGTCACAAAATCTGCCCGGTCTTCCGGTGAACATGCTGCGGCCATCGAGGCAGCCCAATTTGCAGTCGCCATTGAACCAACTTATCCAGAATACCGGCGGCAATTGGCAAAAAGCCTCGAAGCAGCTGATCTCTGGAGCCCAGCCCTGCCTGAGCGACAGGCGATTCTCGAGCACCGTTTTGCCCAGGCGTCCGCTCCTTCCTGGCCCACTTCGGAGGATTTATTGGCCTACGCCAATTGCGCCATTCGTGCTGATAAACCAAGTGAAGCCTTTGAGGTTTGCCAGAAAGCAATCGATCTTGATCCAGCAGATGGTCATGCCCATGCTATTTTGGGTGAAGCCTTATCTGCAATGGGCGATGATGAACAGGCCATGGAACATTTCAGCCTTGCAACCCAGCTGGCACCCCATAAAGCTTCGCCGTGGCTATCCCTGGCACAGGCTTTCCAGCGCGCTGGTCACACGGAAAAGACGATCGAAACCTTGCGCACCGCTTCTCATGCAGTACCGGAAGATCCAAGGATATTTTTCGCGCTTGGTAAAGTGCATGTCGCTGAAGATTCGCCCTCCCAGGCACAATCTGCCATGGAACGAGCCTACCAGCTGGTTTCACAACCTCAAGCATTCCAAAGCCAGACTAAATCCCGCAAATCAGGTGCATCCCAGGTTGAATCGTTCTCCAGGGACCGCGAACAGCTGTGCGAGATTGGGCTGGCTTATGGTGAGATTTTGGAAAAGCTTGGACACCAGGAACAGGCCAACCAGGTATTTGAAAATGCCTACCAGGCCTATCCAGCATACCCTGGCCTGGCCTACGTGTACGCAAAATCATTATTGAACAGTGATGATGAAAGCGCCGCACTCGCGCCGTTGGCGATCGCGGTTTCATCCAATCCATCGGAATCACAGCCATATATTGAATATGCGCGCGCATTACTGCACGCCGGTGAAAATTCCGAGGATGCCGTGCAGGCCCTCGAGAGAGCCCAGGAACTGCTTGAGAAACAGTATCATGAGGGAGATCCCGAGGCTGAAGATATCAGGCATCTGGCCACAGCACTGCTCGCCCAGGCGCAAGAGGCAGCTGGCCAGCTCGTTCCAGCTTTGCAAACTTATACCCTGGCCCTGGAAACGCCCATTGCTGATAACGAAGAGTGGAAATCGCAGTTAGCGATCGGCCTGGGGCGCGTGGCGATCCAGCTCGACCAGCCCGAGGTGGCTATCGCAGCCCTGTAGGATCCTAATCAAAAGGAAATACAGCACACGGAAATCGCCCAAATTCTGTGCGAAGCTTAC
>PVMK01122250.1_pt1 | contig 21573 bp, 21 predicted proteins | sample 1853481 | NCBI WGS metagenome assembly PVMK01 (sample SAMN08533507, study PRJNA380276) | Marine sediment metagenome, whole genome shotgun sequencing project.
GATCGCGAACAGGCGGCCGTCCGCGGTCATCGCCAATCCCGAGATCTCGCGAAGGATTCCCGGCAGCTTCCACTGACGAGTGGGACCGCCCGGAAGGTCGAAGCGCGCATTCCGGCTGAGCTCGGTCACCGGATCTTCCGCGACCGGTTCGGCACAGGCAGCAAGGGTGACCAGCGCGGCGCTGAGCAGCGCTCCGGCGGATCGCAGCCTGCGCATCTTCAGTCCTCTGAGCGGCCGGTGAAGAATGACAGGAAGGGTCCGTCGAGGTGGTCGCCGTAGTCGAGCTTCCAGACGACCATGGAGCCGTACGCAAACATCATGGACACGATGATGGCGACCTCCAGCGCACTGATCCCAGCCGCGAGGCCAACCGTGATCGCCGTGAAGATGTACAGCGCGTGCGCGGGTCGCTTGAGCGAGAATCGAAACCTGACCGCCGCCACGATGCCTGCGAGGCTGAAGGCGAGGGGGATGCTGTTCTGGACGATCATCGCGATGCCAGCAACGATCACCGGCAGAATCAGCATCGTCTGGATCAACGATGAATCGACTTCGCGAGGGTCGTGGGTGAGGATGTAGACCCAGGAGACCGGCACCATCAATCCGATGGCCATGATTATCGCCACCATCAATGTGCTGATGTTCGTCACCGCCTGGGTGCGCCCGCTGAGGATCACTTCCTGAAAGTCCTGCGAGGTCCCTTCGGTGATCACGTTGCTGATCGCGCCGATAGGCAGGTACTCATGGAGCGTAGGGTCCCACTGCAAGACCAGCCAGCCCAGGCCGCCCAACACAGCGTAGTAGAGAGTGACCACGGTGAACGGGATGGCCAGCCCGGTTGCACGATCCATAGTCGATTTTGCATCCCCATCCGACGGTGATCGATTTAGCCATGAGCGGCGCCGACTTGTAAACGCGCCGATGCTACGGCGGTTGGTTACAATGAAGCCTTCGAATGAGGGGAGTACGCGTTATGTTGAACCTGTCGATACCCGAACACATCGAGCCCTTGCGCGGCAAGGTGCTGAATTTCGTCGAACAGCGGGTCTACCCGCAGGAAGAAGTGTTGTTCGAACACGAACCTGCGGAACGGCGTGCCGCCATGCGAACCCTGATGGACGAGGCGAAGAGCCAGGGCTTGTGGGCGCTTGGCCATCCCGAGGAAATCGGCGGCGGCGGATTGCCGTTCATGGACTACGTGTTCATCAATGAAGTCGTGGGACGGTCCGCGGCGGCGACGGTAGCCCTGGGAACCCACTCGTTGCAGGACTCGATCATGCTGCACCGTTACGCCAACGATGAGTGGCGTGAGCGTTACCTGCAACCGCTCGTGGCTGGTGAAGTCTTTCCGAGCTTCGGCATGACCGAACCGGACGTGGCGAGTTCCGACCCTACCCAGCTGCAGACCCATGCCGAACTCGACGGCGACGAATGGGTGATCAACGGCCGCAAGTGGTTTACCTCGGGCGCGGGGAGTGCTGCGTACACGACCGTCATGGTGCGCACCGAGCCTGACGCCCCGGGTCATGCCGCCTTCAGTCAGATCGTGGTGCCCACGGATACGCCCGGCTACAACATCATTCGTGACGTCAAGGTGATGGGCGAGTACGAAGGCCACTACGAGGTGGAGTACGACAACGTGCGCGTGCCCAAGGAGAATCTGCTGGGCGAGCGTGGCCATGGCTTCAAGATCGCGCAGGACCGGCTGGGCCCCGGGCGCATCTTCCACTGTATGCGCTGGCTGGGCCAGGCGCAGCGCGCCTTCGACCTGATGTGCGAACGCGCCAACAGCCGGGTCGCGTTCGGAAAGCCATTGGGCCAGCACCAGCAGATTCAGAAGTTCGTGTTCGATTCCGCCGCAGAGATTCAGGCCAGTCGGCTGTTGACCTTGCATGCCGCGCAGAAAATCGATCAGGGCGACGAGGCGCGTGTCGAGATCGGCCTGGTCAAGGTGTACGGGGCGAAGATGCTGCACAACGTCATCGACCGGGCCATTCAGGTGTGGGGCGCCAAGGGCGTCACCGAGGACACGCCGCTCGAACGGATGTACCGGCATGCGCGTTTCGCCCGGATATACGATGGTGCCGATGAAGTTCATGTGCAGACCACCGCGCGCCGGATTCTCCGAGTCTACGATGAGGGTGGGAACTTCGATTTCGGCTTGCGCTGAGTGATCGAAGCGCCCGGCAACTCGGAGCCGCGGCCGAAGCGCACGCTCGATTTCGACACCCTGGTGCCCACGCCGTTTCGGCTGGGTGCCATCGGGGTCGTCGTAAGTCTGCTCTATTCGGCGCTGCGGCTGTCGTTGGACCCGTTGTTCAATCCGGATGGGGTGTTCTACCTGGTCGCCGCGGAGGCGTGGATTGAGAACGGGATCCGGGCAGCGCTGGAGATTTACTGGCGACCGTTCTACTCGATTCTGATTGGTGCCTTCGCACTGCTCTCCGGCCTCTCCGCCCTGGCCAGCGCCCACGTGATCGATGCATTGTTTGCCGCCACGTTGCTGGTCGCCGTACAGCTTCTGATTCGCGAATTCGGCGGTGACCTGCGAACCCAGAGCGTTGGCCTTCTGCTGTTCCTGCTGTGGCCGAGCCTCGATGAGTATCGAACGATGATCGGCAGAGACCTCGGCTACTGGGCCGCGGCGCTGCTGGCGCTCGTTGTCCTCATTCGATATGCCCGTTCGGGCCGGCTGCGTCTGATGGGCCTGTTCTACGGCGCGGTGTTGGTCGCCATGCTGTTCCGGCCCGAAGCCGTGGTGATGTTGCTGCTGCCGTTTACGCTGGTGATTCGGCGAGGTGGACGGGAGCAGGTCCGGGCGGTGATGCTCGCTCAGGCACCGCTGTTGATTGCATGTTTGCTGCTGGCGGTGGGTACGCTGGTGTCGGAGCGCATCAACGAATTCGTCACGGGTGTGCTGCACGAATCGCTGCGCGAACCGCTACGGATGCTCGAAACCGTTCCCGACCGATTCAGCGACATGCGGGATGCGTTTGCCACGCGCGTTCTGAACGCTGAGTTTCACGACTACGCTGTAATCGGATTGATCGCCGGGATCATCGCCGTCGTGGGGGCACATTTTGCGGCCGCGATCAGTTGGCCGCTGCTGTTGATTGGTGCGTTCGGATTCAGGCGTAAGTCGTTCAAAGCACTGGATTGCAGCGCGCTGCGATTGGCCGTCTGGATGGTTACCGTTTTCATCGTCATGCTGTGTGTATTTCTGATCATTCGACCTGTCATGCAGACCCGGTTTCTCATGTTGCCGGCGTTCATCGTATTGACGCTCGCCCCGTTCGCCGTTGCTCACGTTCGCCGCACGGCCACTCAGTCGGGTCGCCTGAAGCAGTATCGATGGACAGTGGGAGTCATTGTCGCGTACGTGATCATCGATGCGTGGTGCTTGTTGCAGCACTCAAAAAACTATCTCCTGGACGCGACCGATCTGGTCAGGCAGGAAGCCGGGACCGATGGCCGGGTACTGAGCAACGATGCTCGAATTGCATATCTGAGCGGCAGTTCCTTCGAATTCAAAGACCTGGTGTCGGCAAGCCGCATTCAGAGATTATCGCCCCGGCGCCGCGGCTTGCTCGAAGCCAACTACGATTACTGGGCCGTGCATCTGCGAGGCCGTCGCGGTGACGTTTCGGGGTTGTTGGATGTCTTTCCGGGGTGGCGCGAACTCGGCCGAACCGCCAATCGAAAAGGGGACCAGGTCGTTGTGCTGGTATCGCCACGCCGCGACGACCTCAGCCGGGACGGACCGGTCTCGTTTGCTGGACGACCAGCGAACTCCTGCTGGCTTTGCTGCTGGTTGGGATTTTCTGGAACTTTTTCTGGATCAGAGCGGAAGCCGAAATGAAGCTCACAGCGAGCTGGAAACGCCCCGAAACGCTGTTGATCCTGATGTCGATCGCGATGCCGCTGGCGCATGCTGCGTGGTCAGCCTTGTTGAACAATTTCGTCATCGAGCAGGCGGCATTCAACGGTGCTCAGATCGGCATCCTGCAGAGTTTGCGAGAGATCCCCGGGTTTCTCGCGTTCACCGCGGTGTTCGTGCTGTTGATACTTCGCGAGCAGAATTTCGCCGTACTGTCCCTGGCGGTACTTGGCGTCGGCGTGGCCCTCACAGGCTATTTTCCGTACGAGTACGGGTTGTATTTCACTACCGTGCTGATGTCGGTGGGATTCCACTTCTTCGAAACGGCCAAGCAATCGTTGTCGTTGCAGTGGATCGAAAAAACCGAAACGCCCCGGGTGCTGGGACGACTGATCGCGATGGGTGCGGCGACGTCTCTGGTTGTCTATGCGCTGTTGTGGATGATGCTGGAGTGGTTCGACATCGACTTTCGAACCATCTACCTATTCTTTGGCGGCAGTTGCGTGGCGCTGGCCCTGTTCATGTGGCGTGTCTTCCCGCACTTCGAATCACCCGTTGCACAGCGGCGCCAGCTGCTGCTGCGTGGCCGCTACTGGCTCTACTACGCGCTCACGTTCGTGTCGGGCGCGCGCCGCCAGATCTTTGTCGTCTTCGCCGGGTTTCTGATGGTCGAAAAGTTCGGCTACAGCGCATCCGATATCGCGTTGCTGTTCCTGATCAACCACGCGTTCAACTGGCTGTTCGCCGAGCGCATCGGTGCGCTGATCGGTCGGATTGGCGAACGCCACGCGCTGACCTTCGAGTACCTCGGTCTGATCGGCGTGTTCACCGCCTATGCGTACGTGGAGAACAGTACGATCGCTGCGGGACTGTACATTACCGATCACATGTTTTTCGCCTTGTCGATCGCCATCAAAACGTACTTTCAGAAGATCGCAGATCCCGCGGATATGGCGTCGACCGCTGGCGTATCGTTCACCATCAATCACATTGCCGCGGTTGTGGTGCCGGCGCTGCTGGGGATGGTGTGGCTGATCAGCCCCGCCGCGGTGTTCCTCACCGGTACCAGTTTTGCGATCTGCTCACTGCTGTTGGCGCAGAACGTGCCGTCGAACCCGGGGCCTGGCAACGAAACGTTGCGGGGTCCCCGATGGACGGTTGCGGACGATGTCGGTGGCTGACGCGCCTCGCGTTACGCCGAGCAGACTGCAGCCCGGTTTGAGATGCTGATAATCCGTCGCCCGTTGCGGATCGGATTTCGATCGTGGCCGTTGGTCGTGTAGCTGAACGAGATACCCGTCGCCGGATCCGCCCAACCAATCTGGCCGCCCGCGCCGCCATGGCCGAATGCCAGGGGCGAGTTGGTATGCCCGAAACCCCGTCGGTTGCGCAGTTTGTCTCCGGCCACGGATACGCCCAGGGCCCGGTGCGCAGGCGTTCCGAGATAGTCCGGAAATTCGTTTCGAACGGTGCGCGCGAATTCCAGGGTCTCCTCCGTCCACACACGAGGTCCGTCGAGGGCTCCGCCGTGCAGCAGACCCTGGTAAAACAGGGCCAGTTCTGCGGCATTGCTGACTGCTCCGCCGCCAGGTACCGGCACGGCTCGAACTGCCGGATCGTTGAACGAATTCAAGGCGTCTTCCGTGACTTCGCTCACGGGCGGCTCGGGCAGGCCCATCTCCGCATAGTCGTCGGCCGTGAGGGCCTCGCCCACGTGGGTGACGGGTCGGATTCGGTGGTGCTGTTCGGCAGGACAGCCCAGCCACAGATCGGATAGCCCCAGCGGCGCGAATACCCGGTCGCGAACGAAATCCGCGTAGTCCAAGCCCGTGCGGCGTTCGATCAGTTCGGCGATCACGTACATGCTGGAGGTGGGGTGGTATTCGTAGCGGGTCCCAGGTTCCCAGTTCAATGTCCAGTCACGATACCGCTGCAGGCGGAACTCGCGATCGGCCCAGTCGACCGGGCGCAAGGGCGCATGCGGAAAGCCCGCGGTGTGGCAGAACAACTGTTCGACCGTGATCGCGTCCTTGCCATGACCGGTGAACTCGGGCACCACGTCGACGACCCGTTCGGTGACGTCCAGCAGCCCGTCCTGAATGAGCAGCCAGGCCGCGGCCGAGGTGATCGCCTTGGTGCAGGAAAAGATATTGAACAGGCTCTCATCCGTTGCTTCGCCGAAGCTGGCGAATGCGGCGATGCGGCCTTCGCGTGCAATCGCCACCTGACAACCTGGCAGCAGGCCTGAGTCTACTTCTTGCGCTGTGCGCGCCAATAGCTCATCGATCTTTTCCGGGTGGAGGCCGACCTCTTCCGGGCGGGCGGCACGAAACGTCGAATCAATCATGGTGCTCTCCTAGACGATCTGGCCGGGACGGGCATCGCTGTACTGGCCGTCCTCGAGCACGACTTCGCCGTTGACGATTACCGCGACGTAGCCGTCGGCGCGTCGGACGTAACGGCGAGCTTCGCCGGGAAAGTCGTCAACGAATTGTTCGTCGCCGACGGTGATCCGATCCAGATCGAACAGCACCAGGTCCGCCGCCTTGCCAGGCTCCAGGGTCCCGCGATCGCCGATACCCCAATCCTTCGCCACTTCGCCGGTCATACGATGCACTGCGCGTTCAAGCGACATTTGCCCGGTTTCCCGGACGTAATGTTCGAGCAGGTGGGTGGTATCGCCGGTGCCGCAAAACTGGGTGATGTGGGCCCCGGCGTCGGATGCTCCGAAGTGACACATCGGATGGTTGATCAGATTCGCCACGGCAGCCTTGTCGGCGTTGATCACGCCTTTCAAGTGGAACTCGGTATCCAGGTTGTCGGCATTCGACAGATCGAGGATCACGTCGCCGATCTGCTTGCCCTCGGTCTCGGCGATCTCGGCGAGGTATCGCCCCTTGTACGGTTCGTTGGCCTCGCTGACCACCTGGCCGACGCTCAGAAACGGCAATGCGCCGCTCATGCCCTGTGCCTCGCTCATCTCCTTGACGAGACCTTCGCGAAGTGCCGGGTCCGCAAACTTGGTTCGTCGCTCCTCGATGGGGCTGTCCATGATGGCCTTCCAGCCGGGCAGGGCGTAGAGCAACATACTGGTCTCGGACAGCCGCATGTTCAGGTCGAAACAGCGCGGCATGACCTGACCGTAAACGCGTGCGCCGTTTCGCTGTTCGGCCTCCAGCGCCTCGATGACCTCCTCGGCATTTGGCGAGGTTGGCGAAGACAACACCGGTTGCAGCGAGCAAGGTACGTTCGCCGCGCGGCTGATCTCGCCAAGCTCGCGGATGTTCGCCAACTGTTGTTCCATCTCCGGGAAGTACGGTACGACCTGGTAGATGCCGCGACCGCTCTTCGCCATCGCCTTGCAGAGGGCGATCTTTTCACGCAGGTCGGCATAGCGACTGGGTACCGGGTTCATGTTCTCGTCGATGTCCACATACGATGACGAGATACCGAGTGCCCCGGCTGCCATCGCTTCCTCCACCAGGTCGCACATCTGCTGGATTTCGTCATCGGTAGCTTCGCGCTCCTGACTGGCCGCACCCATCACGTAGTAGCGCAATGCCGAGTGGCCGATCAGTGCCGCCACGTTGATGCCCAGCCCCGGGCGGATGTGGTCGAGATACTCGGGGAAGCTTTCCCAGGAGAACGGTACCGCCTCATCGAAGGTGCGTTTTTTGATGTCCTCGATGACCTGGAACATGCTCACCAGTTTGTCGTGCTTACCCGGATGCACGGGCGCCAGGCTGAGAGAGCAATTGCCGATCACGACGGTGGTCACGCCGTGCTCAAGGGAAGGCGTCGCCAGCCCGTCCCAGCACAATTGGGGATCGAAGTGGGTGTGGATGTCGATGAACCCGGGTGCGACGACCCGACCGGCGGCATCAATCTCGCGCGTTGCCGTGCCTTCGAAACTACCCACCGCAATGATTCTGCCGTTCGACACGGCGATGTCGCCGGTGCGTTCGGGCGCGCCGGTTCCGTCGACGATCCGGGCGTTGCGAATGGCGAGGTCGGCCTGGGTCATGCCAGTCTCCACGGGTAAACGGGGCACTTTACCCGATTACGTTCCCACGTTGTCCTGTCGACTACGATAGTCACGGAATCGTTGCTGTCCGGCGAACTCCGGATGCTCGGTCGCAACCCGGTCGAGCAGGGCCAGCCCTTCGGCGCGGCCACCAAGGAAGTCGATCCTGACCTTCGCCAGGCGAAACAATGCGTTGGCTTCGAGATGGCTGTCGGGAAAACGCTGATTGAAATCCGCCAACAGAGCTTCGACCTGTGGGGCGTGATCCGGGAGCGCTTCGTCGAGCAGTGAGATCAGAATCTCATCAGATGCCGGCCGGAAATTCGCATCCTCCAGCACCGCATCGCGCAGCACTTGCCATGCACGGGGCCGGTCCCGATTGCGCACCAGGCGGCCGATGTAGTGGTAACTGTGCTCCAGCCGCAGTCGCGGGTCGTGAAAGTCTTTCAGCGCGAGGTACACCGACGCTTCGTCCAGGCCGTCGTTGGCGTCGATATAGGTGGCCAGTTGCGCGAACGCCTCGTCCACGCGGTCCGTCGAACAGAGTCGATGCAGGTCCATCAGCATCGCGCGAAACGCTTCGCCCTTTGCGGCCCAGTGCGTGGCATTGGCTTGCTCGGGGCTCAACTCGGTCTCCAGGTCGAGAGCCAGCCGATGCCGGAACAGTAACCGCCCCGCCAGGTAGTGGGTAAGCACGAACAGGTACGCCGTGCCGAGCAGGGCAAGCAGGTTCGGCTGGTTTGCGGAGAGCGCCGCGGCCAGCACGAACCAGCCCAGACCCACCACCAGCAGACCGGCGGACTCACCACCGAGCCCCCGCAGCAGTCGGGCGTGCTGGCCTGGATTGAATCCTGCCAGCAGGCTGTTGTTCAACGCCGTCAGGGTGACGACCGACGAACCGAGGACGACGGCGCCGATGATGAGTAACACCCCGGAAGTGGGTCCTGTGAGCGAACTGAGCACCAGGCCCGTCAGAACCGCGGCCACCAGCACGATCATCAGGACGTGCCCCTGACGGGCAGGATTCAGGTCCGGGAGATCCACGGTGGGTGGTTCTGGATGGCCGCGGGCCGTGTGTTGCAGAATCACCAGCGCGTAGTCGACCAGCACGCCGCAGAGGAGAAATACGGCCGGCGCTACGAAGAACGCGGCCATGAACCCGGCAAACGATCCCTGGGCGTCAATCAGGTTCACTATCGACAGCAACACCCAGATCAGCAGCGCAAAACCACCGACGACCCACGGACCGGGTCCCCGTAACGGGTAGAAGAGGGGGCTGCTCATTCGCCGAGTCTATCAGCCGGTTGGCCCAACGCTTTGCATTGAGGTGCGTTCGTTGCATTCTGTTGGCGAGCAAACGTGTGAGTCTGCGTGTGATCGAATTCTTCGAGTCCGCTTCCTCCTTCATCTGGGGTCCGGCGTTTCTAATCCCACTGCTGTTGCTGACGGGCTTGTACCTGTCGATCCGCTTGCGCGGCATTCAGTTTCGCCGGCTTGGCCGGGCGTTGTACGACGCGTTGATCGTGCGCAAGGAATCCACCGCTGAAGGCGACATCTCCCACTATCAGGCATTGATGACCGCGCTGGCTGCGACGGTCGGGACCGGCAACATCGTGGGAGTCGCCACGGCGATCGCGCTGGGCGGTCCCGGCGCGCTGTTCTGGATGTGGATCACCGGACTGGTGGGGATGGCGACCAAGTACTGCGAAGCATTGTTGTCGGTGAAGTACCGGATCACCGATCACAAAGGCGACCAGGCCGGCGGCCCGATGTACTACCTGTCCCGGGGCATCGGGAACCGGCGCCTCGGGGCGTTGCTTGGCTGGTTGTTCGCGCTGTTCACGGCGATCGCTGCGTTCGGAATTGGCAACATGGTTCAGTCCAACGCCGTGGCCGAGGCGGTGCATGGGGCCTTTGGCGGCGCTCAATGGCTAACGGGTGCAATCATCGCCGCCGCCCTTGGGGCCGTCGTATTCGGCGGCATCCGCTGGATCGGCAGGGTCACGGGCGTATTCGTGCCGGCCATGATCGTCCTCTACCTGATTGCCTGCGGCGTGATCTGGATCGTCAACATCGACGCGGTGCCCGCGGCGTTCGCACGGGTGTTCTCGGATGCCTTCACCGGTAGCTCGGCCACCGGTGGTTTCGTCGGCGCCGCGATCGCTCAGGCGATGCGCTACGGTGTCGCCGCGGAATTTTCAGCAACGAATCGGGCCTGGGTTCCGCCGGGATTGCGGCCGCGGCTGCGCAAACGCGGGAACCCGTACGACAGGCTCTGGTATCGATGACCCAGACCTTCATCGACACGCTGGTGGTGTGCACGTTCACGGGCATCGCGATCATCGCGACGGGCGTCTGGACCTCGGGTGTCAACGGTGCCGCCTTGACCCAGATGGCTTTTGAATCGACGTTCTCTAATGGTGTCGGCGCCGGACTGGTTGCCATCGCGCTGGTGATGTTTGCTTTCTCCACCATGCTGGGCTGGTGCTACTACGGCGAGCGCAGTGTCGAATATCTGCTCGGCGAATGGGCGATCACGCCGTATCGGGTACTGTTCGTTGCGGCGGCCTATTACGGAGCGTTGCAGAAGCTCGATTTCGTCTGGCTTTTCTCGGATGTCATGAATGGTTTGATGGCGGTGCCGAATCTCATCGGCCTGCTGCTGCTGACAGGGGTCGCGGTGCGCGAAACGCGGGATTATCTGGAGAAAAACCCTTAGATGAGTTGTTTCTGGGCACGAAAGCACCCATGGTTGAGGTACGAGCAACGAGGAGTATCACATGGCGTACAGCAAAATTCTGGTGGCGGTCGATCTGACCGACGAAGCGGACGAAGTGCTCAACCAGGCGATCGAATCGGCCGCCCAGAACGATGCCGAACTGTCGTTGATCACCGTCGTCAAGCCGATCACCCAGGTTTATGGGGGCTTCGATGTCGGCGCGATGGGCGCGGATGTCGTGCAGATCGAGCGCGAGGCCGTAGAACAGGCCGAAGCGGCGCTTGGGCGGCATGCAGAGCGGGCCGGTGTGCCCGCGGAACGGGCGCTGGTCGGGCGTGGCAGCCCGGCACATGAAATCCGAGCGGTTGCCGAAGCGCAGGGCACGGATCTGATTATCATGGGCACGCACGGTCGCCACGGCCTGGGACTTCTGCTGGGATCCACGGCCACCGGCGTGTTGCATGGGGCCCCCTGCGATGTTCTGACGGTGCGCATCTCCTGACCACTCCTAACCACTCCTGATCACGGAGGTGTAGCCGATGGCTGGCGGTGCGTTACCGGAAGGTATCTATCGGACTCGACACACCGGCGTGGTCGACGCCGACGGCCACATCCTCGAGCCGCCGGATTTGTGGGAGAACTACCTCGAAGCGAAGTATCAGGACCGCGCGCTGCGCATCGAGAAAGACGAAAATCAGCTCGAACGCCTGAGCATCGGCGGCCAACCGTCGGTGATGTCCGCCAAGGGGTTTCCCGCAACGCTGGGCATGATGGGCAAAACCGAGAAGGCTGATTTTCGTCCGAACCCGGAGAAAACCTATCTCGCGAATATGCCGTTCGGCGCGATGGATGCGGACGAGCGGATTCGCATGCTCGACGCGGAAGGGCTGGACGCCGCGGTGCTGTATCCGACCATTGGCATCCTCTGGGAAGCAGAGTTGGATGACGTGGAGCTTTCCCAGGCCTACACCCGGGCGTACAACCGTTGGATTGCGGACTTCTGCCGGGATAGCGGCGGGCGTCTTATTCCCATCGCTCATCTGTCGCTGGGTGATCCCGAGGCAGCGGCCACGGAACTCGAACGGGCGGTCAACGACGGCTGCCGCGGTGCGTTCGTCGTGCCCTTTACGTTGGATCGCAAGGCCCATGGCCATCCGGCGCACGATCCGTTGTACGCGGTGGCCGAGTCGCTGGGGGTACCGATCGCGTTGCATCCGAGCTTCGAACCCCTGGCGCTGCGCTCCGGGCGCTTCACGGATCCCGCGCGCTCGCCCCTGCTGGCGTCCGTGACCGCCGCCGACGGGGTTCGACATGCCTTTACGACGTTCTTCGACTGCGGAACCTTCGACCGCTTTCCGAAGCTGAAGCTGGTCATTCTCGAGTCAGGCGGCGGCTGGATCGGCTACTGGCTCGATCGGCTGGATGCCGTGTACGAAGACACGATCATCGGCGCCGCTGCGCGCACGGCCAGGAAACCCAGCGAGTGGTTCAGTTCGAACTGCTACATCTCCTGCGATCCGGACGAGCGCACCATCGGCACGATGATGGGACTGTTGGGGTCGGACCGGTTCTTCTGGGCCAGCGACTACCCGCACGCCGACCACACGCCCGAGTATCTGCAGCGCCTGGACGAACTGGTGGACGGACTGGAACCCGAATCGCGCGCCGGCCTGCTCGGCGCCAATGTCCGCGCCGCCTACGGTTTCCAGTGAGCGCTGTCAGCAGGTAGTCAGTAGGTATAGGTGGGTTCCGCGCCGAAGTCCCAGAGGATGGCGGTGCCGGCCATCAACGCGACGATGGCGACGAGCGCAACGGCAACCAGGGCACTGGCGAACAGAAAGCCTCGTTCCGGCGCGACGTGCATGACGGCCGGTACGCCCACATACAGCAGGTACACGCAGTAGCACGCGACCAGCACGCCGATGCTGATGTCGAACCACAGATTGGGGGCCAGACCCAGCACGCCGACGAGAAAGAAAGGCGTTGCCGTATAGGTGATCAGGGTTACGCCGCGGCTGACGGAGCTGTCCACGGCGGCGTACGTTTCGGCCATCCAATGCACCATGTAGCCCAGCGCGACCACGCCGAAAAGCATGGCCAGGTAGAACAGGACGCAGATTTTCAGCGCGCTGGGCGCGGTCATCTTCTGTGCCGGTTCGAGTCCTACCTGCCAACCGACTTCGGTGATGCCGTAGTACCAGCACAAGGCGGGAATCAGCGCCAGCAGGCCGGTGTGAAAGAACAGCCGATGGAACACCGACCGCTCCTTGGCCGCAATGTCGTGCCAGGCGGCGCGGGGAGCAAAGATCAGTTTTGCTGAGTGCACGGACTATTCCTCTTCAGGTGTCTTACCATTCGCGTCGCTATCGGCGAGCGCTCGCCTGGCATCGCGTTCCAGTTCGTCGTACTGCCCATTGTTCACAGCCCAGAGGAACATGGCGATGGCCACCGCGATAACAATCACGGACAGTGGAATGAGCACCATCAGGCTTTCCATTGATCCTCTCCGTTGGCGGACATATCCGCCCTGTTGGCGGGATGGTTCCGGGTGATGCCGTCCATGGGCTGGGTCCTTGCCAGGCGCAACGCGTTCAGCGTGACCAGCAACGAGCTGGACGACATGCCCAGTGCTGCCACCCAGGGCGGTATGAAGCCGAATGCCGCCAGCGGAATGCTGACCAGGTTGTAGGCGGCGGCCCAACTGAGATTCTGACGGATGATCCTCCGGGTCCGGCGAGCCAGCACCACGGCCTCGGCCAGGGGCATCAGCGAACGCGCCAGCAGCAGGGCATCACTGTTCTGCTTGGCCAGGTCCGTGGCATCCAGCGGCGCAATGGAAACCGTTGCCGCGGCCAGGCTCGGCACATCGTTGATACCGTCGCCGACCATCAGCACCGCCCGGGAATCGCTCTGCAGGCGTTGCAGAAGTTGCAGTTTGCGCTCTGGGGAAACGGAGGCGTGATAGTCGACGCCATCGAGTCGTTCGGCTACGGCGCGCGTCGCGGATTCCGCGTCACCGCTGACGATGTGCGCTGCCAGCCCTGCCGCGCGCAGCTTGTGCAGCACGTCTTCCGCGTCCGCGCGCAGGGCATCCCGCAGAAAGAACCGTGCGTCCGCACGACCGTCCCGGGAAAGGCAGAGTTCCGTATTGCCGTCTGCAACGGCCGAACCGGACATACCCGCAAATTCCGGACGTCCCAGACGCAGCAACGCTCCGTCGACCGTGCCTTCGATGCCCCGGCCCGGCACCAGCCTCGGGTGTTGGACGTCTGCCAGGTCGACCGCCGCCGTCGCCTGCTTGAACGCGGCGGCATAGGGATGATCGACACACGCTTCCAGGGACGCTGCATCCCGTAGACATTCCGCTCGCGTGCGGGCATAGGTTTGCACGTCGACCAGTTCGGGCCGGCCGCTCGTCAATGTCCCGGTCTTGTCGAAAACTACGTCCGTAACCGCCGCCAGTCGATCGAGCAGATGCGGCTGGGTGATCACGAATCCACGCCGCCGCAGGGCCACGGTCGCGGCGGTGATGGCGGTGGGTGTCGCCAGGGACAAGGCGCAGGGGCAGGATACGACCAGCACGGCGATTGCCGTCCAGAACGCCTGGCTCGGGTCGACCCATTGCCAGGCCAGGAAGGTACACGCCGCGATCCCCAGCACCGCGGCGACGAAGTAGCGGGCGATGCGGTCGGTGATCTCGACCACCGGCGGCTTATCCGCCTCGGCTCGTTTCGCCAGGGCCTGGATCGAACCGAGTCGGGTTGCATCCCCGGCACCGGTTGCCTCGATGGTAATCGGCTGGGAGATATTGAGGGTGCCCGCAAACACGCTATCGCCGATGGATTTAAGCCGCGGAACGCTTTCACCGGTCAGCGCCGCTTCATCCACCTCGGTAGCCCCGGCGCGTACGCATCCATCCACTGGCAGCCGCTGCCCGGGTTTCACCAGCAACTGATCACCCGGTTGCACGTCAGCCAGGCGAATGTGTTCGGTGCCGCTTTGCGACAGGCGCTCAACGCGATCGGGCAACAGGTCGAGCAACTGATCGAGGCGACTCAGCCGTCCACGCAGGGATTGTTCCAGAAACCGCGCCGACAACAGCAGGAAGGTGAACATCGTCACCGAGTCGAAATACACCGGCCCTTTGCCTGACAACGTCGCGGCCAGACTCGCGATGTAGGCAGAGCCAATGGCCAGCGCGACGGGTACATCCATCGCCAGCCCGGCAACCCCACCTGCGTTGAACCAGAATCGCAGCGAGGTGACCGCGTTGCGGAAGAACGGCCACGCGGAGTAGCCGACGACCGGGGTGCAGAACAACAGGGCGGTCCAGCGAAACAACTCCATTTGCGCGGGACTCATCGTGTCGTCCGCCAGATACAACGCGAGCGAGACCATCATCACCTGCATCATGGCGATACCGGCGACGCCGATACGTTTCAGGTGATCCCGTCGTAACTCGCGCCAACCGTCCTGGTGCTGTTGTGCGGCAGTGGGAGTGGGCGTGTAGCCGGCGTCCTCGATCGCCTCCAGCACCGCGCTCAGCGGAGTTCCACTGGGTAGCCCCAGGTGCACGAGTTGGCGGGTGGAATTGGACGACACCTCCGCGTGCGGAAGTACGCCTCGGATGGCCGTTTCGATGCGCTCGGCACAGGACGCGCAGCGCATGTCCGGTACGTACAGTTCCACCGCCGCTTCCCCGGGCGTTCGAAACGATGGCTGCGCGGCGCTATTCACGTGAATGCGCCTCATCTCCCCGCGCAGATGAAGCTCCGTGCCCAGAAGAAGGCGACCAACTCGTCTTGCTCATGGGAACTTGCGTGGTACGCATCTCCTGATCGGCGCCGCTGATTGCGACCACGGCGGTGATGGTCGACAGAATCATGCCGAACAGCGGAATGCCAATCAGAAACCAGGGCCAGAACTGCCGGTACCAGGGTGTCGGTTCAGTCATGAGCCTGCTCCGGTGCGAGAGGTGCGAGAAACCGATTGGTTTCCGAAACGCATCCAACATCGTCGACGCAAGCGCTGAAGATCACATCCATCACCGGCCGTACGACCATACTCTGCTCGATCAGAATACGTACCGGCACGTTTTCGACGTTGCCGGGTGCTACGGTGACAGCCGCGGGCGCGTCAAACCGCAGCTCCGCGACCCCATCGATTTCCGCACGCAAGCGCATGGTCTGAGCCTGCTGGGACTTGTTGATCAGGGTCAGTGAGTAGGCGTTGCGGATCTGCTCGTCGACCCGCTGAAACAGTTCGCCCCGGTCGCGCGCCACGTCGATCTCGAATGGCGTCCGGGTCAACATCACCCAGGCGAACAGTGTGCTCATAACCCCGAGCGCAAGCGCGTAACCGATGACCTTCGGTCGCAACAGATGGCTCTGCCCGCCGTCCAGATTCCGTTGCGTGGTGTAGCGAATCAGCCCGGGCGCGTAGTCCATCCTGGCCATGATCTGGTCGCACGCGTCAATGCACTGGGCACAGTCGATGCACTGGTACTGAAGGCCGTCGCGGATGTCGATGCCCGTAGGGCATACCTGAACGCAGAGCTGGCACTCGATGCAATCTCCCAGGTGCAGGGTCGCGCGGTCTGCATCCGCGCGGCGCGACCCGCGGGGTTCACCCCGGGCGCGATCGTAGGAGACCACCAGCGTATCGCGATCCACCATCGCCGACTGGAAACGCGCATAAGGGCACATGTAGATGCACACCTGTTCACGCATCCAGCCCGCGTTGACATAGGTGGTGCACGTGAAGAACAGCGTCCAGAACAGCGCCCATCCGGGAGTGTTCAAGGTCGCCAGATTCACCGCCAGATCCGGTGCCGGCACGAAATAGGCCACGAAGGTAAAACCAGTGAGCAATGCCCACCCCAGCCACATGCCGTGCTTCAGCGCCCGGCGCATCACCTTGTCCAGCGACCAGGGCGCTTGATCGAGGCGCATGCGTTGGTTACGGGTTCCCTCGGCAACCTGCTCCATCCACATGAAGATCGACGTCCAGATCGTCTGCGGGCAGGTGTAGCCGCACCACAATCTGCCGACCACAGAGGTGATCATGAACAGCGCGAAGGCTGCGATGATCAACAACCAGCCCAGCAGCATGAAATCCTGAGGAAAGAAGGTCAGCCCACCCAGGTGAAATTGTCGGGCCGGGATGTCGAACAGTACCAGGGGGCGATCGTTCCAGGAGAGCCATGGCACGAACAGGTAACCCAGCAACAGGGGCCAGCCGGTGTACAGACGCAGGCGCTGGAATCGCCCGGTGATGTTGCGGGTAAAAATCTTTTCCCGCTTCTGATACAGGTCCACCGGCGCGAACCCGGTGACGGTGGCGGCGGGGTCCGCTTCTTCAACGATAGCTTTCACGGGGATGTCCATCGATGCTCTTCGCGCTGCTTCAGTCCCCAGCGGTTCGCAGCGAAGCGATGTAGGCCGCCAGGATATGAGTGCGATCTTCGCCCAGCAACGCCAGATGCGGCGGCATGATGCCATTGCGTCCGTGCCGGACCGTAAACGCGATCTGGTCGGGTGTTCCGCCGTACAGCCAGATTCCGTTGGTGAGATCCGGCGCGCCCAGCGCCTGGTTCCCGGTTCCCTCCGGTCCGTGGCAGGCAACGCAGAACGTCGCGAAATGAGTCGCGCCAAGGGCGGCGAGGCTCGCATCGTGTTCGTCTCCGGCGAGACTCGCCACATAGTGACTCACCTCGGCGATTCCCGATTCGCCCAGGGCGGGGCCCCAGGCGGCCATCGCGCCGGTACGTCCGCGTTGCACGCTGGTCTTGATGGCCTCGAACGTGTCCCCCCAGAGCCATTGTTTATCCGTCAGATCCGGAAACCCGAAGGCACCCTGAGCCGTCAGGCCATGACAGGTTGAACAGTTGTTCAGGTACAGGCGTCGGCCGATCTGTTGCGCTTGGCGATCGGCGAGCAACTCATCCAACGACAGTGCGGCGATATCTGCGTAGAGTGGCGCGAAGCGGGATTCCCTCGCCTGGACTTCATCGGCCCACTGCGATTGCGAACTCCACCCCGCAACGCCCGCGAACGAGCCGAGCCCCGGATAGTAAATGAGATACGCCACAGCAAATGCGATGGTCGCGACAAACATGCCGAGCCACCAGCGCGGCAGCGGATTCTCCAGTTCTTCGATCCCGTCGAAGACATGCCCGGTGGTGCCGGGTTCCGCCTTGGGCTGGCTGCGGTTGGCGGCCAACAGCCACAGCAAGGCTGCCAGCGTGCCGAGGGTGCCGATGATGATGAACAAGCTCCACCCGTTACTCATGGCGGGGCTCCTTTGGTTCGTCGGGTTCTTGAAAGGGGATATTGGCGTCACGTTCGAAGCGTGCCTTGTTGCTTGGCCAGAGCACCCAGACGCACAGGCCCAGAAACGCGCAGGCGACCAACACCGTAGCCAGGGTGGCCAAGCTCATGGCGTATCTCCCGACTGTCCGTAGCCGAGCATGTCTATGCCCAGGGTCTGCAGGTAAGCGACCAATGCTTCGCTTTCCCGACGCCCTGTCAAGCTGTCGGATGCTGTTTCGATTGCCTCGTCCGTATAAGGAACGCCTAGAAATCGAAGGGCTTTCATTTTCCGGGCGGTCAGCGTCGAGTCCACGTAGGTATCGAACAGCCAGGGATATCGGGGCATATTCGATTGCGGCACCACGCTGCGGGGATCGAGCAGATGCGCTCGATGCCAGTCGTCGCTGTAGCGACCGCCCACCCGGGCGAGGTCGGGTCCGGTGCGCTTCGACCCCCACAGGAACGGATGTTCATAGACATCTTCTCCTGCAACGGAGTAGTGGCCGTAGCGCGCTGTTTCCGCACGCAACGCGCGCACCATCTGGGTATGGCAGGTGTGGCAGCCTTCCCTGATGTAGATGTCGCGGCCTTCCAGCTCCAGCGCGCCCAGCGGCGTGAGCCCTTCGATAGGGGGCGTTCGTTGCGACTGCACCAGCATTGGAAAGATCTCGATCGCGCCGCCGACGCACACGGCGACCAGGGTCAACACGATCAAACGAAAGACGTTCGTTTCGTAGCCGGATTTACTCATCAGGCAGCTCCCTCGACCGCGGCCAGGGGCGTTGCGGGTGACACCGCTTCCACCCGATGCTCGGTGGTCGTGGCCGTGCGCCAGACGTTGTACGCCATGACGATCATGCCGACGAAGAAGATGAACCCGCCGAGGGCACGCACGTAGTAGCCGGGGTAGCTCGCGGCCACGGATTCGACGAAGGAATACGTTAACGTGCCGTCGGTATTGGTTGCCCGCCACATCAGCCCCTGCATCAAGCCGTTCACCCACATCGAGGCGATGTACATCACCGTCCCCAGCGTGGCCAGCCAGAAGTGCAGGTTCACCAGGCGGGTGGAGTACATGTCGCCCTGGGCGCGTCCGTAGAGCAGGGGTATCAGATGGTACAAAGCGCCCATGCTGATCATTGCCACCCAGCCGAGCGCACCCGCATGTACGTGGCCGATGGTCCAATCCGTGTTGTGGGACAAGGCGTTGACCGTCTTGATGGACATCATCGGCCCTTCGAAGGTCGACATGCCGTAGAACGACAGCGACACGATCAGGAACTTCAGGATCGGATCCGTGCGCAGTTTTTCCCAGGCGCCCGACAGGGTCATGATGCCGTTGATCATGCCGCCCCAGGACGGTGCCAGCAGCACTAACGACATCACCATGGCCAGGCTCTGGGCCCAGTCCGGCAGGGAGGTGTAGTGCAGGTGATGCGGCCCCGCCCACACGTAGATCGCGATCAGGGACCAGAAATGAACGATTGAGAGCCGGTACGAATAGACCGGCCGCTCGGCCTGCTTCGGCACGAAGTAGTACATGATGCCGAGAAATCCCGCCGTCAGAAAGAACCCGACCGCGTTGTGCCCGTACCACCACTGCATCATGGCATCCATCGCACCGGGATAGATGGAATAGGATTTGGTCAGTGAGACCGGGATCGCGAGGCTGTTGAATATGTGCAGCACCGCCACGCCGATGATCAGCGCCCCAAAGAACCAGTTGGCCACATAGATATGGTTCAGCGTGCGTTTGGCAATTGTGCCGAAGAACACGATGCCGAACGAGATCCAGACCACGGCGAGCAGGATGTCGATGGGCCATTCCAGCTCGGCGTATTCCTTGGTGGTGGTGATGCCGAGGGGGAGGGTGATTGCCGCTGCCACGATCACCGTTTGCCAACCCCAGAACACGAATTCTGCCAGGCCTTTGGCGAACAGGGGCGCATGACAGGTGCGCTGCACGATGTAGAAGGCGCATGCCATCAGTGCACAGCCACCGAAGGCGAAGATCACCGCATTGGTATGCAGCGGACGTAAGCGGCCGTACGACAACCAGGGAATATCGAAGTTGAGCACGGGCCAGGCAAGCTGAGCGGCAATGAGCACCCCAACCGCCATGCCGACCAGCCCCCAGACGATGGTCATCAGGGCAAACCGGCGCACCACCCCGTAGTGATACTCCGGGTGTTCAAATGCAAGGGACATAGTGGTTCCTTAGGTCGATGCGGCGGGGACCGCGCAAGTGTATCCAAAACCCGCGGGGTTGCCATTGCTCGCGCTCGGTTGTTTGCGCTCGGAACTGCGCGGACTCTGCGGCTAGGGGGTTTCCCACGTTACATTACGGTAATCCGAACGATGGCGATTACCGCCCAGCGCGTAGTATCGTTCGATTGACCCAATGTAAAAGATGGAGCAGGAGCCCAGGGATGCCCTACAACAAGGTGCTGGTGGCGGTCGACGTTGCCACCGAGTCGAGCTACATCGTCGAGAAGGCCCGCACAGTTGCGGGAGATAATCCGATCTCTCTCGTTCACGTTCTGGAGCCAGCGTTTTTCTACTACGGGCTGGAGCCTGGATTGGGCGCCATTCCGGGTAATCTCGAACAGGAGCTGTTGGCCCTGGCCGAAGCCGCCCTCAAAGAGCTTGGCGACGCGTTCGAGGTAGATGCCGATCACCAGTATCTCGAGCGCGGCCACGCGCCGACTCAGATTCTGCGCCTGGCGGAGGATTCTGGAACCGATCTGATCGTCGTGGGAAGTCACGGACGGCATGGGATGCGCTTGTTGTTGGGCTCGACCGCGAATGCGGTGCTGCACGGTGCCGCCTGTGACGTGCTGGCGGTACGGGTCAACAGTTAGGCAGACTTGCCTATCGTCTCCAGGGCACCGTTGAGCGCGGTTCGCACCGCCGACTCACGTACTTGAGCGCGGTCACCCGCGAAGCGATGTTGACTCGTCTGAACGACATCAATGACTTTGCCGTTGCGCACCGCCCAGCAGAACCATACCGTGCCGACCGGATGGTCCAGCTCACCTCCATCGGGTCCGGCGATGCCGGTGATCGAGACGGCGACGTCCGCATCGCTGCGTTCCAGCCCCGCAGTCGCCATGGTTCGCGCCACCGGCTCGCTGACCGCTCCGAAACGCTCCAGGAAGGCCGGTTCAATGCCCAACAGACGCTGCTTCGCGCTCAACCGATAGGTGACGAAGCCGCCTTCGAACCAGTCCGAACTTCCGGGAATTGCCGTGCAGGTGGCTGCCAGCAGCCCCCCGGTACATGACTCTGCAGTGATCAGACGGAGACTTGCAGAGCGCATTCGCTGGCCCAATCGTTCGGCAAGGCTTTCCAGGGATTCGTTCACGTAGGTGGATCGATCTGCACGGCCAGGCTGCTAGACTGCCTGGTTTTCCGATGCGGATCAAAATGCTGAAGGTTGTCGTCACTCTATGGCTGGTCGGCATGGCGAACATCGTGGCAGCCGACGAGTGCGCAGACCGAACCCGTCAGGCGCTTACTGAACTCCAGCAGGTGATCCCCGAGATGGACGTGGCCCAGGCTGCGCAAGCCAAGCACATTCTGCATAAACTGTGCACCGCGCCGGAGCCGGAAGCAGCCCAGGCCGAGGACCCGAAGCCCGCGG
>PVMK01131268.1_pt1 | contig 21570 bp, 21 predicted proteins | sample 1853481 | NCBI WGS metagenome assembly PVMK01 (sample SAMN08533507, study PRJNA380276) | Marine sediment metagenome, whole genome shotgun sequencing project.
CAATGCATAAAGCGGGTTTAATTAATCTCACAAACAAAAAAAACCTGTCAGTTATGACAAGCTTTTCCTTTACAAATAAGTTAAAAAGTAATCGATTAAACGACTTTCACATTTACTGCATTCAATCCTTTTGGACTTTCTTCTACATCGTAGCTTACTTTGTCTCCTTCATTGATTTCATCAACTAGTCCATTTACATGTACAAATACATCTTTGCCACCTTCTTCTGGAGTGATGAATCCAAATCCCTTAGAATTATTGAAAAATTTTACTGTTCCGTTACTCATGATAAAAAGTTATAAATTAAATGCAAATGTAGGGTTTTATCACAGTTCGGACTAACATTTACGCAAGAACATACTTTTCATGACAATTACTATTATTATTTTTCTAAATTTTTTATGATTGGTTAAAGATTGTTCAAAATGAAGACTAACTATAAGGTTAACGCAATATATGCTTTATTTTCTTTCATAAAAATGGGAAAACCTCTCAGCTCTCCCTTAACCTCCTCATCTCCTTAACCTATTTTGTATAATGGCGTTATAGTTCAGAAAGCGAATGAATGCAACGATAACTGCGCATTATGTTGAGTAGCTTTGGGATTATTAACGGTTTGAATATACTCAAAAAGGGAATTTATAGCACTTCCATTTCAATTTATGTCTAAATTTCATTATTGAACCGACGTATTAGAGACCCGTACTTACGGTGGTGTGAGAGGTGTTTCGGCTACTTTAGTCGGATCCGTCTACTCGAATGTGTGCTGTTTTAGAGATTGTTTTCAACCTTTTCAAGGAATTTGCTAATTGCCTTTTCAACTTTTTTAGGTTCGTCAATCATCGTCATATGTGCAGCATCTTCTATAATTTCTACCTTGGCATTATTCGATAATTTTTGAAACTTGTACATTGTTTCAGGTCGTGCTTCATCAAATTCACCTGTCATGAAAAGTATAGGTTGTGTGATCTTATCCAAATCAGCGGTTCTATCAAAATCTACAAGTGTTCCAGTATATTAAACTCTGTTGGTCCCCACATATAATTGTATACCTGATCATTGAAGCCAGGCTCACTATCACAAATTTTATCTGGGACATTAGGATAACCTTTTCGAGACAAGTGTCTTAGATAAAATGAATCCGTTGCTGCAAGGTATTCTGGATTGGTAAATTTCTTTAGGGTTTCATACTTCGCTATTGTGTCTTGAATACTCAAGGGCAGTTGAGATAGTAAAATTTGCGCATCTGCCATCCAATCAGGGCTACTTATATGTGGACTGGAGAAAATCACAGATTTCACACCTTTGGGTTTCTTTGTAATCATGTATTCTATTAAAAATGTGCTACCACAAGAATGTCCTAAAATGTGTAGATCATCTAATTCTAAATCACTTCTTAAATAGTCTATTTCATTTACAAATCGTTTGATGTTCCATAGTGCTGTATCTGTTGGTCTATCCGAATTTCCTGAACCTAATTGATCATAAAATATTACTGGACGGTCTTTAGCCAAAAGAGAGAATCCAGGAATCATTGCGCAACTTCTAGAGCCTGGTCCTCCATGAAGAACTAACAGCGGAATCCCATCGCCTTGCCCAACAATTTTATACCATATTTTGCCACCTTCTACATTAACAAATCCTTCCTTTTCAATTTCTTTCTTACAAGACATATTTATCATTAATGACAAAACACAGAATAGAATAATTGATATTTTCATACTTTATATTTTTAGGTGAAGTATTGGCACTTCACTGATTGCACACAACGTTTAGTATAAGAATAGTAGCCGATTACGGAACTCAAAACTTTCAATTTACGATGAAGTTGAAGAGGGCCACAGCTCCTGATTTTACTATTATCTCGGCTATTATGTTTTATACATTGTTGTGGTGTCGTTTTTATTGTTCTGCTAAAACTACTCCCACTTCTTCAGAATATTTAACCCATGCGGTTTTAAGTTCTTCAAGCAACTCAGGTCTATTAGATGATATATCCGTTGTCTCTCCCGGATCTAATTTAAGGTCAAAAAGTTTCCATTCATTTGTGCCGTAAGGGTTTGGCACCATTTGGGCTTTATAATTCCCTTTTCGCATCCATTTTCCTGTTCCCATTTCACCCCCAATATATTCATCTGGCGAATAAGTCGATTCACTTGCATCACTAAGTACTTTAGTAAATGATTTACCTTTCATTGGAAGAACTTTTTTTCCTTTAAAGGTGTCTGGGTGTGAAACTCCTGTCATTTCAAGAAGAGTAGGCATAATGTCTGTAACATAAACAAAATTTTCATGCACTTTACCCTGTTCAATATTGGGCCCGGAAATAATAAGAGGAGTACGTATTCCTCCTTCTCCTACAGTCATTTTAAAATAATCAAGTGGGCCTGAACCTGCTGATGCCCAACCTGTACCATATGCTATGTGAGAAGTTGGATTGCCCAAATTTTCAAGGCTATTATCAAATTGGCTTAAATAAATCCCATCTCCGTTGCCTGGATATTGTGTATTATACCAAGGATTTGCCCCATTGTCTGACAAAAATAAAACTATTGTATTGTCTAACTCTTCAATATCAGCCAGAAATTCCAACACCCTTCCTATATGATAATCAATGTTTTCAACCATTCCTGCATATACCTCCATTTTCCGGGATTCATACATTTTCTCTTCCTCTGAAAAAGCATCCCACGGTTTAACCCTTTTATTCATTGAAGGCACTTTAGCATTTTTTGGCATAAGACCAAGCTCTTTAATGTTATTCACCCTGCTTTCACGAAGTTTTTCATATCCTTCATCATAAACACCTTTGTATTTACTCAACCAAGGTTCGGGCACATGCAAAGGGTCATGCGGTGCAGAAAAGGATAGATATGCAAAGAATGGGTTATCATCTTCTGATTCTCTAATAGCATTAATAAGAAAGTCGGTGTAGCTGCGGGTAGAATAAAAATCTTTGGGTAATTTATCAATTTTTGATCCGTTAAGCGTGTATTCAACATTTTCTGTGGAGAAAAGACCGGCCATATCACTAAAATGGCTAGCACCTCCATTAAGTAAACTTAAAACCTTCTCGAAGCCACGTGCTCCGGGAATGCTTTCTTCATTATGCCCTAAATGCCATTTTCCTGCCATATAGGTATGGTAACCCGCACCTTTTAACACCTCGGCTAAACTTATAACATTGTCAGTCAAATAACCTTCATACCCGGGCTTTCCCACTTGATTTGGAGAAAGTAATTCACTCATGTTACCTAATCCTGCTAAATGATTATCTGTACCTGACAGTAGCATTGAACGAGTTGGGGAACAACTAACCGAAGTATGGAAATCGGTAAAAATCATTCCTTTTTTACTTAACTTATCAATTGTCGGTGTATTTATTTCACCACCATATGGTTGTGTATCTGTATAGCCCATATCATCAACTATGATTAAAAGAATGTTTAGGCTCTTCTTTACTTTGTTGACTACATCGGTATTTTCATTGTTCGGATTACAAGAAATTATTATTAAGCTCAAAAAGAACATTGCAATGATTGGCTCATAGTATTTATTTTTTTTCATAATATTTAATTCTTTAATGTTAATAGTAGTACGTTTCTAAATGCACCATAACGGTGAGTATAAAGGGCGTTTTAATGCCATTTATACAATGTTATGAGCTTTTTTTACTTTTCAATATTTTTACAATACGATTAATTACAATCTCCGATAAATTCCATTCGTATCCATTAAAATCAGTTGTATTAATAAATTGGATAACAACTGTATCAATATCTTTATGGTATTCTGCAAGACTCTGATAGCCTGGAATCAATCCTCCATGTTCGTAAACGTAAATGGAGGAGTAGATTTCCTGTCCACCTTCATCAAACACTGATCCATCGTTTAATGCCCTCAGGAATATACCCACGTCTTCTGCAGTCGCTATCATTGATCCGTAAGCTTCCGTCTTTAAATCGTCCTCATATCCAACATAATAGCCACTCATAACATCGTCTATATTCACTTCGCTAAGCGAACTAAATGTATTGTTCAGTTCGAGTGGTATCAAAATTTCCTCCTTGATATATTTGTGACGGCTATAACCTACAACTTTGTCAATGAGTCTGGAAAGTAACAAATAATTGGTGTTACAATATTCGTAGTCTTCACCTGGTTCGAAATTAGCCGGCAAATCAAGTGCGTATTCAAGTACATCTTTACTGCTTTCTTGTGGACTATCCCAATAACCAGGATGGTCGGTAAAAATGGGAATGCCACTCCGATGCTGCACCATCATTCTTAAGGTTATTTTTTATGCATTTTCAATTCTTCCTACTAGTTCTGGAAAGTAATCAGCGAGTGTTTTATCCAAAGACAATCGTTTGTTATTGATTAATTTGGTGATAGCAACAGCAACATATAACTTGCTGATACTGGCAATCTTGAATAGGGCTTTCGGGTCGGCAGGTATTTTGTTTTTTCGGTCTTTCCAACCACCTGTATAAAATGCTGGTGGTTTACCTGCTTCGTCCACATAAACAATCATTCCATCAAACCCATGACCAATTGCTTCATTTACCTGTTCTTGAACCGTATCAGGGAGTGGTAAAATCCAAGCCTTTACCAAAATCCATGGTACGAACCACAAAGAGGATATGCTTGCAATAATAAATACGATTCTGAGTATTCGTTTGATTTGTTTTTTTGTCATAACTATTTCAGGACGATGCGTTTTTTAAATTGCTCATAACTATTGGCTAAAAACTAATAATGTTTATATTCTTATATCATTAACTCTTGTTATCCCTTGTAATCACTGTCTTATTTATCAAAAACAGCATCAAAAGAACTCATTATTTTTGTAAGAGAATTATCACCTAGTTAGTAACTTTAAAAATAAAACTACAACTTCTAATTAAATAAATAACCAGCGTTGGACGAATGGAGGCAATTAGTGTCCAAAATGACCTTAATATTTATCGAAGCTTCTCATTCAACCTCTTCATTTACTCATGCCGTTGTTATTGTCTTTCTGTATTCGTGAATTCGCTACGCTCATTTCATCTCCAACTTTCTTCTGGATTATTTTCCCATAACTTTGCTGCGTTGTAGCCATCTTAGAATGACCAAGAAGTTCTGAAACAACTTAAAATAGTCAACCTATTTCACGACGTTACACTTCCCGATGGCTATCGGGATAAACTCTAAAGTTTTATTTAATAACACAACTATTTTTACTCATCCCATTCTATTGTTTTAAGTATTCGTGATGTGCTTCGCAGTTATTGCGGTCTGGACGGGAGGCTCTACCCACATCTAATAATCCAGATAGCAATAGATTATATATTATAAATAATATCTGTCCCCTTGGCGCTTCCTTTTCCATAACATTTAGCTAAGTGTAGAAATATGATTGGTTTTTAACTTACTTATTGATCCTAATCAACTAATCTATTGATAATGGTCATTGTTATTTTAGGTAACAAATGATACATTAGTGGGTCTTTATGAATCTTTCAATGAAAGCGGCAATCTTAAAGAAAAGAGGAGATTAAAGGAAGGTGAAAAGAGTAGTAAATTATATTTTATTGAAACAGGTTTTAACTTTTGATATAAATCTAAAATTAATATTATGAAATGTACTCTTTCAATATTTTTAGTCCTAATATTTACTTTTCAATCAGTACAAAGTCAAGTAACTGATTCATTAACTGAGAAATCACAACAAGAAATGTATGATTTTTATAGTTTAAAACATAAAGAAACTTAAAAGAACTGGCTGGATATTACTTGGAACAGGTGTGTGAGCAATGGGTATAGGAAGTATAATCATGTTAAATTCGATTTATTCTGATGTTGGTGAACCTGGAGCAATATTATTTCTTGCAGGAAGTGCGGCAACAATTGCGTCGATTCCTGTTTTTATTGTTTCTGGCTCTAATAAAAGAAAAGCAAAGGCAATTTTAGCGAGCGGAATCATTGGAATTGGAGCTATCCCTTTTAATAATACAAGGTATGCATCTGTTGGTTTAAAAATTGATTTTTGACGAGTATGTAAAAAAAATATATAATCAAACGAAATAACCCTGCTAATTAATTTTAGTAGGGTTTTTCATTATTTACAACTGCGGTAATTGATCAAGTCATATCATCAAACCAAACACGATTATTACAAAACAGCTTTATTGATATTCCGTAAAATTCTCGATTTAATCATATATTGAATCCATTTACATACTTTCAAACCTCTGATTTCATTTCATTTAAGGTTAATTAAATGTTAATTGCTACCATGTTTAACAAGGTACTGTAACAAAATTAATAATGTGTCGTCTATTAAGTATAAACACATAAAAACAATCGTCATGAAAACCTCAATAAATACGAAAGAATTACCAACTGAAGCAAAAGAAAACAAATATTTTACCAACTTTAAACTTTGTAAAAGAGTATTATGGTCAGAACATAGGCATTAGTGACATTAAAAAAATTAGTCTCAATTTTAAATTTAGCGTCATGAGAAAGTCAATATCAATATTTAACAATTCATTAGAAGACCGAGAAAAATTATATTTTTCAGTTTTGAAAACAGTAAAGCTATACTACAGAGAAAAGTTGGATTCAATTGAATCGAATAGCTCTGATGATTTTCAACATGTATAATATTCAAGAACTAACTTAAATCCCGGTTTTACTACCGTCTACATATTCTCCATATAAGAGCCTAAACCGGAACAAATGTTTCGGTTTTTTTGTTTATTTTTTAATCCCAACCAATCAACCGTTATGAAAAGACAACATGCAAGTTTTGGATTAAGATTTATGACAATGTCTGAGAAATGGAATAAAAGATGAGGACAAATGTTAACCTTATTTATTGGAATTATTAATGGATTCTTCATATAATATTTAAATTGATGAGAAATCATCTGGCCACTTGCTTCCTTCAGTAGGTGATTTTTTTCCTCGATAACAAATAAAGCCTTTACGGACAATAAAAGGGTGGATTCGTCCTAATACATTAGTTTTTTGTCAAATAGCAATGTATCTTATAATGGTAATTCTTAGTTCAATGAAGAACCTATATTTATGATTCCATTCTTTAGAATAGTCCGTAAGAAAATGGCAGATGATAATAAACCTTTAAAATACATGAGGTATGCCTTTGGAGAGATTGTGTTTGAATCTTCAATGGTAATAAAATATTCAATTTCGAGTATAAATCCCTCTGTTTTATAACTCTGACCGTAAATAAATAATTTCTTGAAACGAACTATCCTCGAGGCAGAGCCATAGAGGTATTTTGCTCGTTTCATACCCAATCAAGTTGAGTACAAGCTTTGACCTTTTGGGTCAAAAATCAAAATTTATTTATTACACCTCTCCCAAAACTTTTAATCAAAGTTTTGACCTCTCCTCAAGGAGAGGGAAATCGGAAACCCCGACGCTGAGCGTCGAGGAATTCTTTTCGATTAATAAAAATATTAGGTTATTGAATAAATAATTTTATATTTGCCCATCCCCATCACATTTTAATTTAATACACTAAATATTACATAATATTAAAAATATGTCAATATAATGTAATTTATTTTGCTAAAAACAAGCAACTTTTAACGTATGAAACAATTATTTTTATTCTTATTAGTATTGATTTTTTCTATACAGGGAATTTTGAGTCAGGAAAAAGAATTGAAAACTGAGAAATCTCCTCAAGAATTAGAGAATTACTACAATATGAAATTTAAAAAGAAAAAGAAAACAGCCTGGATTCTATTAGGAGCTGGTGTCGGGGCTATGGCTATTGGTACTGCAATTGCATATTCCACGGATTCTTTTGATTCTACGGTTGTATATGGTGCAGGCGCTTTTGTGGCAGGGGCGGCGTCGGCGATTGTGAGTATTCCAGCATTCATCCATGCTCACTCCTTTAAAAAGAAAGCTGCAGCCTCTTCTTCTTTTCAAGTATCGTTAGGAACCATATCCACGCCTCAAAGGAATAATTTTGCCTTGGGGGTTTCCTATAATTTTTAATGCAATAATAAATATTTATCAACTAAAACCCTATAGAGTAGAAACTATAATATAAACAGGCCGTTCTTGAAAAGCCATACGAGTAGAGATCTTTAAATTATCAAAATAAATTATAATGAAAAAAATTAAGTATTTATTAATTTTGGTTATAGCCGTTATGGTATCTGTATCATGTAGTACTGATGATGGCGATGATGGTGTTAATGCCTTAGTTGGAACTTGGGGATTTACAGAATTTGACGATGGTGATGAAATTAGCGTAACAGTTACTTTCAAAGCAAATTATACAGGTACAATTGTTGCCGTTGTTACTTTTGACGGAGGATCTGAAACTGAAAACGATGGTTTTACATGGGACACAGATGGAAACAAATTGACAATGGAGGTAGATGGAGAAACCGATATATCAACGTATTCTATTTCTGGTGATAAGCTAACCATTAATTTTGATGATGGCGAAACTATTGTTTTAACAAGGCAGTAAAGTTTAAAAATTAATTTCCCTTTTTTAGGGTTAATTTTAATCTGAAACATTATGGACCCTACTAATTAATTTTAATGGGGTTTTTCTTTATGGTATTATGCCTGGATTTTTGAGTAATCCAAAAAATAGTCTATCCCAGACCGCAACAAACCGACCTAAACTGCTGAATATCTGGTATGTGGAAGAATTGAGATAAATAAGATCCCTTGAGCATACCTTTTATATTACATTATACCAGTTGAAGAAATATGACTGGCTTTTTTATTAAGATTTGCCCCACCATTCATGCATATTATCTAACATCCATTGTTAACTATCAAACAACACTTACACTCTGAGTAATGATGTCAATCAATATCATCAATGATCGTTATCATTGATGATTTGATCTTTAAATTATATATTTGGATAATAACTAAAAACCTTATTGATATGTCAAAAATCATTAAAAAAATCCAGAATGAACTACTTTCCAATTTAACAATTGAAGTGAAATTTGAACCTACAGCAGGAGTGGTTATCAATGTTGGTGAGATCTTTAAAGTAAAAATTTGTATTACCAATCATAAGCGGCATGCTGTATATCTTAACAATATTGAAATAAGAGACAACTCAATAGCAAAAGTTATTGGTGACGGTTTATTACAACCGAATAAAATATTATTAAAGAACGAACGCTATATAAGTCCAGAAATTGAAATGAAAGCTTTGTCAACCAGGCTTATCTTGTCAGGCAGGACTCGTATTTTAGTAAATTATGATTTGCGTTTTGACCCATCTTCAATATTTGAATTTGAAACATTAAGACAAGAAAAGGTAGTTATTTATGAAGAAGTACCTATTGATTCATAGCCAAATAACTTAATGTTGACTGCATAAGTTGAACATTGTCAATAGAATTTCAATGTTCGACTTGTTATAAACCTTATAAGTAATTAATATCTAAATACTTAGATTAGAATATATGTGCATGACTGGTGTTGCTGGTGGTGGCTACGGTCTTATCTTCACAATATACATTTTGAAAATGGAATAAAAATAAGGTTTGGTTAGTTAGAGAAGTCAGTTACAGAAATATGACTGGTTTTTTAATTTATAAGAAGATTGTCTAGCTTCTATTTCATCCAGAAGCTTCAATCCTAACTTCTCTAATCTTTGGATTTCAAACTTATGGTCAAAAAGTTCCTGAAGTGTCATATTTGTAATATCGACTTTAGATAATCTATTATATTGTTGGAATACTTTTCCGAATTCAGTCATGAGATAAAGATAAAAAAAAGAGTTAAGCTAGTTAAGTAAAAGTTAAGGTACTAACTTAACTATTTTGAATTTTGTAAGTATTTGAATAACAGCTTGTAAAATACTAAAAACAACCAAAAAAAGCGAATAGTTAAGTATGTATAGAAAATCCAAAACGTAATTTATACTACTATTATAATATTTTATATAAACTGGATCAATAATTATTATGAAGAAAAGTTGCTATTTCGGTACGTTTAGAACACACAAACTGACACAAAACAAAAAAACTCCAGTCTGAGTTCTCGGGATGAAGCTTTTCTCCCGATGGCTTTAGAGATAAACTCTAAAGTTTTATTTAACAACACAACTATTTTTACTCATCCCATTCTATTGTTTTAAGTATTCGTGATGTGCTTCGCAGTTATTGCGATCTGGACGGGAGGCTCTCCCTACGTCTAATAATCTAGGTAGCAGTAAATTATACTTTATTAAGATTAACCTCCCCTTTTAACTAACCTTATTTAGGACAAATAGCTAGTTGTAGAAATATGATTGTTCTTCTTCAGATTAATATCAAAAGGACATACATAATTCGCTTGATAAAAAAAAGTACCGCTTGGACATTAAATTTATCCATTCGTCCTTTGTCATTTTTATTAAGCATAGAACTGCAGTATTTTCGTTGAAATATATTTTTCATGAATACACAGACATTATTGGTCATAGTACAATTAATAGGAACCCTAGCAGTCTTTATAGGAATAATAATTGCTATCGTTCAGGTAAATCAATTAAAAAAACAACGAAAAGAAATTGCAACAATAGAATTTCTTAAATCTTGGCAAACACCCGAGTTCACTAAAGCATTGAATGAAATACAGTTTATGCCTGATCATGTTGCTCCACAAGAATTGAGATCTTCCAAAAACGAAATGGATAGTTATGCCTACTTGGTACATTCATTTTTTGAAAGTACAGGATTAATGGTAAAAAGGGGAATAATTTCATTTGAGGTTGTAAATGATCTTATCGGCGGAGTCATTCAGGTGACCTGGATGAAGCTTGACATTTGGATTCAGGAATGGAGAGATGAGCGGAATCCTTCCGCGGGAGAATGGTTTGAATGGTTGAAAACAGAGATTGAAAAAAGACATAAATTGCCAGAAAGGATATGAATGTATCGATAATAAAAACAGAGAACAGAGGACGAACTATAAAAGTATATAAACTATTTAAAATTAAAAAAATACTCGACACTTTGGTTGTGGAGATGCAGAAATAATATAATTTATTATACTATACCCTTCTGCAGAAAGTTAGGCTAGTTTCAGTATCTCATTGTACCCATAAAGCATTTACTTAACTGTAATTCCTTTTTTGGTTGCATATAGTAGTATACAGCCACATATTCTTGTTCATGATTTGGTCACTTGAAGGGTTTTGAATATTAGATTAAGTGTTAAAAAGTACACTTTATTTGGTTTTCTTACATTTATAAAAATTAATTAAGTTTTCTAATTATGATCCCCTTCTTCAGAAAAATCCATTAATGAAGTGAAATTTTATGCAAATAAAATCAATGGTCTGCCAGACCATTGACTGAGTTACCCGCTTGCGGACGAAATAAATTAAACAACAGAAACGATGATACCGTTTTTTAGAAAAATAAGAAGACAGATGGCAGATGATAATAAGCCAATGAAGTATATGAGATATGCTCTTGGGGAGATTGCATTGGTGGTTATAGGGATATTGATTGCGTTAAGTATTAACAATTGGAATCAGAACCGTCTTAACAAAAATTTGGAGGCTAAATACTATGAACGTATTTTAGAAGATCTTAAGGAAGAAAAAGAAATTATTCAGGCTACTTTAAATTACTCACATCAAGTAAGTTTACATGCAAAAGACGCTATTGCAATTTTTGAAAATTCCGTTGAGATGAATTCTAATCCTGTTAAGAATTTAATAGATATGTATCAGGCAAGTCAGTTACATGACCCAAATTCTGCAACATCAACTTACAAAGAGTTAATAGCTTCTGGTCAAATAAATCTTATTCAGAATGACAGTCTAAAAACAGCTTTAATTAGATATTATGAGATTGAGTGGCCTGAAATTGACGTATTCAAAATTCCAAATAATTATAGAGAAAATTTAAGAGGTAAAATGCCTAATATTATTCAGACAGAAATAAGAACAAAATGCGGAGATGTTTATTATAAAATAAGAAAGGGATTTGAAGTGGCTTTACCCAAAACGTGTGAGGTTGATATTGAAATTGATGTTGCTCAACCTGTTGTTGAGTTTTTGCGAAATGATGAGAGTCTAAAAATGGACTTACGCTATTTAATAGGCAATGAAAATGCAAAAATAAAATATATGAATTCCACAAAAAGGCAGCTTGAAGATCTCATTGCACTATTTGAAAATCTAGGTAATAATTAAAGTCTGAAGAAAAATAACGAAAGGTAACAACCAAGATTAACACTCTTCTCATCCGATTCATTCTTACTCAAACCACAAATACAAATTATCTAATATCCATTGTTGCCGAGTAATTCCCTAGACCGCAACAAACCAGCCTAAACTGCTGAATATCTAGCTATTAGAACTCGGCTAGAATATTTAGCACCTCCAATAGCACCTTTTTATGATGAAAGAGCAGGAGGAAAGGGTCATTATGTACCTAAACCTTCTGATGCATTAAAAAGGAAGATTTGATAATATTAACATCAGGCGTTAGTTCTCGGGAAAATAATTTAATGGTAAATCATTAGAAATTCTCTTGAAGGCAAAATCTCCTTCAAAAAAAAGCCTATTGGTTGGTGAATGATTTCCATTTTCAAAAATATAGAAGGAATTATATTTATCAGAAGTAAAATTGATGGATGACCGACGAGAGTCATTATATAAAACGGATATTGGTTTTGTTGTAATTTCCACCTTCGTTTGATCGCTTTCCTGAGAGATATTAAAATATTTGTAAGGAGATATATTCAAACCCTTATAAAAAATTTTAAATTTGTTTTCAGTAAGTTGTTTTGAGGCCAAAGAACGCATAAAATGAACCAAGGATCCAAGATATTCCCTTTTTCTACGTTTTACAATTCTTTTCTTTGTTGTGCCGTTTAGATTCTTAAAAAAACTTGTTCCGGCAATGTGGATCATATGGGGATATTCCAACCCCTTAGGACCTGTTGTAAATTCAACCTCAAAATCAACGATATCGTATTGGATATTGTATCCAAGATATTTATTTGTTATCAGGATGGGATTTTCAGAATAGGCGACTAAGGTCTTATCAGATTTACTGTATATCAGGATAATGTCTTTTTCATTAAGAATTTTACAATGTTTGGTAACAGGCGTTTTACCAAGGAATTCTGATTTAAATATTCTGAGTTTTTTTGCCCTGCTCCAACCATCGGGTTCGAGAACCACTTCTTTCAGTTGATAGCTTCCTTTTTGCATATAAATTTTACTTCTGTTCTTAATTTCAGCGGGCTGAATTAAAACAGGGGCATAGCCTAAATAACTAATAATTAACGATGAACCCTTTGAATTGTTGAGGTTCAATTCAAATTTTCCATGAAGGTCGGAAACGGTTCCGATAGTGGTTCCGTCTAAATATACAGATGCACCAGGCATAACATCTCGGGTTGTTTTATCATAAATTGTTCCGGAAATAATTTGGGAATAAACAGTTGAGCAAACAATGTAGCACGATATAAAGAATATTGTTTTTAGTTTCATTCCGAATTGATAAAAAAGCCACCCTATGTGTTCACGTACAAACCAAAGGGTAACCAATATAAAGAATTTCAACTATCTATTCCAAGAGGATTGTATAATTTTGAAAGGACCATAACTATTTAAGGTAAAAGGCTGAATATCTATTATGTAGAAAAACTGTGATAAATAAGATCCGTCAAGCATACCTTTTACACTAATAAAGCATCCAAATATTAAGATTTCAGCCTCACTATTTCACAAAACACAGACGTTCTCAGTAAAAAGGTATATAGTGTCCACTCAGAAAATATCGACCGTGTTTTGTTAATATATGACATCAAATATAGTTTAGAAGGACGAGGGTTTATTGATATAACGTAAGCAGAGATAGTGTTTGAATCTGGGTTTTGCGAGCGGAGCGAGACTTATATAAATCCTGATTTCATCGTGATCAAAATGAGGCTGGGGGCGGTGGTTTTTAATAAAGTCCTATTTAAGTGAGGTATCACCCCCCTACCTAAATATCAGTTATATAGGTATCTATTTGGCATGTGTAGTCATTAATTAGACTTATTAGCTTTTATTTTTTTAATCTTCTTATTTGTGTGTATATTTGGTTAATGAATGAGGAAACACTTCGGGGAATCATGGATACCTTTATGGATGCTCTTAAGGAAGAACACAGCTATCAATCTATTTTATATTATTTAAACATTGTTCAAGGAACGGAAGAAGAATATAGCTTTGACCACTATTTTTTATATACGTTGTTAGAAACAGTACTTATCCAATCTTCAACAGTTTTTAAATAATCAGGATGCAATTTTGACCAATAAGGGAAATCACTTTCCCCAACATAGTACATAGAATGAGAGGCTCCCTCCAATAAAATGGTTTCAAAATTACTATTACTTGATTTCGTAAGTGCATTAGAAATGAGTTCATGACTATTAGCAGGAATTATCTCATCCAATGTCCCTTGCAGAATTAGAATTGGTTGCTTGGTAGTTTCAAAGTAAGGAATTGGACTATAAAGAAGTTTTTTATCCGTTTTAACTTCATTCAAATTTGGTACCCAAATATTGGCAAACCACAATTTTGACTTTTCATTATCTATAGCCTTTTCTAGATCCGTTTTTGATAGTTTCCCTGCTATAAATTCAAAAACCTTTCGTTGTAATTCAGTTGCATCCTCAATTTTATTTCCGATTGCTTCTGCATTTCTATTTTTCCAATAGTTCAAATCACTTTCAAGTAAGGTCACTCCTGGACAACTTACGGCAATTCCATATTTCAGATTATCTAGCTCACTTAAAATATATGGTATCTTGGCAGCTCCTTGACTACTTCCTTTTATTCCAATTTTCTTAAGTGGAATTCCAGTCTTATCAGAAAAATATTTTATAGCATTGATATCATCTGCTGATAGTTCTTCAATTGTTGCGACCTCCCAATTGCCCTCCGAATTTCCAGTACCTCTTTTGTCATAATGGAAAGTAGTAAATCCTATTTGTGCAAATAGTCTGGCTTCTGCTCTGGAGGCACTTCGGTCTGCATTTCCAGAAGAAGTAACAATTACCAGTGCTTTATTTCCTTTATTACTAGCATACCAAATAGTTCCATTTAGATTAAAACCATTGGATTCAAAACTAATTTCTTCACTTTCTGGAGCATTGCTATTATTTGAAAGCTTCTTATCTAAGGTGTATTGGGCTGTAATGGTATCAACAGAAAGTGAACCCTGAAGTTTACTATTATTTTCAATCCATTTGTTTCTGAAGGAGTAAAGGTGAAAATCGCTTTGCAACTTAAAACTTATCGAATCACCGCTTACTTCAATATTTTGAAATGGAATTCGATTGGCATTTTGCTCTAAACTCGTGAAGAAAACCTTAAAATTGGTGGAATCGCTTTCTATTTCAAAAAGTATCTTATCGGAAAAATTACCATATTCAATCATGCCACTAAAGTTTCCTGTTTTATTACCCTCTTTGATTTTTGAAGTAGGGTTGCAAGAAAATATTCCAAAAGCGATGAAGATGATAAAGATTCTTTTCATATTATATTGTTTCTAACTATTGTGTATAGGTTATATTGTTTATATATTCTTATATGCGCCACTCTCCCAATCCATTGCCACTATTAGCTTTAGATTCAAATATTTTGACAAAAGAGCATCTGATTTTTGTAAGAGAATAATTAATAGGTTAGCGGCTTACTTTGTAAATATAATAAAATTGACGGAAGAAAGCCCAGCTATATAATACAACTGGGTTCTAATTATCTTACTTCCTATTCAACCTCCTCATCTCCTCACATACCTTTCCTTTGTACTATCTTCCCATAGCTTTGCTGAATGGTCATACCTAATTGTTAGTTTCAGTGTTCCCATTTACAGTATTGTGCATTATTATGACAAAAAGGTAGTACGTACCCACTTGAGGATTATCGTCGCTAAAAGTGCGATATGGAGAAGTCATATTATTTAACTTTGAAGAACTAGGCTAGTGCATTTCAAAGAGTACGTTGTTGTGCTTTCGTTATTTTTTCTATGTATACACAAGAAATTTATTTTTCAATCTTATAAATTTTCTTTTCTAGTCCTACACCCTTTATTGTTAAAGATTTCCATTGATTTGGAAGAATTGGATTCTTTTGAATAATACCTTCTTCTGTAAAATGTAATCCACCAAAGCCAAATAAAATTATCTGTAGCATACCTCCTGCACCAGTTGCAAAATATGAGTTGTTAAATGTTGCAGTTTCTGATAAAGCACCGAAAGGAGCTCTTGTGTTTGGTACATAACTTTCTTTAAACAGACGGAAAGCATTATCAGCATCACCTAAACGCGCATAAATAACAGCAAATACTGATTTTCCCATTGCAGGACCTTCTGGAGCTAACTTAGGCTCATAGTATTTAAGATCCTTCATTAAAGTTTCTTTATCATTAACAATATTTAGAGGGTAAGCTAATAAGTTCACATCAGCTTGCTTTATTAAATCTCCGTCATATTTGCTATGCTCCAATGTGGTACCATCTTTAAACTTGTGAATCTTAATATTATCAGCCACTAACTTCCAGTTAGCATCAGCCTCAATATCAAGTTCTCTTGCTGCTAATGTTGCATAATTTAATACAGTAATTGCAGCACCGTTTGTAAATGCATTATCATCAACATTTGGAGCAAATTCATTAGCTCCTACTACATTTTTGATAGAATAGCTACCATCAGGATTTTGTGTAACCCGACTTACCCAATAATCAGCAACCTCTTTAAGTACAGGGTATCCTCGTTCAGTTAACCATTTTTTATCCTTAGTTATTCTGTAATAGTTCCAAAAAGCAATACCAACATCAGCAGTTATGTGATGCTCAAATGTTCCTGTTAAAGCAAATGGAGGAGTAGCTTCATTTCCTGTATCATCACTTTCCCATGGGTACATTGCTCCTTTGTAGCCATAGTTAATAGCTTTACGCTTTGCGGCATCTAATCTGTTTGATCTATAGTTAACAAGAGATCTTGCAATGTCTTGATTAAAAACTAAAAGCGGAGGGAACATCCACAACTCTGTATCCCAAAAGATATGTCCATTATAAGGGAATTGCAATGATAATCCCATTGGCGCAATACTTAAATCAGAATCACCTCTACCAAATGCATATAAATGATATAAAGCTAAGCGTACATCTTGTTGAGATTTAAGATCACCTTCGATAATTATATCTCCTTTCCATAGTTCATTCCAAAGATCTTTATGTCCTTGTAAAAGATCTTCTCTTGAAGTAAGTAGGTTGAAGATAACCATACGCTCTGATTCTGATCTCGGATCAGAGAAATCTTTTGTCGTACACTGTGCTCCAGTCCAAGAGAAACCAAGTGATTCACCTTTCCTAACAGCTTTCTTAAAAGAAAGAGTATTTTCTTTTTCAGATACAATCTCATGATATAACTTAGGACGTTGATGCTCTCTTGAAGAGTTAATATCATCCCAAATGAAAGTTGCGGAAGTACTTACTATATGAGCACCAAACTGACTCTTAGCAACCGATTGTAATATTGGCATAGATGTTTCAACGTCTCTTAATACTTTATAAGATTGCTCAGGAATTTGGTAATCCCATGGTGTTAGAATTTTACCAACAATTTTAGCATTGATTTCCTTTTTAGCATCAATCTTAACATCAATATATCCTGTGAACTGTACATTACGAAGTGCATAGATAGTACAAGATATTTCTGCTTTATCCATAAATGTGAAAGAGGTAGTAAAAGCCGCTTCTTTCATATTTAATGTTTGTCTCCAGTTGCTGATGTTTTCTTCAGTAATCTTTTCATTATCAATATAAATGTCAAGATTACCATAGTTCATCCCGTGAAGAACTCTACTAACCTTAGATACAGGATCCATATCATATACATTGTTAAGCACAATATGCTGAACCTCTAAAGGTTTCTTAGAAGTTAAAATACCTATTCTACCATTAGAAACTGCTATACCTGTATAATCAGATTTGTCACTAGTGGTTATATTCCAACCATCTCCTTGCCCATAGGCCGTTATTGAAATCTGTAATAAAATTACAAGTAAAATTTTTTTCATTTTGATTTCCTATTTTATTAATGAATGCCAACTTATTTATATGCTTAACTCTATGGTTGAATAACAACCAATTTAGGATGTAAAGCGTAGGTTATGTTGCTTTGTATTTTAGTAAATATAAAGAAATATTTTGCTTTTAATCGAACTATAGGTAAAGGGAGCTATAATTTTAACTCCCTAGTTTCTCATTCAACCTCTTCATCTCCTCACTGAACTATTTTGCATAGTGGCGTTATAAATCTTTAGAATTATAACTGCTCATAATGTTGAATAGCTTTGGGATTAATTAACTTACCGTGTGTGGTGTCGTAGAGAACCCGCTGGGTGGCTATGTATTATATACTTTGTCGTATCGTTTTTTTTTATTGCCGTTTGCAATCTTTTGAATTTAATTCTTTGTATAGACTTCTTTACCTTTAAAAATGGTTTTCTGAACTTCGGTATTATGAATTTCAGTGGATTCTATTTCAAACAAATTATGGTTTAGAATAATAAAATCTGCTGATTTTCCTTCTTCAATAGATCCAGATATATCATCGACTTGTAATACCCATGCCGCATTTATTGTGAAGGCCTGAATTGCCTCTTCAAGTGATAATGCATGTTGCGGTCCCATTTTTTCAACTTCTGGCTTTCCTGGAAATCCTCTTGTAATGGTTGCTTCCATTCCAAACCATGGCCATAGAACGGCTGCAGGTGCATCACTATGATTAAACAAACGCATTCCTGCATCTTGGCGTGCACGATTGTCGAACATGCGATTCCAGGTTTCTGGTTTTAAAACAGGTTTTATTCCATCAACTAGGTATGAAACAGGGGCATTCAGTGGCGGCCATATAGAGCAAGCTACATCTAAATCTACAAATCGTTGGAAATCATCAGAATGGACTAAACTTGCATGATCGATGTGGTGGCGTAATCGATTATTTCCGTTAGCCTTAATTGTTGCCTCATAACCATCTAAGGTCGCCCGCACAGTTCCATCACCAATTGCATGAACTTTTACTTGGAAGCCCTCTGAATCGAGTGTCGAAATATAATCTGCAAAAGCTTTTGACTCTACAAACGGATTCGCAGAATTTTTAGGGTCGGCAAATCCATCAACCAACGCCTCAGTAAATGACTCTATCGAACCACCCATGCCAATCTTAACCGCCTTATGACCTGGCAAATCGTAACTATTCCACCATCTATTCAATTCTTCGATTGGTGTAAGTTCAGGTGTACCAAGATTACCTCCTAAATATAAAACCAAGTGTTGGTTCAATTTACCTTCCTGTTTTAGTTCCTGATAAGGTTGAAGATCAACTTCAAAAACATAGGCATCGCCAGCAGCTGTAATCCCTTTAGATGTTGCCTCGTCTAATAACTTCATATAGGCCTTCTTGCGCAATTCAGTATCGAATGGGGGCATGACAGCATAAAATGCATTTAGCCCTCCTTCATATGCCATACCAGCAGGATCGCCATCTTTTGTTCGACTATAAAATATCTCTGGTGTGTCTTTGGTTTCTTTTGAGATTCCAGCGGCTTCCATTGCTTTTGTATTGAACCAAGCAGTATGACCTCCTGTTTCATCTTCTATAAATGCAGGTCTATCAGGTATTAGTTGATCTAAGAATTCTCTAGTCAAGGTTTCTGGTGCCATGGCTGGGACTGAAAATCCTGTACCGATAAACCATTCAAGATCTTTAGGGTAATCAGCAATTGCTTCCTTAAGTGCTTTTAATGTCATTTCTTCGGTTGGCTCATAGAATGTACCAGGTAGTGCACAATACACTCGTTTTGGCATCACCAACGCTGGATGAATATGAGGATCTCCAAGACCTGGCATTGCAAACTGCCCTTCAAGATTAATGACATTAGTGTTTTCTCCCTGCAATGCTTCAACATCTGCAGTTGAGCCCACCTTCATAAATTTACCGTCTTTTATGGCTATGGCTTCCGCCCAAGGTTGGGCTTCATTCACGGTATATATTTTACCGTTCGTATAAATGGTATCGGCAGTTTCTTTGGCCTCTTGATTGCATGAGATACACACACATAATAATAAAATGGCGATCCAACGAATATTAGCCGTCTGTAATTTGAATTTTAAAATATTCACAAAGAATTTTATCATTTTCTAATGTTTGATTGTTGACAACTAAGATAATAAAATTCACTTAGAGTCACTAGAAGATGAAGGAGAGCCTCTCAGCCCTCCCTTAACCTTCTCATCTCTTCCCCAACCTTCCTTTGAACGATTTTGCCATAGCTTTGCTGAATGGTCATACCTAATTGTTAGTTTCAGTGTTCCCATTTACAGTATTGTGCATAATTATGACAAAAAGGTAGTACGTACCCACTTGAGGATTATCGTCGCTAAAAGTGCGATATGGAGAAGTCATATTATTTAACTTTGAAGAACCAGGCTAGTGCTTTTCATACGACACTTAATTAGCGTTAGTATTTTATTTACCTACCATTCTACCTGCTTTTTGGTTTTATATACTGGGGTTGGTTCAGGATCGAAAAAACTATCAAATTCTTCCTGGTAGATTGCCATTTCTCGGTTTGGATATTCCTGCATTAGTTTTTTATGATCCTGTATCATTTTAATCATGCCTGGTCCTGCCCACATTCCATTTTTTATTTCGTTTGGAAATCTTTCTGCGGGATCATGATAAATATTGTAAACTTCGTAAAAATGAAATTTAGGATTTCTTGGAACAATATTTAGCTTAATCTGGTCTTTTCTAATAGCTTCTAACTTACCCGTATTGTAATGAAAAATATGGTCTCTACGTCCTTTTCCTTCACCAAATAGTAATAGCGCAGACTGATCAACACCATCGGTAACCCTGTCCCCAGGTATTTTGTCTAAAGCTCCTCCAACAGCCGCCATGGTGGTATACCAATCACTTATATGAAATAAATCCATAGGATCTTGATCTTCAGCAATCATGCCTGGCCACCATGCAATTGATGGAACTCTAATACCCCCCTCTAATGTTTGACCTTTTTGGCCAGGTAACAGTGAGTATCCTCCATGTGGATGTACTGTATACATTGGACCATTATCAGAGCTCCAGATTACCAATGTATTTTCAGCTATGCCCTCGTCCTTTAATGTTTTAATAACACGCCCAACATTATAATCATGTTCTGTCATCTGGGCAGCAGTATTCGTGCCTGCAGGTGTATCTCTAAAATCGGGATGAGCTCCCCAAAAGTGGTTACCTTTACCCCAATAATTTACAAAAAATGGATTTTCCTCATTTGCTCTTCTCTTAATGAATTCTATGACATTATCAGCCACCTCGGTATCATAAGTATTGTACTTCTCCATAGAAAGCTGATATACAATTTCCATGCTTTCACCCTTTTTTGCCCTCATTACCCCACCAGTTTCATAAGGGAAATTTTCAGGTCCGGGATGATTAAGAAATGTTCTTTGATGTAAAATCCGCCAACATCATCGGTAGATTTGGCATCGGCAT
>PVMK01143075.1_pt1 | contig 21570 bp, 17 predicted proteins | sample 1853481 | NCBI WGS metagenome assembly PVMK01 (sample SAMN08533507, study PRJNA380276) | Marine sediment metagenome, whole genome shotgun sequencing project.
ATAATCACCCACATTCCCTTCAAGTTCTTCTCTGTCAAACTCGATGAATCTCTTGGTCAGCCCGGCCAGCTCCCGGTAGAATGACAACTCCGCCGCAGCCATTACCTTGTCGCAGAAGGCAGGTACCCAGCGACTGAGGTGCTCATCGAGAAACCGCCGCTCCATGTCAAGACAACGGAAAGCTTCCTCGTCGTCGTCCTCGGACCAGGCCTGTTCTTCGTGCCGGGCAAGAGCCTCCATAAACTCGAGCTCCACCGAGATATGGTCTGGGAGTCCCGTGTACTCGGGGTCGTAGTCAAGCCCTGCAGATTCAATAAATTTTTTGACCTCAGCAGTGGCCTCCCCCCAAAGCATACCGCTCTCGACACCATCTCTCTGGTGGTGCACGGACTCGTGAGGCGAGATGTGTCCGCCGGGGCCTAAGAACAGCCCGGCGAACTCCACTGCCAGGTCGTCGAGCAACTCCTCCTCAGGTTTCTGCAGAAAGTCACTCGTCAATTGGATTCCCAGGTCAGATAAGACCCCCAGAAACTGGGGGTCTTTAACCTGGTGAAGTAGGTCTGCATTAACCTCTTGACGATAGACCGAGGCCAGGAGCCCGTCTATATTGCTTCTCTGCCTGGCTACGGCCGTCCTTTGCGCTTTCTCCGTGTTGCCCATTTGGATCTCCTCAGTGACTCTTAGGCCTTGCTGACCTTGACCACCGTGTCCATCCAACGCTGCTGACCGGCAACCGGGTCGGGCCTGTTGGGGATGATCCAGTTTGGATGCACGCCGTGTTTCTTCCACCACTTGTGCTTCAGATCAGGATCATTGTCTCCGGCCAGCGGGGCCTTGTTGCCGGAAGCGTAGCGGCCGTACTCCCAGTGCCCTAGGTGATGCGAGATGGCGACGACGCCAGGCACCACGCCTTCGGTCACCTTGGCAGTGGTTGTGATCTCACCAATCTCGGACTTGACCTTGATCTTGTTGCCGTTCTTGATCCCCAACCGCTTGGCCGTTACCGGGTTAATCCAGGCCGGGTTGTCATGGTAGGCCTCGGTCAGCCACTTGCAGTTGGCCGAGCGGGAGTGGATCTGGACCGCAACCTTGTAGGTGGTCAGTATGAGCTCGTCCGAGCCCATCTTCTCATGATCGGGAATGGCCACGTAGGTGGGCAGGGCCGGGAAATTCTTCATCTCCAGCAGCTCGGAATAGACCTCGAAGTATCCGGACTTGTTGAGCTTATCCGGCTTGAACCCTGCGTAGACCTTGCCGCCTATCTCTTGGCCGATATAACCTTTGTAAGCGCTCTTGGTCTTGACATAACCTTTTTCCTTGGCCTCGGCCTCACTCTTGGCCTTGGATTTGTGCCAGTTCCAGTAAACCCCGGTGGCCTTGTCCAGGATGACGCCCTCTTTTTTGAGTGCGTCTCCTTTGACCTCCTTCTTGTAGCCGTAGTACTTGGGCTTGGCCTTGGGGTCATGGTAGACACCGTGCTTTTTCATGTACTCGAAACCACCGGCCGCCTTGACGGCGGGGGTCTTCTCGCACGACATCTTGACGAACTCCTCAGCCGAGTTGAAGCCCAGCGGAAAACCCATCCTGTTGGCCAAATCGCAGACCACGTCCTTGAGATCGCGACTCTCACCCAGGGGTTTAACGAAGGGCTGCCGGATGTAGTACTCGGGCACCTGGGTCGGTGAAACCATGTCTTCCCAATCCCACCACTCAAGATAACTCGGGTTGGGCAGGATGAGGTCGGCCAGGGACGCTGATTCATCATAGTAGGCGTTGACGCAGACCGAGAAGGGGATCAGGCTTTCATCTTTCATGATGTCGATGTTCTCCTGACACTCCCCATTGGCATAGACCGGGGTGTAGCAATACCACATGTACACCTCCGGCCGTCCGGCCTTGCCGTCCTTGATCATCTTGAGAACCTGGTGATTGGCTCCATGGGTCGGGTAAACGGTGTCGCCCGGGAAGCCCGCGGTGATCTTGAGGCCCTTGCCCTTGGGCTTCTTTTTGGGACCCTTGGGGTACTTCCATTTGGCTCCCACTCCACGGCAGCGGCCGCCGGGATTGTCGATGTTACCGGTGATGGCTGCCAACATCTGGCAGGCCCGCTCGGTGTCGATACCGTTGTAGTGGGCCACCGCGCCCCGGTAGCTTATGACCACCGCCGGTTTGGTTTTGGCGAACTCAAGGGCCAGGGCCTTGATCTTGGCCGCGGGGACGCCGCTTATCTTCTCGGCCCATTTTGGGGTGTACTTGGCCAGGTGTTTCTTCAAGGCGGCCACCTTTTTACTTGTGCTGGCGTTGCGGTCCGCGGTCGCCTTAGTGAACTTGAGAAACTCCTTGTCGTAGAGCCCGGCGTCCATAATAACCTTGCACATGGCCAGGGCAACAGCCCCGTCAGTGCCCGGCTTTATGGGCAGCCATTCGGTGGATTTGGCCGCGGTGTGAGACAGCCTGACATCGAAGGTGTACATCTTCACCCCCCGCTCCACCATGGCACTCACAAGCCTCTGGGAAGTGGGAATGTGGTTGGTGTGGGCTTCCAGGACGCTTGAGCCGAAATTGAGCACGAACTTGGTGTTGTCGAAGTCCCAATTGTCATAGTGTTTGCCCCAGGTGAGTTCCTGGGCCGTCCACTTGCCCCCCTCACAGATGGAGGTGTGGTTGCCGACGGTCTTGGTGCCGTAAGCACCCAGGAAAGCGCTTTTGACAATTTTGCTGGATGAGCCCTTCATCCTGCCGTAGTGGAACATGAACTTTTCCGGGTGGCCCTCGTCGCGCAGCTTTTTGAGGCGGGCTGCAAGGTCGGTGAGGGCTTCATCCCAGGAGATTCGTTTCCATTTTCCTGCACCGCGCTTGCCTGCGCGCTTCATGGGATAAAGCACCCTGTCCGGGTCGTAAAGCTGGTTGATTCCGGCAGCCCCCTTGGCACAGATCTTACCCTTTCCTCTAATGGAATTGGGGTGCCCTTCCAACTTGACCAGTCGGCCATTCTCGACAAAGCCGATCATGGCGTCTCTGGTGACACAGTTCCAGCAGGCTGAAGGGATCATTTGCCTTTCCTTCCCGGTCTCGGGAGAGAAATCCTTACCACCCTGAGCCAGCTTGATGGAACCGGCCAGGGCCTTGGTCTTGAAGATTCCCCCCGTTGCCAGGATAGCACCACTGGCTGCACCTAGCTTCATAAGGTTACGGCGAGTTAAAGTTTCCATATTTTCCCCCTGCTTTCTTCCTTTGTAATGGTAATTGGGTTGTATTTACCCTATGTGACTTCCGAACGCCACGCTTCCGTTTCCTTATATACCTTCTTTACCTTCTTGGACTTTAAGGCCCCATGAGGGTCGATATAGAAATTCATGGGGACTGTGTCCTGGTCCGGAAGTATCGTCGTCTTTTCCCTGGTCTCTAACAGCTTGAACTCTTTAGCGAGTTTTGCGACCTCGCTGTTTGGATCGTTCAAATCACCGAATATCCTCGCCCGGCCTTGGCAGATGTTTGAACATGCCGGTTCAACCCCTTGATCAATACGATGCTGGCACGAGGAGCATTTGGTAATCCCGTTCTTGGTCTTGTCCTTTCCGGATATCAGGTTTTTGTTATACGTACGGGCACCGTAAGGACATTTGTCGATGCACTTGCCGCATCCGATGCAAAGGTGATTCTTATAGAGGATCAGGCCGTCAGGGCGCTTGTACGTCGCCCCGTCCCGGTAGCGGATCTTTTTGCCGTCCGGTGTAACAAATTTTTGCCTCTCTTTGGGGTACTCCGGACAGACCTTAACGCAGGGCGGAACCCCGTCTGCTTTATTGCCTTCGCAGTGATTGCAACGCATGGGCAGGAATACCTTCTGAGTATTGGGGTACTTGCCCATTACATCGTCACTGACCACTGTCCTCCATTCCTCAAGCGGTACCGCGAACTCCGCCTTGCAGGCAATGGTGCATCCCCTGCAGCCGATACACCTGCGCAGGTCGAAGATCATAACCCACCTTGGGGCCTGTCCCCTGGCAGCGGCCGCCTCAATGGCAGGAACCAGGCTTCCGGCAGTAACGCCGGCTGTCACCGCGCCTGCCGTCTTGAGCATGTCGCGTCTTGAGATACCAGCTTTCTCACTCATAATTGCCTCCTCGATTTCCTTATTCCTTGTTTAATATTGTTTCTATCCACCCTCTCCGAGTTCATCTAGCAAGTCTTCGAAGTTGGTTAAGGCCGCATCTATAAGCATCATCGAGTACTTCTTGTTATGAACCCCGTTGCCGAATTGGACGACGCTTAAATCCGCGCGGCCTTGTTTGAGCATCTCCCTGAACTCGGCGAGTTTTTCCTTGGTAAGCTTGGACTTGTGCTTGGCCAGAGCTTTGATGGCCTGTAATTCAACCTCCTTGGTGTATTTGATCTCTTTGGCCAACTCGGTCTTCCAGTCCTTGAGCATCTTATTGTGGTCCTTGGTGTGGCAACGGACGCAGGCCTTGCCCGAGGCTATCAAAACCTTTTGGCCTTTATCAGTTAACTTCTGCTCCAGGTGACAGCCCAGACAGTTGGTCCGGGCCTTGTACATGGGATCAGGTGAGCTCGAGACCCCTTCGCGCTTGGGGCCGGCGGCCAAAAGCCGCTGATAGCGGTGGGGATCGGAATGGCAGGCCGTGCAAGCGTCGAGCATTACCTGATCCTGCATGGGCTGCTTTTTCAAATCGGCCTTGACGTGGCTGATGGGCTGGTGACAGTCGAAACAGCGCGCGTTTTTTATGGTCACGTGCTTCTGGTGCATCAGTTTCTGGTTCTTGGCTTCCTTGAGTTCTTTGGCTTGGTCGTGGCAGGCGAGGCAGTTCTCCTTTTTGGTCCGGCCAGCGCCCAATACCAAAGCGGTTTTGAGCTCGCCTTTCTCGAAAAAGGCCTCATACGAAGCCCCGTTCGAGGCCTGGATGAGGTCAAAGTGGCAGCTGCTGCAGGTGACCTTGGCCTTTTTCAGCATCTCGTGGGTGATGGGCTTCTCACCCGAAGTCTGGATGGGCTTTTCGGGCAGCTTGTGGCAGAGCTCGCATTTGCCTCTGCCTTCGTTGAACTTGACATTGGTGAAATGGCAGAGGTGACAGGTGGCCTTGGCCACCTCGAAATGTTTCTTCTCGGTCTCGTGCTGGTGGCAGTTGGTGCAGTTGATCTTTTGGCCCTCGATTTGATTTTTTTTCTCCAGATGCGGTTTGTGCACATAGACTACTTTTTCGGTGAACTTGATCTTCTTGGTCTTGAATTTATCATCCGGCTTGCCGTGGCAGTTGGCGGTCATGCAGCTTGCATCGACGATCCTCGGTCTTGTCTGGACCGAGTGGCCGCCGAGCGGAATGTAGGCGAAACGCTCAGGCGGTTTCTTGGGAATGTGTTTGACCTCAGCTTTACCGCCTTTCGCCACCGGCTGCTTCATCTCCCCGGCCTCCTCGGGCGGGGGCGGGTAGTGACACTCGACGCAGCCGACGTTGTTGTGTTTCCCCTTTTCCCAAAGGTCGTAGCCTTTTTGAACGATGCTCGGGTAAGTCAGGATGTGGCAGTAGCCGCAGAAGAACTGGGGCTGCGGAACGTCCGGCTGCGGTAGGTCGAGCTGGAGTTGCGATTTTTTCTCGGCCCCCAAAGCCGCGCCGAGCAAAACCAGGCTCGCCACCGTCGCAAGGATGAACATCCAACGGAGCATTTTCTTATCACTACGCATGTTCTGGTCCCTCTTCTTTCAATGGTAAAAACCTTTCCCCCAGGGTATAAGCCAACAGGAATCCACTAAAGATGCCTACTATAAGAAATACCTCCGTAATCGTGGGCATGTAGGAAGGCAGGATGGTAGGCAAATCGGGTGACAGCCTCGGAAAAACGTTGGGATAGATCTGTCCGCCCACCAGGAACAAATACCTCATGACAAAGGCCCCAACAAGAACCATCAATGAGCCTGCGAGCACGCCTCCAAGACTCTTTTTTTTCGCTGCACGGAGGAGAATGAAACTCGGCAATACACTCATGAGCCCCACTTCGAAAATCCAGAAGGCCGGGCTGAGCGGGCCTTTCAAAATGAAAAGGGTCGGCCCCTGACGCAACGGGTCGAGAAGGCCGGTTACCAGACGGTAACTTGTTAAGGCAAACCCCACCGCCAAAAGCAGGGCCAGCACTTGGGCCATCTCGAACATGAGGGCTTTCGACTCTGAGGACATCTCTTCGCCTTTCACCCGATAGGTGATGATGGTGGCCGCCAGTAGCACACCGTAGCCGGTGAAAAGAGCCGAAACGAGAAAATAGATAGGGTAGTAGGGGCCGTACCAGAGGGCCCTCGCCTCGGCGTGGGCGAATACCGAGCCCAACATGGTCAGGGCCGCCACCCCGGTAATGAAGGCCATGGTTGCGGTAATTCGCGGAAGTCTTGGATCGTCTAGAATTCTGTGCAGCCGGGGATGGTACAGGAGGCGATCCAAACGCATTTTTTGCAATATCCCGCCGAGGCGAGAGTCGTTCAAATCTTTGAGGGCCAAAAGTCTCAAGATGTCTCTTTTCCAGCCTTCGGCTTGTTCGGCGCGCTCGGCCAGATTAGCTCGAATGAGCAACCAAAGCTCCACAACCACGATAACCAGATAGATGTTATAGAGCATGCCCATCCAGGCAATAGCCGAGCGGAAGTTGGGAGAGATGGCATTTTGAATAGGCATTCTTTCCGGGCGGCCCAGGTGGAACAGGATAAACATCAGTCCGAACATTATGGTCGTCAAGGACAAGAAAACGATCCGCTTGGACATCATCTCGTAACGGTGCATGCCGAAGACACCACCCAGAGCGTTAATGATGCAAAGGCCCGATCCGGCAACGACGAGCCAGGTGTAAGATGAGACCAGCGTCGCCCAAGGAATCTGGAGGGAGAACTCCAGGATTTCCATGCTCAGGACAAGCGAGGCAATGAGGGCGTAGCCGGCCAGAAAAATAAAAGCGGCCAGCACGCTGAGCCAGACATAAAAGCGCGGCGAGCTCTCGACGGCTTGAAGCCCCTGCTTAAGTTTCGCCTTCATTTGGGGAGCCAATAGGAATACTAATAGCGTAGCTGCCAAGAGAAAGAGATAGCCGTACACTGCAAACCATTTCTCCGATAATGCCCACAGAAGCCCAGATCCAACAATAGCCGGAATCCCACAAACGATTATTACCCCAAATCTCCTTTTCAATTCCATTAGTATTCCTATTCGCTCCCCAAACCTCCATCCCGGTTCTTGGTTGGCTTGGAATAGAAGTACATTCCCCCGGCTATGACCGAGGCGGCCATAAAGCCTGAAGCGCTGATCCTGATCTTATCCAGGGTGTGGTTGACCACCTTATTGGGTGCCACCACCAGGCCCATGTTTTTGGGTTTTGCGGGCAGAATGGTGATCATGTCCGTGCCGCCGGCCTCGGTAAGGCCCAAGATGTAGCTGGGTTGTTTCAGTCGTTGGACCCGTCGATGGACCTCCTTCACAATCTCGTCCCTGTAGTCGAAGGCAAGGGCACCCACCGGACAGGCGGCCACGCATGCCGGTTTCATGTAATTGAGCAGCGGGGTTCGGTTGTAGCATAGGTGGCATTTTCGGGTGACCCGCTTGGCAAAATCAAACCGAGGGATCTTGAAAGGGCAAGCCTGATAACAGTAGCGGCAGCCAATGCATTTGTTCTCATTTATGACCACCGGACCTTCGGGAAGTTTTCTTATGGCTGTTACCGGGCAGACGCCGGCACAGGCCGGCCGGTCGCAGTGCTGGCAGGCCCAGTGCTGATAGTGGCGCTTGGTGGTGTTCTGTGAGTCGGCGCGAAGATTGACCACAACCCAGCTGTTGGCGGTGAGATCCGTATTCCGGTCGCTGATCAATTCATACCTGTCCATTTCCAGTTCATTCCACCGCTTGCAAGCAGACATGCACCGCTTGCAGCCGATACATCGGAAGGTATCGGCCAGTTTGGCGTATCGCCTCGACCGCGCAAGAGCGAAGGTCGGAGCTCCCAACGCCGCAGAAAGCGAGCCACCAGCCAAGAGTTTCAGCACGCTGCGTCTGCTTATTTTTTTTGCCGTCTTGTTCATCGACCGTTATTTTCTTAATTCCTCCCTCGCTATCTCTTAGATTCCGCTGGTCTTTGGTGGACGGCAGGAGGCTTGGGCATATCTTCTTGCTTGGCTGCCTCCAGAAAACCCACCAGAGCTTCAGTGGGGGTATTCTTGTGATGATGGCAGCTGTTGCAAGCGTTGGGTTGCTTGTCCAGGCCACCCGCCTCGAGGGTCTCCTGAGGGTACATGAATCTGAAAGTATGACTATGTGCGTCCCCAGCCTCGCCAATGGCCGCCACCCTAGGCATGTGACAGCGGACGCAGCTGCCAAAGGTGTGAATCCGGTGGACCGAGCGGTACTGAACCGTGGTGTGACAGCTTTTGCATAGCTGATCCTCGAACAGCCTGGTTTTGGAGCGAATGGCGAGGAGCAGATTTGACGTATCCACGTTGGCGGAAATGCCGGCCTTGCTCTCGTGCACACTGTGGCAAGTGGCGCATACCACCCCCACCTTGGCGTGTTCGCTCTTCTTCCAGTCTAGATATTGCTGGTTGCTGTATTTGGATTCACCACTGGGCCAGAAGTACTCGGTGTAACCGTTATCTTCGCTAGCCTCGTTGAAGTAAAATTTTAGGACGGCTTCACCCTTGTGGGTCTGGTACTGGACCGGATAAGCGTATTTCCCAGTCTTGTCACGACCCCTGGTGTGACAGGAACCGCATATCTGCGCTTGCGCGGCAGGCGTCAACCGTGAGGCGTTGATTATGGTACGAATCTCAAAGCCGGGGACAGCCTCAACGTGATTGCTTCCCGGTCCGTGGCAGGCCTCACAGGCAATCCCCATGTCGACGAAGGTTTTCTTCTCAGGATCCACACCGGTGACATGACAGCCGGCGCACTCTTTGAACCAATCCCGTTTTGCCGGCTCATCGGGATAATAGGGTTTCCACTCCCCCTTGGATACGTTGTAGCGGGCGGGAAGGACGATAAGGTTATCTCCTTCTTTTTTCAGGTATTGCTGTCGCCACTGGCTGCCCAGGGTGTAGTCCACGTCTTCTTTGGTAAAGGTTCTGACATCACTAGGTGAGTGGAAATCACCGATGTTCGCCAAAGGTTCGCTCTCGACATCACGCATCATCCTGGAATGAAGGGAAGTCTGCCACTCCAAGTACGTCCTTTCGTGACATCGCTTGCAGGTCTCAGAACCGACGAAGGTGGCTTCGAACCTGTTAGTGAACTTGCCCTCGAGCTGGGCTCCCTCGTGGGCCAACTCTTTTTTTAGAGCTACAGTCGTCACAATAACGACAGCCAATGAAAGGGCGAAAATTCCACCGATAATCAAAGGTATCTTTGGAAGGTTCTGAAACCTCTCACGCATTTTTGGCTTATCCTTCATCACCCAAGCTCCTTCATGTCTCCAGCCGACACCATTCTGATAAACGTCTCAAGAATCCTCACACGAACTCTTCAACCAGAAGACCAACTCTTCATCATCTATCGGTTTACCGAGGCAGGCGTGAATGTAAGTGCTCATGGCCTCTTCGAGTTCGGGATGGAAAGGGCGACTGGAGAGGCCGATGACGCATACTCCGGGATTCGTTTTCTTGAGGGTCCTGAACAGACGGTTGTCCACAGGTAGGGTGTCCAGATCAAGAATAACCACCCGGGGTCCAGCTTCCTGCATTTTCTTATCCAAGGTCAGTAATGAATGCAGGGCAGTGGTTGAAAAATGCTCGCGTTCCAGCATGGCGCACAGATCACGGCACTGCTCCTCATTGGCATCTACCACCAGAATCGATTCCCGCATCCAAATCTCCGGAATTATTTGTTTTGACTCGAACATGTAAATAAAGTGGAATTGCTCCCATTGCCCAATGGCAAATCCTGTGCCATCTCTAGGAATTGGAAGATTAAATCAGGGGTCGATTTGGAAAAGAAAATAGGAAAGGATCTGTTAAGTCATTAGGATTTAATCAAAACTTGTTCGTACAAAATGGAAAAACTATGAGGTTAATCGTAAAGAAAGCCCACTCCAGGTGATGGAAAACGTCGGACTGAATCCCCGCGATATGTATGGATTGGGGACTCGATTTTTGGAAAATTAGATTTAATCAAAAGATAACAGCTTCTTAGCTGTGTCGTGAATCCGGACACAATTTTCCACATCAGGCACGGTTATTTTACTAATTCTCCAATTTTCTAATTCTCTCATTATCTAACAAATCTGAGCTTCCTTCTGTCTTTCGATTTCTGATCTCTGACTTCTGATCTCTGATTTCTGTGCCTGCTGGTTAATGCGCGGTGGGTTTGGTTATTTGATACTTCTTTAATTTGTCGTAGAGAGTGCTGCGGCTGATTCCCAGAAGCTTGGCTGCCTGCTTTTTGTTCCAGCCGCACTCTTCCAGCACTTCTTGCAGAAGTTTTTTCTCGTGATCTACCAATGTGGGCGGCTTGCCGATATCTGTGGCGAAGGTGGCGCTATGGAGGACAGCGGGGAGTTCTGAGGCCTCAATGCGGCCACCTTTGGCCAGAACTGTGGCATGTTCGATTGTGTTTTCCAGTTCTCGGACATTACCCGGCCAGGAGTAGTCCAGGAGCAGCCGCATGGCCTCCTGGCTGAATCGTTCTATCTTTTTTCCTTGTTCTGCGGCAAAACGATGCAAGAAGTGGCGGGCCAACAAAGGAATGTCATTACGCCGCTCCACGAGTGGCGGCAATTGGATAGGAATGACGTTGAGACGATAATAGAGATCTTCTCTAAAATTGCCTTGCTTAACTTGCTGCAGAAGTTCCTTGTTGGTGGCAGCTATTATGCGTACGTTCACACTTAGAGTCTTTTCACCCCCTATCCGTTCAAATTTCTGAGACTGCAGAACACGGAGCAGCTTGATCTGGGCCGAAGGGGAAATTTCGCCGATCTCATCAAGGAAGACCGTACCATCGTGTGCCTGCTCGAAGCGGCCGGCTTTCTGCCGGATCGCACCTGTGAAGGCGCCTTTTTCGTGACCGAAGAGCTCGCTTTCAAGCAGGGTAGCTGGATATGCGGAACAATTGATGACCACAAAAGGCTTATTTTTGCGTGGGCTCCGCCGGTGAATAGCCCGAGCCACCAGTTCTTTGCCGGTACCGCTCTCCCCCTGGATCAGGGCAGTGGCGTCGGTGGGGGCGATATCTTCAATCAGCTTGTAGATCAACTGCATCTTTGGATCTTTGCCGATGATACCGCTAAATTCCGCAGTGGTTTCAACCCGGCTCTGGATCTCGTGGATCTCCTCCTCCTGCAGAACCGCTCGCTTGATTACCCCAGCTGCCTGGCCCAACATCAGACCAACCACGTCTATTTCCTTGACGTTACAGTGGCAATCTCCAGGACAACCTATTACTAAACCACCCAAAAGCTGTTTTTCATGGTGGAGAGGTATGATAGCCTGTCGTACTGCGGTCTGAAAGCTATCAGGTACCAATGGAGGTTGGAAAGCCCGTTTCTTGATAAACGTGACTTTGGTTATATCCTCCAAAGTAGTAGCAACGGATTCGATGGGTTCCAATTCCTTCAAAGCTCTTGTTTCGCTCTTCGAAGAAACAAAAAGGAGATCACGGTTGCTACTGAAGATGAGAAATACCATTTGACCGCACTTCAAAATATCTTGAAATGTCTTAATCAAAGTGGGACCGATTTCACTGAGGGAGCGCATGGCACCGATTTCTTGGACGATCCCGCAAACGGTCCTGGTCTGTTGATGGGAGCGCTCCAGTTCCATGGTCTGCTCTTCAAGCCGGCCAGTATATTCCTCTAGCCGGGCAACCATGTGATTGAACGAGGCCGCCAATCTCCCCACTTCGTCCTGGCCATGCACTTTTACTCTGACGTTCAGTTCTCCCTCATCAATTTTTTGTGTAGCCTGAGCCAAAGCCGCCAGTGGATGGGTTATTCGCCTTACAAAGAGGAGGGTCAACGCTAAAGCGAGCAAAAGAATAGCCAGGGTGAGTCCACTCATCTGCAACCACAACCTGGTAACTTGCTGCCGGTAGGGCTTTTCAGTCAAACCAAGCCGTAATATGCCCGCGTTTCCTCCGAAAATGGGCCAAGCAATATCCAGATAGTGTTCACCGCTGGTCGAAGCGATTTCCTGGAAATAATCTCGCTCGCCTGGAACAAATCCATTGGCGCTGATCAGCTCGACAGGAACACCTTCAGTAAAGGTGTGAGCCAGAATTAGATCGTCGCGCAGAATAAAAAGATAGGCAATTGAGGGATTACTGCTTAGCTGATGGTCCAACATCTTTTGGAGGGCAACCAGGTCGTTGACGAGGACCTTGTCAGTGGCCTCGAGTGCCACCGCGTGGGCCAAATTTTCTGCTTGAGCGGTCACCGCCTCAAATAGGCTTTTACTATACCGCTGAGTGACCACCAGCGAGATGAGTATGCCGCTGCCAATCACCAGGGCAGAAACAACCAGGAGAAGTTTGCTTTTAAGGCTTTGCAGCCGCATGAGTATTCTTGTCCAGCGAGATTAGCCCCTGTTTCATTTGCCGAATGCTATCGTACCACTCTTCCTGTGGCGCTATAAACCGGTCAATCATCAAGGCGCTGAGAATTTGCTGCCCCTCGGGGTCCTGGTGCATGGAAAGAAGCAACCGTCGTATCGACCCTTTTAGTGCAGAAGGAAAGTGTCTTGAGGCAACCAATGGCGGGATGCCGTAGGGCTCTGATTTTCTGATAATCCTGGTTTTGGAGGTAAAGGTGGGGTTGTTGTGGTGGTAGTATTCCCAGATGAGCCCGTCTATGGTGGCTCCATCAACCAGGCCTCTCGCCACTGCGAGGATTGAGTTGTCGTGGCTATAGGTATAAACGGTCTTACCGAAAAAGTTCTCGGGTCGCTCCCCCATCTGTGCTAGCCAAAAGGTGGGCACAAGTTTTCCGGTATTGGAGTCCGGATCGGTAAAAGCAAAGACCCGGCCTCTGAGATCCTCGAGCCGGCGAAAAGGGCTATCCTTGTTGACTATAAGGTAGGAATGGTAGAAATGGCTTCCTTGGACCAGGGGGGTGGCCAGCAGTTCAAAGCCGAATTTCTCCTTCCCGGTAGCGTAAGGACCGGAACAGACAAAAGCCAGATCAATTTCACCTTTGCCGAAAAGCTCATTGATCTCGCCATAGGTTTTACGCTGAACGAGCTCTACATTCTTGCCCAAGTTGGTACCTATGTAGTCTAGAATCTGACGATAGTAAACGAAGGTCTCCTTGGGAGAGATCATCGCCCCCACAGCCACTCGCAGGGAATGTTCCGCCGGTGTCTGTTCTCCCGGGCGAGCTACAGGAATAGTCTTATTGAAGTCAACAACCTGGGAGTCCCCACTTCGGCCGCAGCCGGAGCAAATGAGGAACAAGATGAAGAGAAACCGAGGCAATGTGCGAGAAAGCCTCAAAGAAATAATAGTCGAACTCATGCGTTTCTCTAATGAAGTGGAATGATTGGATTACCGACACTTTTCCTGTGGAATCGATGTGGATTATATCATAGCAATCTGCGAATGCAAGATAGATGGTTGCGGGCAGCGGGACTATGCTTGCAAGTGTGTTAGGGTGACCATTGGGGCAGGCCAAGGGCGGCCGTGGCCGCCTCAAATGTCCTGAAATATTGGGGCTAGGTAGGTGATAGGTCAGTGAGGTCGGGTCCTTGGACGGGCTCTAGGGAAACTCAACAAGCGAGACCGGCAGGTTGCCAACGGGGATAAATTACAGTCTAGCCGCTAAAAGACTCTCGCAGTTTTGACCCCAATCCTTTGATTCTATCTGAAACAGGATTCCAAATTTGAGGTAAACCAGCAATCCTCTGGGGAGCGACAAGAAATACCAAAAGCGCAGCTGCCAGTAGAAAGAGATAGCCGTACACTACAAACCATTTCTCCGACAATGCCCATAAAAGTCCGGAGCCAACAATGGCCGGAATTCCACAAACGATTATTACCCCGAATCTCCTCGACAATTCCATCTTATCACCCTCCCTGAATAAACACAGTTTGGCCAAATCATGGCCCTAATCATCGACTTATCCTCATATCTTCGTTATGCAAAGAGTAAGGTAATTACAGTCGAGTAGTTGTCAACCTGCGAAGAAAGTTTCCGGAGATAATCTCTCGGGATTTTCCTAACTTCCTACCATAGAATTGTACAGGTGATAGCTCAATGCTTCAATCGGTAAAATCACCATAAAGACGTGGGGATTTCACCAGGTACTCATAATGGCGAGGGAGCTTTCAAATGTTTAAACTATTGTTTTTTATAATTTATTCGGCCACATATTGTTTGGCATGCATATTGAAATTACTGTTCCACCCACGACCTGGCATTGATTTTTTAATCAGATACGAGACCCATCCGAAATCTGCTTCGCCTCTTAGAGGGAGGACTGCTTACCACCCGGCAGGGTAGTGGGCATTGGAAGCAACTGGGGTAGGGTCAGGACGTGCTCGATCAGACCGGCTTAGGCTCATTGTTTAAATGCTTGGGTCAGGGTCGTGGTGTTTGGTTGGACGTTATATCCTCTCCTGTTTATGACCTGTTTAATAATGAGATAACAGACAATTTTGCTGATGTAGTTACAGCTAATATTTAGAATTGTTATTCGATTTAACGTATAGGTTCTCGTAATTATCAACAAGTTCAAGGCGTGGGAGCCGACTGAAAGGGGTCGTTGGAGATGCTGGTAACACAACAAAGATTTGCCTTTTCTTTCTTTGTCTTTTCACTTTTCCTCATTTTCTTAGTGCCGAATAGTTCTGATGCGGCTGACATTGGTAACTGTCTTTTGTGCCACAAGTATCCAGGCCTCAGCAGGATTGACCAAGATGGTAACTTAAGACTCCTGTTTATTAATGAAGGTACTTTTAATAACAGTGTTCATGCGAAGATAAAATGTGAAGGATGTCATACTGACATCAAGAAGATCCCTCATGACCCTGTCAAGAAAGTAGACTGCTTAACCCAGTGCCACATTATAGAACCCACCAGCGAACAAAAATTCTCCCATAAGGAAGTTACAACACTGTTGGCGAAAAGTGTGCACGGTGAGCTTGACGGCAAGGGAAAACAAAAAAACCATCCTGAGGACCTTCCTAGTTGTAAGGATTGCCATGACAATCCTTTATACAGGCCACTTTCCTTCTTCAAGAGGGTGCGTCCAGGCATATCTGATAATGCCCTGGGCAGATGCAGGGTTTGTCATAAGAAGGATGACTTTATTATTTCGGTTTACAACCATGTTACGACTAGATTGCATACGACCAGAAGCCCCAAAAATATCGCAGAAATGTGTGGCAGGTGCCATGATGACCGTGAACTAGTCGCAAGGCACAATTTAACTACAAGAGCAACATTTTCATATGGAGAAACCTTCCACGGCAAGGCTGCAAACTTCCTCGACGAAAGGGTCCCGGACTGTCTCGACTGCCATGTGAACAGGGGCCAATCCGTGCATGAGATGCTAACTTACAAGGATCCGCAATCTTCAACCTATCCAGCTAATAAAGCCGCGACTTGTACAAACATGGAGTGCCACCCAAAGGCCTCGCCAAAGTTCGCTGATTATAAGGTCCACGCTGAGTATAGTTATGCCCAAAATCCTTTACAATATTATTTCCGCACACTTTTTCTTTTGCTGACTGGTGGCACGCTTCTGCCTTTACTGGGCCTCATGGGCCTCGATTTGATAAGAAGATTGTTCCCCAATGCTAGGATAAAACGGAATAGGTGAATAGATGCAAGAATACCAAATGATCAAGACAAAAAATGGCAAAAAATACTTCTTTAGATTTAGCCTTGATCAGAGGATACAACATGCCATAATCGCGTCATCGGTGATTATCCTGGTATTGACCGGCATGCCGCTCAAGTTCCATGATGCTTCATGGGCTCCGTACCTGTACTCCCTTTTTGGTGGGATTCAGACCGCGCCTCTTATTCATAAAATTGTTGGTACAATATTGATATTGTTATTTATTTACCATGTCATCTATGTTTCCCGTCTCATCTATAAAGGTCATATTGTCCCCCTGAGAAAAAACAACGAATTAAGTGCAGGTAAAGTTTTGAAGGTCCTGGTCACTCTGCCTCTGATGCCCAATTTGAAAGACGCCAAAGATATCAAAGATCTTTTGAAATATTATTTGTTTCTTACAGATAAGCGACCCGAGGGTGCTGAATGGACCTGGAAGGAAAAATTCGACTACTGGGCGCCTTTTTGGGGTATCGTCATAATTGGATTATCTGGCCTTATTATGTGGCAAAAGGAACTGATTACCCAGCTTTTACCAGGAGAAATAATAAATTTTGCTATAATTGCTCATAGTGACGAAGCGCTCTTGGCCATGCTCTTCTTGTTCATATGGCACTTTTATAATGTTCATTTCTCTACGTCTGTATTTCCAATGGGAAGGGTATTTCTGACCGGATATTTATCTGAAGAGCTGATGATTGAAGAACACTACGAATATTATAAAGAAGTCATGACAAGGGAAGGACTGGAGCACGAAATAATTGAACCATCTGAATATCGCGACCGCAAAATGGTGATAGAGGAAAAGGCATCATGAAAACTCTGGCAGGAAAAGTGTACATCGTAGGTTTACTGGTTTTGACTGCGTTCTTTGTGTTCAAAATAGGGAAATTAACTTTTTGGGAAATTGTCGAGGAATATGAGTCTAGACACAGTAATAACAAGCAAGAAATAGCAATAAAGGACATCTGGAAAAAGGTGGATGTGAAGCCCACATTTCGACAAGCCATACTCGAACCCGAGGAGAGAGAAAAACTTTACCTCGGCTACAGGGTTTTGGAACAACTGAGACTGAAAGATCACTTCCACCATATCGATTTCGATTTGGAACCTGATAAAAGACTTTATTGCATTAAATGCCACGGTGATATGCCGCACGATAAAATCAAGGAACTGCGGGCATTTCAGAACATGCACGCTTCTTTTATAGCATGTCCGACCTGTCACGTAAGGCTCAAAAAATCCGATAAGGAAAACGTCTTCAAATGGTATGACAAAAAAACAGGGGAGATTATTGCGAATCCGGTAAGAGAGGGAGTGCCTCCCGGAACCTACAAGGCCAAAATCATACCATTTGAGCGGGTAAACCGAAAGTTACAGAGAATTGACAGTCGGGAGAGGATGGATTTTGCTCAAGAGTACCGCGAAGCGGAAAACACGCTGTCAGATCTTCAGAAAGAAAAGGCAAAAAAAATAATACATGACTTCGTAAATGAGAAGCCATATATTTGCGAGGACTGTCACAAGTCAGAGACCCCATTACTTCCATTTAGAAAACTGGGGTATTCAAAGCGAAGAATCAATACTTTTCAGAGTACTGAAGTTGTCGGCATGATAAAAAACTACACTCAATTCTATATGCCCAGAATGCTGCATCCGGGTTTTACTAACGAGGATTAGAAAAGGGAGCCGAGAGAGTTTAAATACTCGCCTTTCCTCAGGAGGGAGTCTAACTAGTGTCCGTCCAGAAACACCGTTTTTCTCCTCCCCCTTGACGGGGGAGGATGAAGGTGGGGGTGAAAAATACTTATAATTCGGCAAATTATCATATCCCCCTCCCCTTTATCCCCTCCCGCCAGGGGAGGGGAAATAGAGTTTCCGGATGAGCACTATCAGCGATCAGCTTGCAGCAAAAAAACTTTTGAGATCAAGGGGTTATGCTGACGGCTGAACGCTGATGGCTGACTGCTCTATTCTAATAACAGCGCCAGTGGAGAAGTTCCGTGCAGAGTAAAAGTTCCCTTTTAATTAAGTCCTGTATTTTCGCAGGGTTTTTAGTACTTTTGTATTTTAGTATCGGGTCTGCCCAAATTATATCTCAAGAAGCGGAGCTGCTTCCTGACACGGAAAACTGTGTACTGTGTCATAGATATCCTAACATGGGAAGGTATGACAAAGCTGGTAATAAGAAGATTTACTATATAAACGAAAAGCTCTTCGCAAAGTCCGTTCACGGTAAATTAAGGTGTAAAAGCTGTCATGTTGGACTCGATGAGATACCCCATACTAATGTGAAAAAGGTTGACTGTGCCTCGAAGTGCCACATAAAAGAACCATCCACCGGTAAAGAATTTTCACACGAAAATATGGTTAAGAAATACCAGAAAAGCGTTCACGGGGTCGACGCGAAAACAAACCCAAAACGGTTACCCGAAGATCTGCCAACCTGCAAGTACTGTCACGATAACCCAATGTATCGTCCCCCTCGTGCAATTTGGGGTAAAAGCCAGGCGTTATCCAATGAAACGCTGGCGAGGTGCGTGGGTTGCCATACTTCATCCCAGTGGGCTGAAAGATTCTATGCGCATTTTACCCACCGCATGAGGAAGAGTAGAAGTCAGGCAGAGGTCGTAGCTTTGTGTACAAGCTGTCATGAAGATCAAGAAAAAATGGCACGTCATGGTCTGGAAAGCATCGAGACCTACAAAGATACGTTTCACTGGATTCAAGTGGAATATGGCGTTGAAAATGCCCCTGACTGCATCAGTTGCCACGTACCGGTGGGATATTCTGCCCATGACATACGGCCGAGAACTGACCGTATTTCACCGATTAACATGGCCAACAGAGTAAAAACGTGCAGCAATCCAGGAGGCATGCAGTCGTGTCATCCTGGGGCCACGAAGAAATTTGCCACCGGCAGGGTACACGCATATGGAGTGAAAGCACAGATTATGGCTGCCAAGAACAATAAAGATCTCATGCAAGATCAGGATATCACCCTGATTGTAGAAAGGGCTGAGAAAGATTTTTCAGAAAAAGAGGTATTCCATTACAAGATACTGAAGTTGATAAGGCTATTCTACAAACTATTAATAGCCTCAATAATTAGTTTCATGCTTGTACATCAAGTTCTGGACTATATGGCAACGAGAAGACATCACAAATCTCATTGATCTCGTCCACCAATCTGTAAGGATTTTGCCATGACCGAAGAAAGAGTAATTTCCGCAAACAAACCCAATGAAAAGTCAGATCACAAGAAAAGATATTTCATCCGGTTGAATTTTAATGAAAGAGTACAGCACATGATTTTTCTGATCTGCTTCATTGTTTTGGCTATAACCGGATTCATGGTAAAAATTCCTGAAGATATAGTAAGCAAGTTTGGTGAGGCAAAGAATGTGGTATTTTACTACCGGGGCATATCGCATCGCATTGCCGGCGTTATTATGATTCTGGTCAGTTTGTATCATGTTTTCTACCTTCTCTTTAAACCGGCTGGACGCCGCTGGCTTGTTGATATGTTACCCAAATTGAAAGACCTGCACGACATGCTAGGCACCATGCTCTATTATGTGCGAGTCAAAGAGAAACCACCTGAATACGACAGATTTTTTTACAAACAGAAACTGGAGTATGGTGCCCTCATTGCCGGTACCACCCTGATGTCCGTAACGGGCCTGCTTCTCTGGACCGAACAAATGTGGCCGAAATTTGTTCTGGATATTGCTGTCATTGTCCACGGGATGGAGGCAATTCTGGCCTGCCTGGCGATTATGGTATGGCACATGTATGAGGTTCATCTTAAACCTCGAAAATTTCCCATCGACAACCTGTGGATTACCGGTGTGATAGACGAGGAAGAGATGATGGAAGAGTTTCCTCTGCATTATAAAAAGATAATGGCTGACCCTGAACTCAAGGAAATTTACATCGAACAGGAGCGTAAAGAGGCTGATAGGGTTCGAAGGATCTTCGCTCGTGGCTTACAGTGAAGTTAATGAACAAAGCTTATAGAGCAAGAAGGTTTAATCACCATGGCTAAATTTGTTAACGGTATAAAGAAGGTTCCGACTCTTTTATTGAAAAGGCTTCCCATCTTTTTATTAAAAGTTGTCTATATTCTGCCATTTTTACTGTTTGGTGTCTGGCTGCTTAAGCTGGTCTATTTTCCCCACGAGTTACCCTACGTTGAGGCCAAAAAAGCTGACGAGGCCGCCAAGGTTGCCGGTGAGGATGGCATTTTCAGGAAAATTCTGCTACAAGAAGAGTCTGTGCCCCGCGACCATTTTCACATGGTTGACGAGTATGTTTCGCGACCGGAAACTATATCACCTATTTGTCTGACGTGTCATGGCACATATCCACACAGCAAGGAAGAAAAAGTCAGGTCTATCCTTAATTTTCATGGTGGATTTATCGCCTGTTCGGTTTGTCATGCCCGCGAGAAACACGATGAACACCTGGTTTATTTTGCCTGGGTTGATCGCGAAACTGGGTCGATATCCAAGCAGGTAGAAGGAGATTACGGCAAGTACTCGGCGAAGATCTTTCCCATTCAAATTGCCAAGGGAGTCAGGACGCGAATTTTCAGGCCGGTCAGTGAGGAGGGTGCACAACAGTTCTTACTGTATAAGGACAAATACACACCTGATCAAATCGCCCAGGCAAAAGCAAAACTCCACGAACACGTATCAGCTAAACCGGTATTTTGTTCTGATTGCCACAAGAAAGACGGATATCTTATTTTCAAAGAACTTGGATTTTCAAAACAGAGGATAAATCATTTAGATTCTACTGAAATCGTCGGCATGATCGAAAAATATAAAAAGTTCTATGTCCCCTCCCAAATTGATTTTGGACTTGAGTGAGCTGTTGAGTAACTATTTGAGCCCGCCGGAGGTTTTGGTACCTGCTACAAAGCTAAATAAGATCAATAACAGATAGCTTAGCGGCACATGATAAAACTCGTCTCTTCAATTTTAGTAATCTTTGCAGGTTATTTTTTGTTTTTCGGGACGAGTAAGTGTTTTGGCCTGGACGAGGACGGCTGCCTCACCTGCCATCAGTACCCTGGCCTTGTAAGGCTCGAGAAAACTAATGGGGTCAAGGTACTCCACATTGATGAAGAAAAGTTTTTCACTTCACCGCATGGTGAATTTCGTTGCAAGCAATGCCATACTACCATCGCACAGGTTCCCCACACGGGCGAAACACGCACTGACTGCACCACTGAATGTCATCAGAACGATGCCAAAAAGATTTCAAACTATCCTCTGGAGACTCTACACCAGAAGGAACAATCTTACATTATCAGTTTGAAGGATCAATCATCATGCCGAGCATGCCATCCCATATACCCGCACAGTAACAACAACCTCGTAAGAGCTTTTCTCAACATGCATACCGGCTTTATGTTCTGTGAGGTCTGTCATATAAATAGAGGTAAGGTTAATCATCTCGTTTACGACTGGGAAGACACCGAAAACGCAGATTTTGGCGGCGAGCCTTTCGGGACGTACTTTAATCCTCGCACCAACAAAGCTCATAAGACTGATGAACACTTTATTTCCAGAATAGCTGTTTTTTCTGTGGCTGAGGGGAAAAAGCAGGGACTTATGAATACTCAAGACACCTTGGCGGCAAATGAATTCATGCTGCAGAAAAAAAACCTAAAACCAGACGCCAAGGTGTCTTGAGTATTCATAAGTCCCTGCTTTTTCCCCTCAGCCACAGAAAAAACAGCTATTCTGGAA
>PVMK01157606.1_pt1 | contig 21569 bp, 20 predicted proteins | sample 1853481 | NCBI WGS metagenome assembly PVMK01 (sample SAMN08533507, study PRJNA380276) | Marine sediment metagenome, whole genome shotgun sequencing project.
GGCCGGTACTCCCAGCAACGGCACATCCCCGATGTAGGCTGCCAAAAACATGGCCCCGGGCAGAACGGCTGCACCGTAATACATTTCAGTCGCTCCCGCCTGGCGTATTCCCTGGCGGGTGACATCATCCGGATCCACGCTCATCCCGCCGCTGAGCATCAGCAAATCGCACCCCCGCTCGAGATGAGAGTGGATGGCCCGGCTGATAAGCCCGGCATCATCCGGAGCAAATTCCAGCCCTGCCACTTCGCAGCCCAGAGCGGTTAACTTTTCAGATAGAATCGGGGCGAAGCGGTCTTTGATCAGGTCATGATACACTTCATTGCCGGTAATGACCAATCCTACTTTGGCTTGCCGCATGGCTTTGACCGACAGGGTAGCACCATTTTGTTGCGCAATGGCTGCCGCCCGCTCGATTGGCGCCCGTTTCATGACCAACGGAATCGCCCGGGTAGCAGCCACCAGCTCGCCTTTTTTTATCAGAGTGTGATTGTGAAGGGTGGCACACATCACCTCATCGACCATGTTAAACGCTGCCAGAGAGGCAGTATTGACCGTGAATAGGCCGTCTCTTTCCGCAAATAGCTGAATTTTGCCTTCCCGGGGCTCATTCTGCCATTCGATGCCTTCTCCGGCCAGCCCTGCGGCTAAAATAGCGGCTGCCTGATCTTCATGGATTTCGTTTTCGGCGAGGTCAATTAAAAAAAAGGTGGTTTTTACCCAGCTTCTGCAGACGGCAAAGATCTTCATTGCAGACGGTATGGCCTTTTTGAAAGGCAGCGCCCTTGAATTCGCCGGGGCGAATTTCGGTTAGATCATGGGCCAGTTTCGTGCCCACCGCATCTTGCAATTTGATTTTTTTCAGCATTTCCGAACTCCCTTTAAACATTCATTATTCGAATCTCTTTCTTAAAGCCTCGGATTCCTTTTCCCAGGCCTTCACCTATCTTAGGTAGCTTTCCGACTCCAAAGATGATTAAAACAATGAAGAGGATTATCAAGATTTCCACCGTTCCTATTCCACCGGCAAACATTTTTCCTCCTTTAGACTTTAACATACATCGGCCACGTCTGCCGCTTCCGGCACGTGGGGCATATGTGTTTTTTTGCGCCGTTATTATTTCTCCGCAGATGACACATGTGCTTAATTGAATTGCGGCCACCACAGTTGCCTCTTCTGCAATAATATCGGCCAGGTCAAAATCATCTTCAAAACCAATCGCATTTTCGGGGCAGGCTGCCCGGCACAGAGAGCAGTTGGTGCACAGTGAGCTATTAAAATAAAGAAGTTGGTAATCATCTTTTATTTTTTTTGAAATTGCCCCCAGCGGGCAAAGGGCCGCGCAGGTCCCGCAGGCGGAGCATTTGTTTTGCTCAATTTTTATTTTTCCCCAGGGAAACTTCGGGTTATATTTTACAACCATTGTATTTTCCGGCCTGTTTTGCTTGAGAAGCTTGCGAAGCGACTCCCTTTGAGGTAAAAGCCGTTTGCCGGTTTTATCCTCAGGGCTTGGTGCCAGTTTTTCTCGAATGGCCTTTTCCCGGTGGTACAGGAATGAAGCCGCTTTATTTTTTACTTTAGCGGAAATTATTGAAAAAATTTCTCTGCGGCCAAGCGGGGCCTCTTTGTTTTTCTCTTTTTCCTTTATGCTTATCGCAAACCGGCCTAACCCTGTACTCTCCAGCAATACCCGGGAAACTGCAATCGAATTTGTGAGCAACTTCTCCCCTTGCTGATATCGGCATTGAGAACAAATCCCCTTGGTCAGCACGGCTTCATCGAACCCTGCCAGCACACCACCCAGACTGATGTTTGCCGTTATTCTTCCCAAACACTGAAGGCCAAGGGAATTGTCGTTCCGTTTCTCAGCCCGGTGGCAGTGAATAAACAGTCTTTTCTTTTCAGCCTGGGGCGGGTGCCGGTCTTTGCCGAAAACTGCTCTTGCTTGATTCAACAGGTACCGGTCAGTGTGAAATTCATGCCGGAATACTTCGGTTGGGCAGGCATTCAGGCACAGGCCGCAATCCGTACAGCCGTTGTTTATGGTCGGGCCCGGATTCAAAGAGATGGCATTCTCCGGGCAGATTTCCAAACACCTTTGGCAATTGCTTTTTCTGAACCGCACCCGTTGGCAAAACCCGGGGAGGACATAAATATTATGGGCTTCGTTCAAAACAACATTTAACAGAAATCCAGCAGCCATCTTTTCCTATCCTAATTACAGGCTGTGTCAGCAGCGAGAAACGCTTCGGTGATCCGAGCCAGGCCACGGTAAAAGTTACTTTTGGCGTTCGCTTGAATCGATCGGCTGAGATGCGGAAACCACGCATTGAGATGTTCATCGAGAAATTTTTTCTGGAGTATACGATATCTGACGGAATCCGCAGCAGCTCTTTTCTCTTCATCCGGCAGGGCCTGCCCTTCTTCATCGCGAATCGCCGCCGCCTCCCTTTCACACAAAAAGCTCATATAGGAAAGCTCTACGCCGATGTGGGTGGGCAATTCCTTGCACATCCGATCCATATCCGCACCGGCCGCCCGGTATATTCTTCGCGCCGCAATGGCCCGTTCCCCCAGCAAAGGCCCTCTTTTCAACATGCCCGTCCACCGTTTGTCCCCTGGTAAACGTCCTCAAACGGGGTGACATATCGGCCCGGTCGGTACGGCAAAGAGATTCATATATTCCTGATCGACAGCCGCAAAGTCACTATCCGAATGAGTGTCGGCAGCAAATTGTTTTAAATCCGCTACTATTTCCTCGCCAAACAATGAGGAGAGTTCCTCCAGAAAATCCTCAGCCAACAGGTATCGCATAAGGTCCGGTGTGGGAGGGCGGAGGTAAACAGCCGCCAGAAAAGCGTACATGTCCGCTCGCGCCTGAGCATCTTGCCGGGCTGAAATGCCGCTTTTCTTTATAATATCAGGAGTTTGACACGCGATCGGTACTTCTTTGTTCTCTGAAAAAAAATTTTCGGCATGCCCACTTAACATGTTATCATCCTCCTTAATCCCGTCCAAAGCGGGATAGTAATATTTTAAAATTAAACAATAAAAAATCGCTCTCAAACAGGCCTTAAAACCAGTTAAGAAAATTAACCTTTCGTAACCGTTCACAGGTTCTGGGTTCAGACCAGTCGCCGGCCAAAAAAACGGCCGGTCAAATCGAAAAAGAAACTAATAGTTCACCGTGGAGCTCGCAGAGAACGCTGAGAAAGAAAATTAAAAATAATCTCTGCGTACTCAGCGGTCTCTGCGGTGAGATACCTCTTGGAATGGCATCAGATTTAATGAAGTTTCATATGAGAATTTAGCACCTTTGATGCCTGACACCCGACACCTGACACCTTCAGTTCCTTACAACATGTTGTCAGATAAAACCCGATAAGGGCCTAAATACGCATCCCAAATCCAGTCCAGGGACAAGAATCGAACCTTGAACCCCTGAATCTTTGAACCCGTGAACGCCTACTTTTTTTCTATGGTGCCCCGGTTTCGAACCTCACCGAGGGCACCGTGAGCGCCGGATTGGCAAAACCCACCGGCGCTTTCCTACCAGATTCGCTGGAATCGAAATCTTCTACGAGATGCAACGCATTCCCCACGCAGGTGGTGACACAGGCCGGTAGAAATCCCGCTTCCAGGCGATGGACGCAGAAGGTGCATTTCTCAACCTTCTCGGTCTGCGAGTTGAACTGGGGGGCCCCGTAAGGGCAGGATTGGATGCAGTTCTTGCAGCCGATGCAAACATCCTGGTTGATCAGCACGATCCCGTCAGATGCGCGTTTGAAAATGGCATTGTTTTCGTCGGAAGGATTGTTTGCATCCGACACCGGGCAAGAAGCCAGACAGGCAGGGTGTTCGCAGTGGTTACAGGCGCTGGTAACAAACGTCAAGGACGGATTTGGATAGACTCCCTCCTTCTTTCTTGACGACCCAGCGGTAGCTCACGTGGTCCGGAAGGACACCCCGGCCATTTTTGAACGGCATCGGTGAGCTCAGCGGACGCGTATTGTTCTCCGACTTGCAGGCAATGCTGCAGGAATCACACCCGATGCATTTATCCAAATCAATCAACCAACCTAGTTGTGACATCTCGGTTACCTCCTTATTTAGTTATACTTTTTTGACCTTCACCCATGTATCAAAGAACGAACAGCTGCCGCCGACCGGCTCTTGCAGGCCTACGTTGGGATATTGTTTGTCTGTCCTCATGATGACATTTGATTGGATACCGGCTCCTCGGCTGGGATCGTGAGGCATGACAGAGCCATCGACTTTGATTGGCCGGGCGTGTGATTCCCAGTGGCCGTAGTGGTGGGAGACGGCCACTACACCCGGTTTTAATCCCTGGGTGACCCGTGCCTTTCCCACGATACCTTCGCCGTTTGAAGCCGAGCGTATCTTCACCCGATCGCCGGTCTCGATCCCCAAAGCGGCCGCATCCCCGGCGCTTATTTCTACGAAATTTTCGGGAAGCATGAGCATGAGCCAGGGATTGACATTGGTGCGGGCCTGGCCGTGGTGGACGGTTTTGTAGGTTATGAGCTTAAGTGGATAGCCGTCATCATAGTCATCACTGACCAGTGTTGTCCCGTCAGAGTGGGTGATGGGTTTATACTGCGGCACGCCCGAATAGTACTCTCCGGTGACCGAATCCTTGGTGCGGGCCACCGGGTCAATAAAGGTGCGGATGATGTTGCCGTACTGGTAGGTAAGCTTTTGGCTGTGTACTCATCTCCCGGGTTATCGAACACACCACCTTTCGAGAGAATCTCTTCGATAGAAACCCCTGAATCCTTCTCGATGTTTTGCAGTTGGGCTTTGGCCCAATCCCAGCTGTTATGCAGGTCTCCCGCCGAACTTCCAGCATCGTTCCTAAGCGCATTATCACCCACACCCGGAAGCCCGAGCGCTTTAGCCAAACCGATCTGGATATCCAAAACCGCCTTGGTGTCGGGCAATGCAGGGCGTATAGTTGTTGGTGTCACTGACGGGGATGGTGTTTCCCACACCGCCGGCGGTAGGGACTGACACCGATGGGTTTGCCGTCAAACCACCCGACTACCGGCTGCTGGAAAGAAGTTCCTTTATTGACTCTCCAGGGGACGCCGGGGACCGCGAATTTCTCCAGATAGGTGGTATCCGGCAGAACGTAATCCGCCCAGGCGGCCACCTCCCCGATCAGCGCGCTGTTGGAAATGAGCAGGGGTAGTTTGTCTTCGTCAGCCACTGTCTCCTCCCAGACCTTTTTCAGTGTCGGGGTAGAATAGGGCCAGGCATTCCAGTAAGTGATCAGCACTTTCATACCGTAAGGGTATCCATCCTGGATGCTGGGGATCACCTCCTGGTAATTGCCGTGGGTGCCGAAGGGAAACCAGGGCCGCTTAGCCGGATACCCCGTGAAAAGACTTTTGGCCTCGTCCTCATTGTAAAACGTTTTGGCGCGGTCGATGCGTATGCCTTCATGGCCAGGGTCTCCGTTGACTTTGCTCAGTTTGACGACACCGGATTTATGACCCCATCCGCCCCCGCCTGCCATACAACCGCCCTTCCAGTCGTAGTTTCCAACCAGGGTGTTTAAATGCTGAATGGCCCACTGGTTATAAAGACCGTTGGTGTGTTTGACCGGGCCGCGGTAGGTCATGGCCACCGCCTTTTTACCGTGGCTGGCAAATTTATCGGCCAAGGCTATCATGGTGCTCTCAGAGACACCACAGATGGAGCTGTACTCGCTAAGGGTCATGGATTCTGCTGCTTCCTTTAAAAGGGTGAAAGCAGTTTTGCATTCTATAGGAATGAGCGTTCCTTCTATGTTCAGATCAAGGGTTACCGTAACGTCTAAGTCGCCTTGATCGACTTCCTTATAGCTAAAAAGGGAATTGCCCGAAGAGACCACATAGTCATCGTCCAAAATGGTGGTACCATCGGAAAATCCTGCCTCCTTGGCGGTGATGTAACGCTGAAATTGCTTGCCCTCACCATCGGTAAACGTTCCTACAAGGTAGGTAGCATCCGTCCAGGTGGGTTCACCCTTGGCATTAGCGGCTGCCTGATTGGTATTCATCAGGTAATTGATATCATGCCTATCATTTTCTAAAATCCTCCTGATCATACCCATGGCCAGGGCGGCATCTGCACCCGGGGTCATTGGGACCCACTGGTGGGCCTGGGCGGCGGTGTTGTTGAAGCGGGGATCTACCACCACATACTTACCACCGTTTCTTTTAAACTGCATCAGGTTGCGGGCCATGCCGACCATGGGAAAGTCTGCCTCCAGGGGGTTGGCACCGAAGAAGATGATGTATTCGGCCCCCAAAATGTCGGGTTGCCAGCCAATGCTTCTTCCCGCGCCCATGCTGTTTTTGCTGCCCTTCGGATCCCAGGTAATCAGTTCGTTGCCCACATGCCGCGAAACCTCACAGATGGAGGTGTGACTGAGGCCGTAATTGGCCGTACCCCAGGCATGTTTCCAGATCCGTTCGCTCATCTCCTTTTCCACGCTGCGTCCGGGGGCAAAACCAAGCTGGTTCTTTTTTTTGCCCAGTTTCTGGTTGCCGGGATCGATATATTCATTCCTATTTGGGATCAGGGTATTAATTTTTTCTGCTATCTCAGAGAAAGCCTGCCCCCAGGAGATGGTTTCCCATTGTCCTGAATTACGGGGTCCCACCCGCTTTAAAGGGTGTTGAATTCGGAATGGATCATAAACTGTCTGGATTCCGGACTGCCCTTTGAGACACATACGACCGAGTTCGGTTACCGCATTTACCGGATCTATCGAATAATTGAGCCGATCCGGTTGGTTGCCTTCATCAACATCGCGATTATTGGGATGATACGGATTCCCGTCGATCTTTACCAGTACACCTTCTATCACTTTGGCCCGCAGACCACAGCGCGAGTGACACATCTGGCAGACACTGTAGATGATGTCATCGGCGGTTTCAACTGAGTCCGGGTCGTTCTCACCTGGGGTAAACGTTGAGCTTGCAGCAGCCGCGGATTTTGTGAAAACCGGGCCGGCCATGGCCGCCGAGGCCAGTACCCCGCTGACCTTCAAAAAGGTGCGGCGGTTTATGGAAGGGTTGAGCTTACTTTTTTCTCTTTTGGTATCCATATTTAATTTACCTCCGTTTTTACTGATGTTAATCGTCCTTTTTCTCATGGTCCTTACACAGGCGACCCTTATACACAGTTATCGGGAGCATTTTTGACTTTGTTTTCCAGAAATTGATTCCCGGATTCGTATCCGGCCTGTACCCGGCAGGGTACCTCGTCGGGATTTTGATTTTCGAGCTTGAATTTCCATTTACCTTCCTCATCCGTGGTCGCAAATCCCAGTACAATTGAATCTGCATCTAGAATCGCCACCTCCGAACGGACGGATCCCCGGCCCTCCACTTTCAGCTCCGATTTATCCGCTTTCCACTCGGCCTTGGTGATAGAAAGATCGATGCCCTCTACGGGAGGTTCCTCCCCAGGCAACCCTGCTACACAGTCATTGGGAGCATTTTTAACATCGTTTTCCAGCAATTGACTCCCGGATTCAGCCTGTACCCGGCAGGGTACCCCGGCGGGATCTTGGAGCATGAATTTCCATATGCCGTTCGCATCTGTGATCGCAAATCCCAGTTCTTCTATTGGATCTGCATCTGCATTTCGAATCACCACCTCCGAACCGGCGGATCCCCGGCCCTCCACTTTCAGCTCCAATTTATCCGCTCTCCACTCGGCCTTGGTTATAGAAAGATCGATGCCCCCATTGGGGTCCTCTCCGCCCCCCCCATTGGGGTCTCCTCCGAGTGCACTAGCGATCGAATCGATTTCAACGGTGGATAGAATCCTAAGAGGGAGCATACCCCCCTTATTTTCATTTATTTTTTTCTGGATTTCAGTTGCTGAGTCACCACTCACTTTGGAATTTACCAAATCCTTGTGACAGGCGGCACAGGCAAGGTCATAGAGTAACGCTCCGTCAGAGGCCGGTGGGCCCGCCTGGTAAAACTTTTTTACCGTGCCGGACGGTCCATTACGTCCGATGGGTCCATGGCACATAGCGCAAAGCGTCGCATCTACCTGCTTTCTCAGACTGCCGGCCGATCTTTGCACCAAATCAACGGTGCGGTGGCACCAAATACATTGCTTGTTGTCACCCGGTTTCCCGGGCGCAAAGTCAAACATGGTCACGTGCGCGGCGGGTGCAATTGAAGGATCTAAGCTTGTAGCGTTAGGAATACCCGCGTGGCATTCCAGACAATTTTTGTCATACTGCCCCGAGCTGCTGTCATGAATAGCGATGATGTTTTTCCTGGGGTCGAAATCATCCGCCAACATATTCGGAACTAAAGTTAAAAGAAACACCCCTGCCAATAAACCAATTGCCATTTTTCTTTTACAAAATACCCTTTTTAGACTCATTTTTTTCTTTACCTCCTTTGCTGGAAAACTGTTGAGTCAACAATTCCTGAAGTTTTGCAAAGAAAAAGGGCAGTACTGGTGATACAGGCACCTGTACTGCCCTTATATTTTCTTTGCGAGAATCGGACTGGCCAAGCCCGATATCAGCTAATTTTATTTTCCCCGGCAGGGTAATGCGGGTTTGTGATGGCGATAATTAGGTTCGCTGACATCCCTGGTTCAAAACTTCTGAATTAATTGAACGTTCAAGAAGTGGACCTAATAAAGAAGCATTCTTCTATTGCCACCATGTGGTATTTCCATGAGAGGATTCAGCAAAAATTGTGCCATTTAGCAAAAATTGCGGATTTGAATGTTTTAACAAATAGTTATCTGATATCGTAGAATTTTGGATGGTGAAAAGAAAATTTTTTGGGATGTTTATTCATACGTCTGGTCTGCAAAAAAGTATACAGACTCGCAGCGATGATTCATTAGATAATGGACAAACGACCCGTATTTTCTTATGGAACTTGTGGTTTTTTGCTTTCATAAATGCTGTGAAACGTCAGTCCCGGCGCCCAGGTTCGCTCCATCAGCTGATCGTGAAATGATTTTTGGTGAATACCCGTGAATGAACCGACCGGGATATGTTGATGGCACGTGATGCAGACGCCCACTTTTTCTATCTTATCGCGCATCTCCTTTGGCAGCGGACCGGATAACGGCCAATGGTGTCCGACCGTTTGCAGCTGTTTGTCGTCTCTGGTGACGACCTGGTTAAGATCCATCGGAAGCTCCGGTATCGGTGGTATCTGGACCTGTGCATGTTTGCTCACCATTTCGCCCTGTGCCGTGGCAACATCAACCCTTATACCTTTTGTGTATCCCTTCATATAACGCCCATCATGGGTGCCGTATCCCAGTGCTTTGCTGTTGGTGTGGCAGGAAGCGCACGAACGGGCTTGCCGGGCCCTTGTGTGGGGGGCGACAGGCGCCATGTCGATGCCGCGCTGGCCTTCAGGGCCGCTGTTTTCCAGATTGGCGGCTGTTCGCCAGATTTTGTTGAGCACGATCGGTTTGCCATCCGGACCGATCACCGTGGTGATCTGTTGACAACCGGGGATGATGGGACTCACCCGTCCTTCTCCATTGATCCCGAGTACCGGATTTTCCCACCTGAGGTATCCGCGCGCTTCGGTTATTTTACCCGGGCCTTTGATGGCACTTCCGTCCCGCCTGGATTCGGCGGTGTGGCCATCGGCGAGCTGGATATTTCCGGAAGCAATCCAGTCAACCGATTTTTTCCCTTTAGAATAATCCACCTTGACATGGCAGCCGTAGCATTGAGGCGCCCAGGTGGAATGGCAGGCATAACATTCAAGCTTTTCTAAATGGCTTTTGGCCATGATCATGGCGGAGACGGCATCTTTGGGGTTTTGCCATTTTTTCAGGAGGCGAATAGAATTCAGTGTGGGGGCCTGAAAATCCAGGCCGCCGGCGGAATGTACGATAACTTTGTCTCCCTGCCGCACTACATTGCCGAAGGGATTTCCGCGGGCGGTCAGCAGATACCCGTCTTCTGGAGGGTAAAGGGTGTTGAATTCGCTGTGGGTGTTGAGAGGTTCTTTGGCCACGCCGCGTGGCGCATTGAGATCGGGTTTACGGCCGAACTCGTCGCCCCAGCCCAGGGGCAGTTCCCACGGGTATCGGGTGGGGGTGCCGTGACAGTCGGTACACTCAATTTCCACATATGCTAAAGTCGTACCCATGATGTTGCCGTTTCCATGAACCGCCGTCGTATTGTGGCAATCCTGGCACAGCAACCCGCCTTCGGGGTTTCCGTCCCTGCTTTTGAGTTTATGGTGGGTGTCATCCTTGATGTAAAGATAGTACTTGGTGTGCAGTTTGCTCATCTTGTCGCCCGTGTCTGTAAAGGGCGTGCCGTAAGGAAATTCCATCAGGCCCTGAAATGAGACCCCGATGCGTTTGCCGCGGTTGTGGCAGGTTACGCAGGTTTCATGCGGAATGCCGGAGTAAACTTTTCCGTTTGCCACCACTTTGGCTTCCCGTGAGGCCTGAATGGAATGAACCAAAGGATGCCCTTTCTTATTTTTTGGGATGGCGGGATCCATGCCTTCATAGAAACCCTCATTGCTGTATGGGATGTGGCAGGCGGCGCAGCCCATGCCGCGCATGTCCCCCCGTTTGTCCCTGCCGCGCACGCCGAGGTGGCAGCGCTGACATTCTGTGCGGATATAGGTGTATACGGCCTGGGCGGGATTTTCTTTAATGGTGTCTAAATCCACATCCGGCAATCGTTCGAGCTTCTCAGGGAAATTCTGCGGAAACTGTTGTATCATCCATAGGTTGAATTGCTTGTATGCTTCGGTGCCGAACACCGGAACCGGGCCATCCGGATCGTCGATATCGTAATTGCCGTAACGCTTCTCATATCCGGTTGATACCGGTCCCCAGCCCCAGAGCGCTCCCTGGATTTTGCCGGCTTCGGTTTGCATGACGGAACGGTGCCCGGCATAGACCCATTTAGAATGGCACATCCCACAGGTTTTATCGTTAATCCCCATGGAGGCCGCATGCCGGTTGAAGGCTTCAAGCCGGCTGCCGGGTGGGCTCCCGGAATGGGCAACCTTGGTGTCTTTTTCTTCCTTCGGATTTCCGCCGTGACAGACAACGCAGCCGTTGGGATCTCCCATTAAACGGCCCCGTTCATAAATTTGTTCGGCCATACCGGAGTTGTGCGCACGTATGGGCTCGATGCCGGCATGGCATTTACCGGCCAGGCACCCGACATTGGGAGCAGGAAATCCATTCGGATCCATTTCCGGTAACGGATAGTTTTCACCACCTGCCCGTAATGGGTAAATTAACATCATGATGGTAAAAAGGAAGACCATTGGGCACATTTTAGCTCTAACAGTGGAAAAATGCATGGTTTTTGCCTTTCTGTAATACAGACCTCGTTGAATAGTTTACTGGTTGAATGGTTGATTAGGTAAATTATAGTTATAATTTCAGAATGTTACGGTTGTTGAAATATGGAGTGTCCAATAACCAATAACTATCTTTCCGTTTTCCCTCTGATGTCTGGTATAGGCCTTAATTTTTTAATCCACATTCCGACTTCCGATTTTCCCACTTCCGCATTCCGAATTCCCACTTCCCGCCGGGGCGTAAGCCCCGCCCCTATGGGCCGGAGGCCGAATTCTGTCCTCTGTCCTCTGACATCTGACTTCTGACATCTGTCACGTCTTGCCGAAAGGGCAGTGCGGATAAGTACAATCCTCACAATCCTTACAGAGCCCCCCATGACCCAGAGGCCAGCTCCGCCTTACCAATTTTTTCGCCGGCTAGAATCCGGGGCAATACCAGATCCAGCACCGTTATGCGGTGATGCAGACCGCAGGCCGGTACTCCCAGCAACGGGCACATCCCCGATGGTAGGCTGCCAAAAACATGGCCCCGGGGAGAACGGCTGCACCGTAATACATTTCAGTCGCTCCCGCCTGGCGTATTCCCTGGCGGGTGACATCATCCGGATCCACGCTCATCCCGCCGCTGAGCATCAGCAAATCGCACCCCCGCTCGAGATGAGAGTGGATGGCCCGGCTGATAAGCCCGGCATCATCCGGAGCAAATTCCAGCCCTGCCACTTCGCAGCCCAGAGCGGTTAACTTTTCAGATAGAATCGGGGCGAAGCGGTCTTCGATCAGACCATGATACACCTCATTGCCGGTAATGACCAACCCCACTTTGGCTTGCCGCATGGCTTTGACCGACAGGGTAGCACCGTTTTGTTGTGCAATGGCAGCCGCCCGCTCGATGGGCGCCCGTTTCATGACCAAGGGAATCGCCCGGGTTGCGGCCACCAGCTCGCCTTTTTTTATCAAAGTGTGATTGTGAAGGGTGGCACACATCACCTCATCAACCATGTTAAACGCTGCCAGAGAGGCAGTATTGACCGTGAATAGCCCGTCCCTTTCAGCAAACAGCTGGATTTTTCCTTCCCGGGGCTCATTCTGCCACTCGATGCCTTCTCCGGCCAGCCCTGCGGCTAAAATAGCCGCTGCCTGATCTTCATGAATTTCGTCTTCGTCCAGATCAAGGAGGTAAAGGTGGTTTTTACCAAGCTTTTGAAGATGACACAGGTCTTCATTGCAGACCGTATGGCCCTTCTGAAAGGCAGGACCCTTGAACTCGCCGGGGCGAATTTCGGTAATGTCATGGGCCAGCTTGGTTCCGACTGCATCCGTTAACTTGATTTTTTTTAGCATTTCCGAACTCCCTTGTTTTGAGTTTCTTTAACCTTCCTCAATCAGCGAGTGCGCGGGCGGGAGTAAATCCCGCCCCTACGTTTGTGAATTATTGACATCGGTAGGGGCGGGGTTCATCCCAGCCCAAACTGCGTGCGCTTTTTCTAATATCCCACATTCTGCATCTTTAGCCGCGGCATAGTCCCGCCCTATCATACGACGACGGGTCCAACTTCCCGCTCTACGAGCCGGAAGCCGGGGCATAGACCTTTATGGGCCGAAGACCGAATTCCAGACCCCCTTATGTTTGTCTGAAATAATCTACCGCAAAAACTATCCAAACAGTCCTCTTGAATTTGCCAGGCCGTTTACCAACAGATACAGAAAGCAGATAATTATGGTAAACCCGAAAACATAATAAATAGCGCGACTCGCTTTCGGCGTGCTGCCAATCAAATTGCTTTGCAGGTTGCCTTCAAGCTCCAACCTCGCCACCCATGCCGGTCTTTCATGGCGCGCTTTTTCCAGATCGACGCTGCCCTCAAACATAGCCAGATCCATGGGAAAGTTGTGCCGCCGAAGATGTCCTATGAAAAAGTGAATTGTTGTTACATGGGCAATAGCCAGCACAGCCTCGATGCGATGGACCCACAACAAGACGTTGAACACCCAACCCGGCATATAATGACTGAAAAAAATAGGATTGTACAATATCAGCCCGGTCCCTCCCAGAAGGGTTATGCCCCAGAAGACGGCCAGGTAATCAAACTTTTCCCAATATCCCCAGCGATCGAATCGTGGCGCTTCCTTCATGCCCAGAAGCCAACCAATATGCTGAAGCGCCTGAAAAAGGTCTTCCTTCCGGAGGAGTATAGAATCAGGGCCGTAAATACTTTTGGGAAAGCGCCGCCAATCAATGTGGATGAGAAGGTATATTACGTGAACGCCCAATAAAGCCAGCATGAAAATACCCACCCACCAGTGGATGGTAAGGGCCTTATTATAGCCGCCGAAAATGGATGCCAAAAAACGTCCCCAGTTTGTCTCAATATACAACCGTGCCAGGCCGGTAAATGCCTGCGTGAGAAAGGCTAGCATCAACAGCAGGTGAAACATCCGCTGTGCCGGAGTGAAGCGCTTAATTCTGGTCATCCGGTTTCCTCCATTTGACAAAACGCTTCTTCAATCCTGACATATAGGTGTCCGGTAAAAATTCTCTTAAACCCCACATGAACGTATGCGGTAAAAAGGCAGCAAATGTACCCACAGCAATCGCCGCCATCATCCAAAAGACAAAAAACAGCAACGGAAAGCTTTTCCGGGTGCCCATGTCTGTCGGATTGGGTTCATGGACGACATAAGTCGCGAAAGAGGCAGTGGCCCCTTCATGGCATTTGGCACAAATAAAGGCATGCCGCCTTCTACGGTTCATCTTTGAGTAGTAGTGCTTGAGGCCGGCAATGGGTTCCGGTCCGTGGCATTGGCGACAGGTGATCTTGGCTCTTCGCTTATGCAGGTTGCGGGCCTGGCGTGGATGGCACCTAATGCAGGTCAGGCGTTCATAAAACTTCAGGCCCCAGTGCGAGTCAGCCAGGTATTTCCTGCGCCGAACTTTCTCGGCAATCGGTGACAGTGTAATTGCTTCTCTTTGGGGAATACCCCCTCTCACAAAAACGGGATAGGGGCGGGGTTTGGCTTCGTAGGTTTCATAGTAGTGAGAGCTTACCTCACGTTCACTGTAGCGATAAGGTTTAGAAGTAACTTCTTTTTGGGCCCAGGCCGGCACGATGAAAAAGATCGCCAGCAGGAAAAGGCCAATCATAAGCCGGATACCGCACCACAATCGATCCGTATCTTTATGACAATGATCCTGTTTACAAGAAAACACGACATTACAGGTATGATCTTTTAAAAGTCGTATTTTTCCCAAAGAAGATATTTCCATCTACCACCTCTGGGGATTTTGGTGAACCCGCAACAGACTCTTTTTAACGATACCATCGTATAAGTCTTGCAGCGTCTTCAGATCCGTGTCTTTGTGTTTGTGGCAGGTCTGGCACGAGTTGGGGACCTGTGGATTTTGCATCGTGTCTTTGGGCAGCAAGGTCACAAACACATGGGAATGCGTGTCACCGGATTCTTCGCTTCTGGCAATTCGGGGCATGTGGCAGCCGATGCAGTTGGGAAATGTATGTATGGAATGGGACATGTTTTTGTTAATCACTTGGTGGCATATCATACACTGTTGGGAGCCGGCTCCTTTGGTCTGGAATTGAGTTGGGGCTACGCCCAGCTGATGGACGTAGTGGCAGGAGGTACAGGTAACGCCTTCCTTGGCATGTGATGAGTACAGCCATTCGACGTACTGCTGGCCGTGCCCTTTGGCAAACTCTTCAGCATAGGTGCTTTTAATGTCCTTGTGGTCGTAGTTGTTGGTATCAAAATACCGCCCCAGGGCGCGGCCGGGCCGGTAACCCACCGGCCATTTGGCGCCTTCAACTTTGGTCGATTTGCCGCGGCTGTGGCAGGAGCCGCAGATTTGGGTTCGGAAGGCCGCCGGCAGCTGGGAGGGGTTGAGGATGGTCAAGCGTTTGTCGAAGACGGCCGTTTCCGGCAGTGCTACATGGTGAGAGCCGGGACCGTGGCAGGCCTCGCAGCCGACTCGCGGTTCAACGAAGGTGTCTTTTTCCAGATCAACGCCCGTGGCGTGACACCCGCCGCAATACTTGTCCCAGGGCCGCTGTTCCCAGTCGGCTTCGTGATAATTAATCCATTGGTCGGTCCTGGCCTCATACTGCACCGGAGCGACATAGAGTCGTCCTTTTTTTTCAACCAGAAAGCCCTGCTTCCACTGCATGCCGATGGTGTATTTTATTTCCTCGGGTTTGGGGATATAAATCTGATCCGCCGGTATCTTCAGATCTTTTTGCCGTTTCTTAAGATCAGCCAGGATGACCTCGGGATCGATCTCCGCGATCAGAGCGTCCTGATTTTGGGTCACGTCTTGAATGGTGCGGCTGTGAAGCGTCGTCTTCCAGGAGTCGTAGTGCTCCAGATGGCAGAATTGGCACTGTTCGGAGCCGACATAGGCCTTCGGTTTGGATAATATTTCTTCGATATCGACTTTAACCTCGCCGGAACCGGGGCCGCAGTTAATCAGACCGACGGCCAGCAATAGTATCAAAACGAATTTAAACCAGAGACCTGTCTTCATATTCCCCCTTTCCAGGCACCCGAAACAAGGGCCGGAGGTTTTATGCTAAGTCACATGGCGAGACCTTTCTTCTTTCAATGACAAAAACAGGTCCCCCAGGGTGTAGACCAGCAGAAAAGCGGCGATGACGCCACCGATAATAAATACCTCCATTATTGTCGGCCAGTAGGAGGGCAGACCTTGCGGGACATTGGGATACACCTGCCCGGCCACCACGAATTCGTAGCGCATCACAAAGGTGCCGATCAGGACCAGCACAGCGCCTGTCAGCACACCGGTTAGGTTTTTTCTAGCAGCCGCCCACACAAGGACCACGACTGAAACCACGCTCAGCAAGCCCACTTCGAAACCCCAGAAGCCCACCTGAAACGGCCCGGTTAAAAGCAGCATCGCGGGCCTCCGGGCGGCCGGGTCAAACAGGCTCACCGACAGCCGATAGGTGATTAAAAGCAGTCCCAGCGCTAAAACAAGTGCCAACGCCTGGGACATCTCAAAGATCAGCGCCTTGACCGCCGGCTGCATCTGCTCGCCTTTGACCCGGTAGGTGATGATGGTCACCGCCAGCAAAAAGGCATAACCGCTGAAAATGGCGGATACCAGAAAATAAACCGGGTAATAGGAACCGTACCACAACAGGCGCGACTCGGAGTGGGCGAAAACCGATCCCAGCATGGAAAGTGCCGATGCGCCGGAGACAAAGGCCAGCAGGGCAAGAAGCCGGGGCAGTCTCGAATCCTCCAACACAGCGCCAATGCGGGTGTCCCGCAGTTTTTCCAGGGTTAAGAGCTCAAGTATTTTTCTGGTCAAACCATCGGTTTGCTGCGCCTTCCGGACCAGATCTTCGCGGCTCAGCAGCCATAATTCCCCGACCACCACCGCCATATAAATGCTGTACAACAATCCCATCCAGGAGATGGCCGAGCGGAAGTTGGGTGAAATGGCGTTGTAAATCGGCATTCTTTCCGGATGACCGAGGTGCAAAACGATACACAACATTCCGAACACGATGGTGGTCAGCGACAAAAAGGCCATCCGTTTGGTCATCATCTCATAGCGCTGCATACCGAATACCGATCCCAGTGCGTTGATAATACACAGACCCGATCCGATGGCTACCAGGAAAATATAGGTAGCGATCATCGTGGCCCAGGGGATCTTAACTGAAAATTCCAGGATCTCCATGCTTGTGAGCAGCGATGCCAGCAGGGCGTAGCCCGCCAGCAGCAGCAGGGCACAGAGCACCGCAAACCAGATAATCAGGCGCGGGAGGCGCTCCATGCCGACAATAGCACTATCGAAACTTTTTCTAATCGTTGGGTTCATCACTTGGCTCATCGCGCTCTTTGGTTGTTTGGGCGTAAACATACATCCCCCCGGCGATTACCGAGGCCGCCATAATCCCTGAGGCGGTGATGCGAATCTTATCCAGGTCGGCGTTGACCACCTTTTTGGGTACGGCAATCAGGCCCAACTCTTTAGGCTCGGCGGGCAGTATGGTAATCAGATCGGTTCCGCCGGCCTCCTCCAGGCCCATGATGTAACTGGGTCTTTTGAGTCGTTCGACTCTGCGGTGGGCTTCCAGGATGATTTGGTGTTTATAGTCGAAAGCGAGTGCACCCACCGGGCAGGCGGCCACGCAGGCGGGTTTTTGATAATTAAGCAGGATCCTGTTATAGCAAAGATGGCATTTGCGGGTGACGCGCTTATCAAAGTCGAACTGGGGCACCTTCCAGGGGCAGGCCTGAAAGCAGTAGCGGCAGCCGATACACTTTTTTTCGTTGATGACCACGGCGCCGTTGGGCAGCTTGGTGATGGCGGTCACCGGACAGACGCCCACACAGGCCGGCTCGATGCAATGCTGGCAGGACCACTGCACATAGTGCCGCTTGGCGCGGTTTTTGGTGTCGGCACGCAGATTGATTATCTTCCAGTTATTAGCATTAAGATGGGTTTCCCGGTCAGTGACCAGCTCCTCCCTCTCCACTCTCAGATTGTTCCAGCGCTTGCAGGCCGACATGCAACGTTTGCAGCCGATGCACCTGATAGAATCAGCAAGCATTCCGTATCTCTGCGTCTCGGCAGCGGCGACACCGGTGGAACCCACAGCGGCGCCTACCGATGCACCGGCTAAAATCTTCAAAAAACGGCGTCTGCTTATTTTATAATGATTAGCATCGTTAGCTCCAGTCATTTTAAATTCAGGTTCCTGGTTTGTCCGGGTTTCAAACTGCTTCTTAAAGTCAGTCTGTTCTTTTTATTATGAACATTCGGACATTTGATATTTCCGTCGGAGGTAGATTTCATATTTCCAGTAGGTTGGGTTAAGCGGGATGTAGGCGCAATTTATGTTGGGTTCGCCTATCTTAATGCATCTCAAAAGTTTGAAATAGTAACAAAATTAGCGAACCCAACAACATTGGTTGCAGAACGTTGGCTTAACCCAACCTACGATTTATCGTTCAGGCCCACGGAGTGGATATCCCCTTTCCGCAATCCCCAATCCGAATTCCGCAATCCTTCATTGTTTTTTATGCACTGTAAACGGCAAGGGCATATCATTTTTTTTGGCCGCTTCGATAAAACCCACCATCGCATCCACCGGGGTGTCTTTGTGATGATGGCAGCTGTTGCAGGCATTGGGCTGTTGGTCGACACCGCCAGCCGCCAATGTGGTCTGGGGATACATGAACCGGAAGGTGTGGCTGTGGGCATCGCCGGCCTCACCGATGCTGGCCACCCGGGGCATGTGACAGCGCACACAGCTGCCGAAGGTGTGAATGCGGTGCACAGAGCGGTATTGCACGGTAGTGTGACAGCTTTTGCACAGACGGTCTTCAAACAACCTCGTCTTGGAGCGGATGGCCATCAGCAGATTGGAGGAATCCACGCTGGCGGTGATGTCGGTCCTGCTCTGGTGCACACTGTGGCAGGTGGCGCACACCACACCCACTTTGGCGTGTTCACTCTGCTTCCAGTCCAGGTACTGCTGGTTGCTGTATTTGGATTCGCCGCTGGGCCAGAAATATTTGGCCTCATCCCCATTGCTGTGACTGACTTCCTTGAAATACAGCCGCAGGTTGGCTTCGCCCCTTGTGGACCTGGTAATCCACCGGATAGGCGTATTTTCCGGTCTTGTCCCGACCCCGGGTGTGGCAGGAGCCGCATATCTGGGCCGACAATCCTGAATTCAGCCGTGAGGCCGAGATGATGGTCGGGATCTCAAAGCCGGGAATCGCTTCCACGTGGTTGCTGCCGGGTCCGTGGCAGGCCTCACAGGCAACTCCGGCTTCGACAAAAGATTTTTTCACCGGATCCACCCCGGTGGCGTGGCAGCCGGCACACTCCGTCCACCATTTTCGCTTTTGGGGTTGGTCAGGCTTATAGGGAGTCCACCTGTCGGTTGGGAAGTGGTAGGAGGCCGGCAAAACGATCAGATCATCGCCTTCTTTTTTCAGGTACTGCTGCCGCCACTGGCTACCCAGGGTGTAGGCGATCTCTTCTTTGCTAAACGTGCGCACAGCATTGGGCGTTTCAAAATCACCGATATTGGCCAGGGGGTCAACTTTGACGTCCCGCAGCATGCGTGAATGCAGAGAAGTCCTCCATTCCAGGTAGGTTCGTTCATGGCATTTTTTGCAGGTTTCAGAGCCGACAAAAGTCGCATCGAAGCGGTCTTTGAATTTGCCCGCCAGCTGCAACGACTCCTCGTGGATCAGGTCCTTGCGCAGCGTAAGGGTGGTTACCAGCACAACCACCAGAGCGATTAAAAAAACCAGACCGATAACTACCGGTATCCAGTGCACTTTCGAAAAGTCCCGTTTAAGCTTCATTCTTCAAACTCCCCTTCGTCGGCTACCGACACCCGATTGGTTTTTCCTTTAACTTTTTCAGTTCTTTCTTCTCAAATTCAATAAATCTCCAGGTTAACCTGGAGATTTCCCGGTAGAAAGGCAACTCGGCCTCTTTAATTACCTTTTCACAGAAAACCGGGATCCAGCCGGCAAGGTGCTCCTCGATAAATTCCTTTTCTTTCTCCAGGCAAACAAGGGCCAAATTCCGGTCCCCGTCTGCCCATGCCTTTTGCTCTGCAAGGGTCACCTGTTGCATAAATTCCAGCACTACACTGATGTGATCCGGCAGGCCCGTATACTCGGCTTGATAGCTGAGTCCGGCTGATTCAATTTCCTTTTTTACTTCGGCGGTTGACAGTCCCCAGAGCTGACCCCACTGGCCGTCATCTCGTTTGTGATGGACGGATTCATGGGGCGAAATGTGTTTGCCGGGACCCAGAAAGAGCCGCGCGTATTCCACTGCCAAATCTTTAAGCAGATCGTCCTCGGGCTTTTGAAAGAAACCGCTATTCAGTTCAATTCCAAGGTTGGACAAGACCCCCATAAACTGGGGGTTCTTTATTTGTTTGAGAAGGTTCGATGTCATTTCTTGACGATAGATTGTGGCCAGAAGACCATATATGTTACTTCTGTTTTCGGCCTGTTCTTTCATGTTTAGCTTTTCTGTTTTCTCCATCAAAAACTCCTAATCCGGATAAACCGGAAAAATGGCCACAAAATGTCCCTTTGGGCTTATGATTTTTCCAAGACTGCGCTAAAGAAATAACGGCTGCGGTGTAGCAGGTACGTCCGACAGCGATTGAGCAAGTTATCGGTTTCAGTGTTCAGGTTTCAGTGTTCAGCACTTCCACTACCTTGTATGAAACTTCATGAAATTCGATGCCATTCCAAGAAGTATCTCACCGCAGAGACCGCTGAGTACGCAGAGATTATTTTAAATTATCTTTCTCAGCGATCTCTGCGAGCTCCGCGGTGAACTATTAGTTTCTTTTTCGATTTGACCGGCCGTTTTTTTGGCCGGCGGCGGAGCTGAGCGTTGAACCCTGCTTGTGGGGTCGAAACCCGAAGATGGAGCCCCAAACATGTAAACGGTTACTGTTTTTTTCAACGCAGAATCCGATTTAACATAACCGCAGACAAATATCCAGTCCCTTAAAAACCCTGCCAACAGCGGGATCATAAAGATGTAAGCGGCGATTGTGGTCACAGGGGGTGATAAAACAGGTAACAGCGCGATACCCACCAAACCCATTTGACATCCGGCGATTATGCGGGCAGCGGGATGTGGTTTTAGATCGAAAACAGGCATTGAATATTTTTTTCGCAGCCGGATAGCGATGACAAACAAATAGTAGGCGACGCTGACAGTCAAATATGCAATTGGCAGTTGACCGTACCAGACTGCCAAAAGCGGTGCAATGAGCAATCCCAATGCATCTATATTTATATCCAGAAAGGCCCCCAGGCGCGTTTCGTGTTTACAGGCCCTGGCCACCAGACCGTCCAAGAAATCCAAAATGGATGCCGCGATGTAAATTGTACCGGGTGCCCATGACAGCCCGCCCGGAGCGATACGTGATTGCGGCCAGGGGTCGAATAGATAACCCGCCAGCATGGCTATCAACATTGCACGGGTTATGGTAAGCCATGTGCCGTAACCCAGATTGGAATGCAAAACGTTTAGCTGCGGGTGATAATTCAACGGCAGACCAGTCCTTAGCAGGCCAAGGACAACTGCGGCGACGAGAGCCGCCTGCAAAAGCCACTTTAGTGAGTTTTGCAGCGGCCAGCCATGGGTTGCCGCAGTTGTCCTTGGCCTGCTAAGGACTGGT
>PVMK01188868.1_pt1 | contig 21560 bp, 25 predicted proteins | sample 1853481 | NCBI WGS metagenome assembly PVMK01 (sample SAMN08533507, study PRJNA380276) | Marine sediment metagenome, whole genome shotgun sequencing project.
GCGGAGATCCTGATGCGGTAGCGATCTTTAACGAGTATAACGAACTTGTTATGCTTGATCAAAACTTAACCGATGATCAGATAAAGGATGTTGTGCTTTACATTGAACAGCAGTCTTCGGGCAGCGGGCAAACTACTGCACTTACTGAGGATATAGAAAGCAGTACAGGAATGACTATAGATGAAGCTGGAGAAAATGAAGTTTCAGCAGGAAGAAGATTGTTTCTTGGTGAAGTAAGATTGATAAACGGTGGTGCTGCATGTATATCTTGTCACAATGTAACCGGTGAGAATCTAAGCGCAGGTGGATTGTTAGCTATGGATTTAACAAATACTTATTCAAGACTAAATGCCCCCGGGGTTTATTCAATTATGTTCAGTTCCCCGTTTGCTGTTATGAACGCCGCTTATAATAACAATAAGATCACCAAAGATGAAGCATTTTATCTTATAGCTTTTCTAAAACATGCAGATATCAATTCCGCAAATCAACAACCTGTAAATTATCAAAGCAGTTTTTTATGGATGGGACTGATCGGTACAGCGATTCTCTTCGGTTTATATGGAGGAATCTGGTGGAACAGGAAACGCAAACCGGTTAATGATAAAATATTCAAAAGACAATTAAAAACAAACTAATACAAAATTCTAATAATTTTAAAGATTACTATTATGAGTTGGATAAAAGATTTAATATCACCTGAAACCCGCGAATGGGAAGAGTTTTACAGAAACCGCTTTCAGCACGATAAAGTTGTAAGAAGCACTCACGGTGTTAACTGTACAGGCGGATGTTCCTGGCAGATTCACGTTAAAGATGGTATTGTTGTTTGGGAAACCCAGCAACTTGATTACCCTTTACTTGAAAGCAGTCTTCCTCCTTACGAACCGCGCGGATGCCAGAGAGGAATTTCTTTTTCATGGTATCTTTACAGTCCGTTAAGGATTAAGTACCCATTAATAAGAGGCAAACTGCTGGATGCTTATCGGGAAGAAAAAGCGAAAACCGGCGATGCCCTGTTAGCATGGGAAAATCTTCAGAACAATAAAGAGAAGCGAAAAGAGTATCAGGTTGCAAGGGGTAAAGGAGGTTTTAGAAGAGCTACCTGGGATGAGGTCCTTGAAATTATGGCAGCAGCTAACATTTATACTGCTAAAAAATATGGGCCTGATCGATTAGTTGGTTTCTCCCCTATTCCTGCAATGTCTATGTTAAGCTATGCAGCTGGAAGTAGATTTCTGCAATTATTTGGTGGTGTAACTTTAGTTTTTATGATTGGTACTGCGATCTCCCTCCTGCTTCGCCCGAAATTTGGGGTGAGCAAACAGATGTTTGTGAAAGCGCCGATTGGTACAACTCAAAGTTTATTGCAGTTATGGGTGCAAACCTGAATATGACCAGGACACCTGATTGTCACTTCTTCGCAGAGTCCCGGCATAACGGTACCAAAGCTGTTGTATTCTCACCTGATTTTAGCCAGGTTTCAAAGTATGCTGATCAATGGGTTCCCGCTGCACGCAGGTAGCGACGGAGCTTATTGGATGGCTGTTACTCATGTAATATTAAAAGAATTTCATCATGAGAAACAAACTCCTTACTTCATCGATTATGTAAAGAAATATACTGACTCGCCCTATTTAGTTGAAGTTGTAAAAGATGGTGATACTTACAAACCGGGAAGATTAGTTCGTTCCAACCAAATATCAAAATATAAAGATGTAGAAAACGGCGATTGGAAGTTCCTTAATATTGATGAGGAGAGCGGCGCTCTTGTAATGCCTAAAGGAAGTATGGGACACCGATGGGATGAAAAAGGCGGCAACTGGAATATGAAACAGGAAGATGCTGAAGATAACAAGCAGTATAATCCATTACTCACTTTTCTTAATAATAATGATGAAGAATTACAGGTTGAGTTTACTGAATTTGGTTTAGATAATAAAAGAATGCGTGGGAGTACCTGTAAAATATATTAAAACAGTTGATGGAAAGAAAATTGCAGTTACAACTGTTTACGATTTAACAATGGCTCAGTATGGTGTTAGCAGGGGTCTTCAAGGGAGATTATCCAGAAGATTACAGTGATGAAGATGCTGCATACACACCGGCGTGGCAGGAAATATTCACAGGAGTAGATTCAAAAACAGTTGTACAGTTTGCAAGAGAATGGGCAAAAACTGCCGAGGCAACTGAAGGTAAATGTATGATCATTATCGGTGCGGGAATAAACCACTGGTATCATAATAATCTTATTTACCGTGCAGGCATTATGGCGCTTATGTTATCCGGATGTGTTGGTAGAACGGCGGCGGATTGAATCACTATGTTGGGCAGGAAAAATTAGCTCCAATGGATTCCTGGGGCAACAATTGCATTTGCAAAAGATTGGCAGAGTGCGGTTAGATTACAACAAGCTCCTATCTGGCACTACATAAACACCTGCCAGTACCGTTACGATGGTCATTTTTCAGAATATAACAAAGTGCCTGATAATGAATGGACAAAGGGACATCATGCAGATCATATTTATAAATCTGTAAGAATGGGCTGGATGCCTTTCTATCCGCAGTTTAATAAAAATACTTTTGAGCTAAGCAAGGAAGCCATAAGCAACGGCGCTAAAAACGATGACGATATTAAAAAGTATGTTCTCGAAAAATTAAAATCAAAAGAACTTAAATATTCCATCAGTGATCCTGAGGCAGAGGAAAACTTCCCAAGAACCTGGTACATCTGGCGTGGTAATGCAATTATGGGAAGTATGAAAGGTCATGAATATCTTTTAAAACACTACCTCGGTACACATTCAAACGCTATTGCAAAAGATATAACCGATCAGAAGACTGAAGAAGTTAAGTGGCATGATATTGCACCAAAAGGAAAAATGGATCTTGTTATAGATCTTAACTTCCGGATGGATTCATCAGCGCTCTATTCCGATATTATTTTGCCTGCAGCTTCGTGGTATGAAAAAGCAGATCTTAATAGTACCGATATGCACTCATTTATTCATCCTTTATCTGCAGCAATTGCACCTGTTTGGGAGGCAAAAACCGATTGGGATATCTTCAAACATATTGCCTTTGCAACAAGCGAGCTTGCTAAGAAACATTTTTCTGAACCGCTTAAGGATATTGTAACCGCTCCACTTGCACACGATAGTGCTGATGAAATAACCCAGCCAACTGTTAAAGATTGGTATAAAGGTGAATGCGAAGCCATCCCTGGTAAAACAATGCACAAGATTGCAATCGTGGAAAGAGATTATACAAAGCTATATGATAAGTTTATCACTTTAGGTGAGAATATTAAAACAAATGGGACTCGGTGCTCATGGTAATCATTATATGTGCGAAGATTATTATGATGAAATGATTGAATCTGCACATTTTCCTGTCGAAAAACTTAATGGTAAAACTTATCCTTCTCTTAAAGAAGATGTTTCGGCTGCAAATGCTGTATTGTTCCTTTCATCTTTAACAAACGGTGAGCTAACTGTTCGTGCATATAAAAATGCAGAGAAGAAAACAGGACTCGTTCTTGCCGATTTAGGTGAAGGAAGCAGAGACGTTAAAATTGATTACAAAGATTTGCAAGCACAACCAAGAAGATATAACTCTTCACCCTTGTGGTCAGGGCTTATGCATAACGGCAGAGCGTACTCAGCATTTACATACAATGTTGAAAGATTAGTTCCATGGAGAACATTAACCGGCAGACAGCATTTCTATTTAGATCACGAAATGTACTTAGCTTTTGGTGAAAACCTTCCAACTTATAAGCCATCACCCAAACCTGAAGTTTACGGTGATTTAAGAGAGACTTTAAAAGAAGGTAAAGCAAAAATATTCAACTGTCTTACACCTCACGGTAAGTGGCATATACATTCTACATACGGCGATACGCTTAGAATGTTAACACTTTCCCGTGGATGTGAACCTTGCTGGATAAACGAAGAAGATGCAAAAGATCTCGGTATAAATGATAATGATTTTGTAGAAGTTTATAACGATCATGGTGTTTATTGTACACGTGCCTGCGTGAGTAGCAGGATTCCAAAAGGTGTTTCGATTGTTTACCACGTACCGGAACGAACTGTTGGTATTGTTAAGTCTCAGGTAAGAGGAAATAAACGTGCCGGTGGACATAACAGCTTCACACGTATTCATTTAAAACCTAACCTGCTTGCAGGCGGTTACGGTCAGTTTACTTATCACTTTAATTACTGGGGTCCCACTGCCGTAAACAGGGACACACACGTTGTAATTAAAAAGATGACTAAGGTCGTTTATTAATTTATGATTTGTTAAAATGGATAAAGAAGAACTTAAGAAACGAACAAAGAAATAATAATCAATAATAAATAATAGATATAAAATTATGTATGTCAGATCACAAATTTCAATGCTTTTTCACCTTGATAAATGTATCGGCTGCCATACATGTTCTATTGCATGTAAAAATATTTGGACCGATAGAAAAGGTGCGGAATATATGTGGTGGAATAATGTTGAGACTAAACCGGGCACGGGTTATCCTACTAAATGGGAAGACCAGGATATTTATAAAGGCGGATGGGAAAAGAGCGGCAACAGTATTTCCCTAAAGGGTTCCGGAAAATTAAAAGGATTGGTTAACATATTTCACAATCCTCATCTTCCTGTTATAGATGATTATTATGAACCCTGGACGTACAAGTATTCAAATCTGATTGAAGCACCTGCACAGGATGACCAGCCGACTGCAAGACCAATATCACTTATCACAGGTAAACCGATTGAAATTAAAGCCGGACCAAACTGGGATGATGATTTAAGCGGCTCACCAGATTATGCAAGGAAAGATCCAAATTTAGAAAATCTCACCCCTGCTGAACAGGAAGCAATGTTCCAGCTTGAAAAGATGGCGTTCTTTTATCTTCCAAGAATTTGTAATCATTGTCTTAATCCAGCTTGTGTTGCCTCTTGCCCATCAGGTGCAATTTATAAGCGCGGAGAAGATGGTGTTGTTCTTATAAACCAGAAAGTATGTCGTGCATGGAGAATGTGCGTTACTGCATGTCCTTATAAAAAATCTTATTATAACTGGAGCACAGGAAAATCCGAAAAATGTATTTTATGCTATCCAAGAATTGAATCAGGAATTGCTCCTGCCTGTATGCATTCCTGCGTAGGAAGAATAAGGTACCTCGGCGTTATGCTTTACGATGCTGATAAAATAAATGAGGTTGCCTCAGCAGGTGAAAATAACCTGGTTAGCAGCCAGCTAAATATGATCCGCGATCCGTTTGATGAAGAGGTAATTGCTTCAGCAAAAGCGAACGGTGTTGCAGATTCAACAATAAAAGCTGCACAGGATTCACCTGTTTACAAGTTTGTAAAAGAATGGGGCATCGCATTACCGCTGCATCCTGAGTTTAGAACTTTGCCAATGTTGTTTTACGTTCCGCCGCTGCTTCCTGTTATGGCATCTTTAAGCGAGCAGAAAAATAAAGAACAGCTTGATAAACTTGATCCTATCTCTAAAAAATGGGATGATGATTGGCTTTACGATACAAGTACAGAAGAATTATGGGGAACGATTGAAGATGCAAGATTCCCGCTTCAGTATATGGCAAATCTTTTTAGTGCCGGCGATACTTGCAAAGTAAAAGATATTATGAAAAAGCTTATGGCTGTTAGAATTCACCGCAGGGATAAAACTGTTGGTGATCTTGATAAAGAAAATGTTAAAAAAACATTAAAAGCAGTTAATCTAAACGCCGACTCAGCGGATGACATTTACTATTTAACTTCTCTTGCAAAATTTGATGACCGTTTTGTTATACCTGCTGCACACCGGGAGCAAGCTATCGAAATGCTTGAAAATACAGGTGATGTAAAAGGTTCAAGCGGTTTTGGTTTTATAGAAAAACCTGCAAGAGGAATTTGAGCAACGAAATTATTTAAGAAAAAACTGGCGATGACAAATAAAAATATAAATCACTACGAAAAATTAGCTCAATTATTTCAATATCCTAAAACTGATTACAAGGAAAAAGTAAGGGAAGCTGAAACCGTTTTAAGTGAACTCTATCCTGAAACTCTTAAAACTTTTAAACAATTTTCCGAATTTGTTTCCAACAGTTCGCACGATGAAATTACAGAGATCTTTACACGGACTTTTGATGTTCAGGCAATAACAACCCTTGACGTAGGTTATGTGCTTTTTGGTGATGATTACAAAAGAGGTGAATTGCTTGTAAACCTGAACCGCGAACATCGCGAAGCAGCTAATGAATGCACTGATGAACTTGCAGACAATCTTGCCAATCTCTTATCGTTACTTCCTAAAATGCAAAACCACGATATAAGAGATGAGCTTGTTGAGATGATAATAATGCCCGGTCTTATAAAAATCATTAACGAGTTTGATACTAAAAACATCAACTTAAAGAATAAGATCTACAAAAAGCAGTACAAAACTATAATTGAACAATCCGAAGATTATGGGAGAATATTTCTTATACCGCTAATGGTTGTTTATAAAATTATTGAAAATGATTTTGGTTACATCAAACCAACAGAAGAGTATAACAAAAACAATTTTACAGATGCAATAACATCTGAAATTGAGATCGATTAATAACTAAACTTTTTAGAGAAATGGAATTACTTAATAGCTTTCTTTTTATCGCTTTACCTTATGTTGCTTTAACAGTTTTCCTCATCGGAACTATTTATCGCTATAAAGGCACTAAGTTTAAATTTTCATCTTTATCTTCCCAATTTCTGGAAGAGAAAAAACTATTCTGGGGTTCAGTTCCTTTCCATTACGGAATCATGGTTTTATTCTTCGGACATTTAACGGCATTCTTACTGCCGGATATAATCCTCTCTTGGAACAGCAGTCCGTTACGGTTGATGATTTTGGAAGTATCAGCATTTATTTTTGGCTTAAGCGCATTAGTTGGAATGTTTAACCTTTTGTTAAGGCGTAAAACTAATCCAAGAATTGAGATAATCACAACCAACATGGATTTGCTTATTGAGTTAATGCTTCTAATACAGATATTTTTTGGTCTATGGGTCGCTTACGAATACCGCTGGGGTTCTTCGTGGTTTGCATCAGTTATGTCTCCGTACTTAACTTCTATTTTCACTCTCAATCCGCAAATAGATGCGGTATCAAGTATGCCGTGGGTAATTAAAATACATGTATCTCTTGCTTTTACAATAGTGCTATTAATTCCTTTCACAAGATTAGTTCACCTTTTAGTTTTTCCTTTAAGTTATCTCTGGCGCCCTTATCAAAAAGTAATATGGAATTGGAACAGGAAAAAAATACGTGATCCGAAAACATTATTAAATGTTACGCGTTCAAAAAACAATTAGATCAGTGCAGTAATTTATTTGGAATATTAAAATAAATCATTTTATCAACAATATTTATTTTTAGGATTTATGGAAGAAACAGTTACAAAAAAGGCGCATAAAATTCTATTCTTTAACACGCTGGCATTTACAATTTGCTTTGCCGCCTGGATGCTGAACGGCGTACTGGTAACATTTTTAGTTGATAACCAGGTTTTTGATTGGGGACCAATTGAGATTGGCTGGTTAATGGGAATCCCGGTTCTTACGGGTGCTTTATTTCGTTTGCCCGCCGGCATATTAACAGATAAATTTGGTGGCAAACCAGTGTACGGCATTTTACTCATCGTATGTGCTATTCCAATGTTTCTACTCTCTTATGCGGACAGCTTTTTCGGATTTGCATTAGCAAGTTTCGGTTTTGGACTTACAGGAATCAGCTTTGCTATTGGAATTGCTTTTACTTCGGTTTGGTATCCTAAACATTGGCAGGGAAGAGCATTGGGAATATTTGGTGCCGGGAATGCAGGTGCCGCACTAACTGCATTGTTTGCTCCAACCTTATTACAAAATCTAACAGATAATGGTGCAAATATTGAAGGATGGAGGTATTTACCAGTCATTTACGCTGCTGCACTACTTTTAATGGGAATTATATTCCTGATCTTCACTGAAAATAAGAAACCTGCCGCTAAAAATAAATCTTTAAAAGGAATACTGGCACCATTAAAAGATAAAAGAGTGTGGAGATTTGGGCTCTACTATTTTCTTGTATTCGGATGTTTTGTTGCATTCTCCCAATGGTTAATACCTTATTTTGTTAATGTTTATTACTTACCGCTTGTTACCGCCGGAATATTCGCTGCTTTATTTAGTTTCCCATCAGGTGTTATTCGTGCAGCTGGTGGCTGGATGTCTGATCACTGGGGCGCAAGAAGAGTTATGTTTTGGGTACTCGCTTCTTCAGTTCTGATTAGTGTCATGCTTACCATCCCGAGAATGGAAGTTTACTCCCCTGGGAAGAGGTATAATGAACAAAAGAAGTGGCGAAGTTACCTTTGTTTCGGATACACTTATTCAAGTTGGAAATATAAATTATTCAGTCGTTTCAAAATCAAACAAGAATGATATTATAGATGATCAGCTACTGGTTTTACCAACAAAGGAAGTATGGCAGGAAACAGTTGTAAAGGTTGGAGACAAAGTTTCAAAAAAACAATTGCTGGCTAAAGGAGTTACAAGAATATATTTTCAAGCGAATGTGTGGATCTTCGCAATTTTAATTATTCTTATCGGTAGTATATGGGGAATAGGCAAAGCAGGTGTTTATAAATTAATTCCGGATCATTTTCCTGATGAAGTTGGAGTAGTTGGAGGAATGGTGGGAGTTTTAGGAGGACTTGGAGGATTTTTCTGTCCAATTATTTTTGGTTATTTATTGGAGGGAACTGGATTATGGACAAGCTGCTGGATGTTCATGCTTTTGTTATCAGTTATTTGCCTGATATGGCTGCATAAATCTACAGAATCTATGATTAAACTGGAGGCGCCTGAAGTTCTGGAACATATTGAACTTTTACCAAAGCACGATAATAATTGAATCTAACAAATTAATAGGTGTTAATAGTGCCACATGTAAATATTAAAGAGTGGAAAGTAGAAGACGAACATTTTTGGAACTCCACCGGGAAAAAAATAGCGAACCGGAATTTATGGATTTCTATTCCAAGCTTGCTTTGCGGATTTGCCGTTTGGTTAATGTGGGGAATTATAACCGTTCAAATGTTGAATTTAGGATTTCCATTTGAACAAAGCGAATTATTCACACTTGCCGCTATTGCAGGTTTAACCGGTGCAACACTAAGAATTCCAAGTACATTCTTCATCAGGATTGCCGGTGGAAGAAATACAATCTTTTTCACTACTGCCCTTCTTATGATTCCCGCATTCGGAACAGGTTTTGCATTAATGGATAAAGATACACCTCTCTGGGTATTTCAACTTCTTGCTTTATTATCAGGTTTTGGCGGGGGAAATTTTGCTTCTTCCATGTCCAACATAAGTTTCTTCTTTCCCAAAAGAGTTCAGGGAACATCACTTGGGTTAAATGCCGGTCTCGGAAACTTCGGTGTTACAACAATGCAGATACTCATTCCTTTGGCGATGACTTTTGGATTGTTTGGTGTTTTAGGTGGGGAATCATCGGAGTTGATTAATACCAGCGGCACACTCATCGGTAAAATACCTGCCGGCTCTGAAACCTGGATTCAGAATTCAGGATTTATCTGGCTTATCTTTTTAATTCCATTAGCTTTTGCCGGCTGGTTCGGGATGAATAATATAGCAACTGAATCCGTTACACCAAATCCCGGTAACCCGATTAGTGCATTTACCAAAATATCCGGGCTTCTTTTTATCGGTTTTGTTACAGCGGCAGCCGGATTGTATCTCTTATTACCACCTCCCATAGGTATTGGTTTATTAAGCAAATGGGTTGTGCTTCCAATAATAATTGCTGCAACTGTTTTGTTAATGAGATACTTAACCAGGGGCGAGCTACAGCAAAATCTCAAACGTCAGTACAAGATATTCAACAATAAGCATACCTGGGCGATGACCATCATCTATACAATGACTTTTGGTTCTTTCATAGGTTTTTCAGCAGCATTTCCATTAGCTATTAAAGTGATTTTTGGGTTCACTCATGTGACAGGGCCTGATGGCATTATAACTCACGACATCGCTAATCCCAACGGACCAAGTGCATTAACTTATGCCTGGATGGGACCATTTATCGGAGCTTTGATAAGACCGGTGGGTGGGTGGATATCGGATAAAGTTGGCGGTGCTAAAGTAACCCAGATTGTATCCATTGTTATGATAGCTTCAGCACTTGGCGTAGCTTATTTTATGGCAGCAGCTTATCAGTCTGCAACTCCCGAACAATATTTCCTTCCATTTTTTATTTTATTTATTGTTCTATTCACCGCAACCGGAGTTGGTAATGGCTCCACATTCAGAACTATTGCAATGGTGTTTAACGAGGAACAAGCCGGTCCTGTTCTTGGATGGACATCTGCAGTTGCAGCTTACGGCGCATTTATCATTCCTAAAGTTTTAGGCGAAGAAATAAAAGCTACTACTCCCGAATATGCATTATATGGCTTTGCAATTTTCTATTTTGTATGTTTAGCACTTAACTGGTGGTTTTATTTAAGACCAAATGCTTATGTTAAAAATCCTTAATTGAAGGAGAAAAAAGATTGAATTTAAAGAATATGAATACGGATGATCCTTTAAAAAGATTTGTTGAAAAAGAAAAGGAATTTGAAGAGGCATCCCCGATGAATCCCCCGGATGCTTTTTCCCCATCCACAGTTGATCCTGTTGCTTACAAAGATATGGCTCCCTTTCTTCAAAAATTAATGGATGAACATAAGGTTTTCATAACAGTTCTTGATAATTTTGAATCAGCGATGATTAGCTGGAAGAAAAACGACTGGAATTTTAACGATGAAATCAATAAAACATTTAACGAGTTGTTTTCTTTTCTTGATAAGAATACTCCCGGACATAATAAAAAAGAGGAGAAACTATTATTTCCTACCCTTCACAGCAGGCTATTGCAAACAGGTGAACATAGTAAAGGAGATGAACCCAAAACTGCAGTTGATATTATTGAGGATGAACACATTAAAGTAGCGCAGCTTGGTGCCTTGTGTTTGAATTTTTTAGGATTGGGGTCAAGATTAGAAGATAAAAAATCCCGTGAAATTGTTTTTGAACTTGCTTATGAACAGGGGAAAACTATTGTGGAAACTATGCGGCTTCATATTTACAGGGAAGATGAAACACTCTTTCCCCTTGCGATGAAACTTATATCAAAAGAAGAATTAATAGAGATGGAAAGTTCATCAAACCTCTTGTAATTCCAAAAAATGTTCTTTATACGTTTGCTCTTTTTGATATGTACGAAATAACCAGGCAATTGTAATTATAAGAACTACCACCCTTACTGACCAAATAAACCACAGTGAGGGCGGTGTACTAATCAATTCAGCAAGTAAGGGGACATTGAACCAATAGTACAGATTCAATGCTGCAGCACCAAAAAATCCGGTTAGTTTATTGGTTGTCGCTTTAATAAACGATTCAATCAAGAAAAATATTCCTGCACTAACCGCACTGAACAAGGCAAATTGCAAATACATCGATATCGCTGAAATAGCGGGTGGATCTGGAAGAGTGTAAAAAGCTATAATGAAACCCGGGGAACATACCGGCAAAAAATTTACGGGGAGCTTTGAAATAACTATCATCATCATATAGATCAGCCAGGTATGCACCGTTAGGATTATTATCTATACAATTCTTAGTACAGCTAACACATTGTTCGCAATGAGTATTTCGTATCATAATAAATGGTGTCTGTCCATAAATGCGTTCCACCGGAAGAACCGGGCAAATGCTATTACAGAAACCACTTTTGCCTTTATAAAAAATACCCATTACAAAAGCAAGGACAGCCACGACTACTAGAACAATGCAAGTGCTGGTCCATTAGTGTTGAACAGTAATTTACGGGCGGGAACAATGATCAAGAACAAGCTTATGCTAATTAAATAATAATTTTTATCAAGCCATTTTGGCAAGCTTAAATCACGGTTAAATTTGAAGGAAATCGGGATCTGGTTAAGAGTTGCTAACGGACAGATATTTCGCCACAAACCTAATGCTAATAAAAAAACGAGTGGAAGGACGGGAATGATTACCCGCCAGAACAGAAATAACGTCCTATCCGGGTACACAAATAATGAAACGCAAAGTGCAATTACCACAGCGACAGCAAAGAACTGAATTCCTTTCCAGACGCCTGGTGAAATTTTTTGTTCAAGTTCCGTATAAACTGGAAATTTATTATCAGAGTTTTGCAAATACTTTTTCACCTTTGATGTTAGGGATTAAAGTTTTTTTGTTTGATGAGTAAAGTCCTATCTACCGATAATTACAGTTCTATTTATTCATGTTTTCTTTAACCCTGGTAAGAACATAATCAACAACTGCTTTAACCTCTTTAGGTTTTAATCCCGGATTAGGCATAGGCGGATAATTCGGATCGATTTTAGAGGGATTCCTAATATAGGCGACTAATTCTTTTTCTTTACCAAAATATTTTGGGACTACTTCGTTATGCGGCGGACCAACAAGTTTTATATCAAATTTATGGCAGGCGGCACATCTAACCTGGTAAATTTCTTCCCCGTTTAATTCCACCGGGCCTCCCTCGCCTTTCAGGTCAGCTAATAGCTCCTCATACTGAACGTTGAGTATTGCCGAAGAAACTTTTGTAGAATTACTTATCACCAATTGATCACTAATTATTATGGTAAAAACCATAAAGAGTAAACTGAAAAATAATAACGCGGTAAATTTGCTGCTGAACCTAAATAATATCACATACAAAAAATGATAAGCAAGGAAGAGTAAAAATATTCCGATAATAATATATGCAAATACTGCTCCCGACAGCGATGAATCGGGTATAATAATAAGATCGGCAAACAATAATAATGGTAACATTGCTGTAAATGTAAAAGTAACTTTCACTACTTTTTTCCTGACAAAACTACTGTAATCTTCGCTATAATTCCTTTTACCATCATCTAAATAAAATATACCGAATAATATTGTCCCACCCGTTATTGCAAACGCGGAAACCAATAAGAATAAAAACCTGATAATTACAATTGGACTGAAGAGAGAACTAATTATTCCTTCCGGCTGCCAATGATCATAAAATACTGCAGCAGACATCCCTGCCGAGAAAAACCATAAGGCAAAGAAAAGAAAAACAATTGCAATTTTGCCTGAGTTTAGATCGACACTACCTAAATATCTAAACGAGTTACGATAATCGTAAACGAAATTAAAAGCTATGACGAATAGTATAAATGAAATACCAAGATAAATTAGATTTAGATTTTCGCTGGATTGAAATAATTGAGAGAAAATTAAGATTGCAGTTAAAAGAGGTACAAGCCCTAAAATAAATCCAACATTTTTATTTATTGTAACGAGTTCAATTATATCTTGAGAGAACTTTCTGTAGCTTTCATCAAGATCAATTTTTTCTTGCTTCTTGTAAAAAACAGATAAAGCCGTACCGCCAAATACTGCACTGATAAATGGAATGAATAAAAATAGTATCATAATAAGCATATAGTGCAGCAACTGAATATGTTCAGCGGATTGAGGTAAAGCTATGTCTTTCAAAAACTCCATTTATATTCTCATAATTAAGATTTAGATAATTAGTTTATCAATTGATATTACAACAACTACCAATAAGGCAAATAAGTTTATATCTCTAAAAGCAAATTTGAATGAAATATTTTCTACCTCGCGGCTTAATAGTTTTGCTGCATTCCAGGTTAACCAAATCCCCGCCGATAAAAAGCGAGTAATAAACAATTGAAAAATCACAAGACTGAAGAACGGTATTAGAAGTCCTGAAACAACAGTTGCAACCATCCATATAAAAATAATCCTTGATAGCTGATCGCGGCTAAAATATTTTGTTATAGTTGGAAAACCTGCTTTCTCTGTATTCCTGATCGAGTGACATAAGCAATAACCAAAAGTGAGGAACCTGCCAGATAAAAAAGAAGAAAGAAATAATAATGATCTCTTTATCAAAAATATATCCTCCTGCAGCTACCCATCCAACTGCTGGTGGAATTGCTCCAACTAAAGCACCGGGTAGTATAGCTAAAGAACTTACTCTCTTAAGCGGTGTATAAAATCCATTGTACCATAACAGGTTTAATACGGCTAAGCCCAATGCTAAACTGCCGCCGCTATAATAAAGTAAAACAGAACCGGATAAAAGAAAAACAGCCGATAATATAATTGCTGATTTAACAGATATTTTACCCGATGGTATTGGTCTGTTCTTTGTTCTCTTCATCAACGCATCTGTGCGCCGTTCCTGTATATGATTAATAACTGCCGAACCACAAGCTAATAACAACAATCCGAAACAAACTTCAACAAAAACTAAATTTAGTTTACCCGCAGCCGCAACAAACCCCACAGCAGTTGTTAAAGTTACAAATACCGTAATTTTTATTTTTGTAAGGTCAGCTAATATTTTAAGTTTATCTTTCAACAGGAACCAAGCAATTAATTTTTTGTTTATTGATTTTTCTGAATTTTATTCATCGCCGCCGGTTAACTCTTCTAACAATTTAAGGTCTTCATCACTTACACCATACAACCAGTTTTTAAATTCAGCTTCGGGCATACAAATATTTTTGAATACATATAAGAATGATTTAAACCACAGTATTCGGCACAAGCTATATCATACTCGCCAACATCATTCGCTATAAACCATGTTGTTCTTTCGGTGCCGGGAAAAACATCTTTTTTTACTCTGAATGCCGGAATAAAAAAAGAATGATTAACATCGTTTGGATGTTAATATCAATTTTACCGCTTTCTACAGGGACATATAACGAATCTGTTACTTTTCCTGTTTCATATTTGAACTGCCACAGCCACATTTGTGCAGTAACTTCTATAGTCATCGCATCCTCAGGAATATCTACCATTTCTTTGTAGCCGACCCAACCATACCAAAACAAAATTAATACAAGTATCGTAGGTATGATTGTCCATATTACTCTCCAGCATCAGTATTACTGTGCACATTTACTGCTTTCGGATTTCTTTTCCTGTTATATTTGATGACAAAATATATCATCAATGTAGTAATTAAAACCAGAAAGAAAACCGATATAATAATAGAAAGTAAAAAAACGCCGTCTACTGATTCAACAAAATTCGAAGCTCCACTTGACATATCAATCCCTTATTGAAAAGAATAATCTGAAAATAACAGAATAAATGAAATTATTAAAAAGAATGCCGCTACTAACACAAACACTCTGAACATCTTACTCTCACTTCGTAAATGCATAAAAATTGAAGTACAAGATAAGCTTTAACCGATGCAATGATTAGTGCAGTAACAATAGTGAATCCGCCGATGTTAATACCCTGCAACCGCAACCGTTAAGCCCGTTAGAGCCATCAAGCCAAGCCAAACTAAAACGTATATTCCGTAACCGTGAGAATGTTCTGTATTAATATCTTGATTATCCATCTTTCACCATTAAGTAATTAGATAAAATAGTGGGAATAAGAAAATCCAGATAATATCCACCAGATGCCAATACAAACCTGTGTTTTCTAATTTTACATAATTATCATGTAGAAACTATACCCTTAGATGTAAATCTCATCATAATGGAAATCATAACAATACCAATTATTACGTGCAATCCATGTAATCCTGTCATCACATAATACAAACCGAAAAAGAGTATAGTCCCTGAATTTTCATTTAATAATGTATCTGAACCCGGATAAATTCCATGATGAAATTTAGCTGTCCATTCAAAATATTTATTCACCATAAAAAAGAGCGCTAATAAAATTGTTAACATCTGAAAGAATAAAGACAAACTTATTTTATTCCTTTGAATGGCAACAATTGATAAAACCATGGTTAAACTGCTTGTAAGAAGAATAATAGTATTAAACGTTCCGATAATTGTGTTTAACTCCTGGGCTGCAAGATGAAATTCTTCCGGATGAGTAAATCTGTAAACAGAATAAATTATAAACATACCGCCAAATAATATCAGCTCGGTAAACAGGAAAAGCCACATTCCCATACGTGCACCGATATCATCACGGTGAATATGAACTTCCGTATGTGCTTGTGTATTTGTACTCAAACTGTTTCCTCCTTTTCAACAGGGGGTTCATTATCTTTATACATATAAGGGCGTTCGTCAATAACAGGAATTTCTGTGAAGTTTTCGTGTATCGGCGGAGTATCAATTTGCCATTCTAATGTTTCGCCGCCCCACATATTTTTTTCGGTTACAACAGGACCACTTTTTAATGATTTGAACAAATTATAAAACATTAAAATTAATCCTGTAATCAAAATCCACGACCCTATCGTAGAAGTTAAATGATAAGGATGAAACTGTGGAAGATAATCGTAATATCTTCTTGGCATGCCCAACCATCCCATAACCAACATTGGAAAGTAAAGGAAATTGAACCCGATAAACACGAACCAAAAAGCAATCTTTGCTAATTTTCTATTATACATTCTTCCGAACATTTTCGGCATCCAGTAATGAAAAGCAGCAAACATAGCAAAACCGGTTCCGCCAAACATAACATAATGGAAATGCCCCACAATAAATGCAGTATCGTGAAGCTGAATATCAATAGAAATTACACCCTGCATAACTCCAGTTAACCCACCAATTGAAAAAAGGAAAAATAAATGCGAGTACGTAAAGCATAGGTGTAGCTAATTCAATTGAACCTTTATATAAAGTAGCAACCCAGTTAAAAACTTTTATAGCACTTGGAATTGCAACTAACATTGTGAGCAGCGAAAATATAAACTGTCCGGCGTCACTCATTCCTGCTGTAAACATATGATGCGCCCAAACAAGAGAACCGAATAAAGCAATTGCAATACTTGAAAAGGCAATAAACTTATAACCGAAAATAGTTCTGTGTGCAAATACCGGAATAATTTCTGAAACAATTCCCATTGCAGGAATTATCATTATATAAACTGCAGGGTGAGAATAAATCCAAAAGAGATGTTGATACAACACAGGATCACCACCTAAAGCCGGATCGAAAATACCTACGTGAAATAATCTCTCAATTGCAATAAGCATTAAAGTAATTGCGATAATAGGCGTTGCTAAAACCTGTACCCAGGCAGTTGCATAAAAAGACCACACAGATAAAGGCATTTTAAACCATGTCATTCCGGGCGCACGTAACCTGTGAACGGTTGTTACAAAATTCAATCCTGTTAGAAGAGATGAAAAACCCAGAACAAAAGCAGCAGATATAGAAAAAATAACATTTGTATCGGTTCGTACACTATAGGGAATATAAAAAGTCCAACCCGTGTCGGCTGGTCCGCCTGGCATAACAATAGAAAGCAATGCAAGTATTCCACCAGTTAAGTAAAGATACCAGGAAAAGAGATTCAACCTGGGGAAGGCAACATCTTTTGCACCTATTAAAATAGGAAGGAAAAAGTTGCCGAATATTGCCGGTATTCCAGGAATAATAAACAAAAAGATCATTATAACGCCGTGCAATGTAAAAAACCTGTTATAGGTTTCAGCACTAACGATGGTTTCTCCGGGTGAGATTAATTCCAATCTCATAAGAAAACCAAAAAGAACTCCCGCAAAAAAGAATGTGAGAATACCGATCATATAAAGAATACCAATTCTTTTATGATCAGTTGATAATAACCATCCTTTTATACCAGAATGTTTACCTTTGTAATCTAAATAACTCGGCTCGTGTCCGTCCGTTTCGATCACTGCTGCATCACTTGCCATTAATTACTACCTCGCTTTTATAAATTCTTTCTTAGGTTTAAATATTATGAATATTAAAAAAAGTGCCGCAAGTAATAAAATGCCTGCACCAAAAATTCTTGTTACATTTAAAACGTATCCTTTACCTTCGGGATCGTAGCTAAAACAAAACTGTAAAACTCTTGCAATTGTTGGTGAAACTTTTCCTTTATCAGTTTCTAACAATGCCATTTTAAAATCAAAAGGAAGAATACTGAATCCGCCTCTGTCGGAATAACCCAGGGAAAAGATACCTGCATATTTTTCCTTCATTATCGATGAAGATAAATGCACCGGAATGTCTGAATTGTTCGCCGTCTCTTTTAAAATAAAATCCGGCAGCGTCTGAAACAGTTCTAATGTCAATACTGTCGCCCGTTAAAAACTTCCACGAATCTGCAGGCACATTAGTATCCAGGGCAGAAAAAAACATTCTCTTTTTATCAGCAGCAATTTCCGGAGTTTCATATTCATCCATACTTATTGCTACTATATTATAATCGTATCCTAATTCGAGATCAGATTTATTAATAACATCAGAAAGTTCAAACAGCAACGGGACTGCATATTCCGGGGACACAGATAATAAACAAATGCAAGAACTGTTGCATCAGATTCAGATATTATATCTATTAGAGTAACTTCATTTCCTTGTGCATCTTTGAAGTGAACATCCAGAGGAATGTATGAGCCAAGTTGTTCATCAATACCAACTTCAATTCGATCACCCAGCCGTTGCTGATGAAACAAACAATAACAATACGATTGATAAAACTATTTGGAAAAATTTACTTTTCATTTTAAAAATAACTTATTATTCTCTTACAAAATATTATTTAAATAATTGTACAATGTATTCCATTCATCAGAACTAAGATTAAATATCTTACCGTTAAATCCATTTTGATTAACATTTGTTGTTAAAAACTTTATGAATAAATCTTCACTACCCCTCCATATATTAGAATTTTCCAGTGCTGAAAGGGCTAACTGCAAATCATCCGTAACACTTTTAAATAACTTCGATGTTTTGCTTCCAGTGTCTGTATTTATATCTTCAACTGCTGCAGTAATTTTATCAAATTTTTGTGCGTGCTCTTCTGCAATAAGCTGCATAGCTGATTCTGTTGGCATTTGTCCGGCTACCTTCATGCCGGCAGAAAGATCGTAAAGAATATCAAGACCTAACAAATCCATTTCATCATCCATCGGCGGATCATTAATAAATTCCGAACGGATATAATGAGCTAAGCTAAAATTTTCTTCAGGAGTTAAGAAATCATAAGCGATCATCGAACTGTTAAGAGTTCCTTCCTGAAGGGTTGTATAAATTCCTGCAATAGTTTCACCGTTTATCCATCCATCGTGCTTCGTAAAATTACGAGATGCAGGATTTAATCCAACCGAACCCGGCCCAGTTCCTGTCCCTTCAGCACCATGACAAATAGCACAAGTAGTTTTATAAATCTTACTGCCTATAGCGATTAATTCAGGCGTAGGTACACTTATCTGATTTACATCCACAGGAGGAATTACTTTTGGCTGCTGAATAATAAGGTCAGTTATCACAACAGGTGGAGTAGTAAGAGGCGGAATTTTTTGCTGTGCAACATTAGCTTCATTAGCAAGATAATAAATTCCTATTCCTAATATTATTACTAAAACATAAGGATATAACATTCCGAATAACAAACCCGGATTTTGTTTTAGTTCTTCAATTTTATCTTTATAGTTGCTATCATTCATAATTTTTCTGATTTCCAATTACAGATGAAAATCCAAACCTCTTTTTAATTTTGGATCGCCAACAGGAATCAAGTTTTGCTTCCTCGCTTTTATACTGAATAATAATATCACAAATCCCACAGTAGCAATAGCAAATACCAAATCGATCCAGCTAAACACATAACCATTTTCCATTCCGGGCATTCCCGGCATAACCAGCCAAAAAAGATCGAACAGGTGAGCGAACAATAACCAAACTGCAATAAATTTTAATCGCTTAGGATCCATTTTTGCCGGTTGAGATAGAAGGGCGATATAAGGAACTAAAAATTTAATTAAAATTAATAATATTGAGAATACTGCCCAACTGCCTTCCCATCTCTGCAAGAACCAAAAAGTTTCTTCCGGCAGATCGGCATACCAAATAAGCAGATATTGAGAAAAAGCTATATATGCCCAAAAGTTCACAAACACAAACATCAATGCACCAAGACTATAAAGATGATCGTTTGTTATTTTTTTAGGCAGGTAACCATTTTCTTTTAACAAAACTGCTGCAATAGTAACGGCAGCGAGTGAAGCTACAACAGTTCCGGAAAAATAATAAACACCAAATATGGTTGAAAACCAATGAGGTTCAACACTCATTAATAAATCAATTGCCGTAATGGAAATCGACACAGCAAAGATAGGAATAAAGATGGCTGAAAATATGGAATTTATTTTTGTTAGCTTTTGTTCACCTGAACTATCCTGCTTAACTGAGTTACGCACAATAGCAAAATAAAAGAACGACCAAATAGCAATGAGTACAAAAACCCTAATTGTAAAGAAAGGAATGTTCAAATAAGATGCTTTTCCTTGAAGTACATGATCCTGAGCAACTACTTCTTCGTGAGTCCAATGAAATATTTCGTGCATATTAAATAAAATAGGGATAACCAAAATTGCAAGAAATGGAATGATAGCTGCAAGAAATTCAGTTATTCTTCTTAAAGGTACACTCCAGATTGCATCTGTAACATATTCCAATGTAATCAGAAAAAACGCACCAACTCCAATACTGATGAGAAACGAATATGATACGAGATAGTTAAAACTTGCTCTTGTTTGATCAACAAAAAATGCAATTATACCAAGGAGAACACCTACAACCAGCAATACCAAACCCACTTTACCTAATTTAGCTGGCAGCTCTTTCTTCTGATAGTTCACTTCAGTTTGCGACATTTGTACCTGTCTCCTTAATAATCATTTCTAACTCTGCAGCAGTAGCATTTTTTGCCTTCTGTAAAACTCTAATATAGTTAACAATTGCCCATCTCTCTTCCCTGCTGATTTGAGAAGCGTACGCAGGCATTATATTTTTACCAATTGTAATAATGTGATAAAATCTTCCATCTTCAAAACTGCGTATCCTTTGTGAATGTAATGTTGGGGGATTTGGGAATTGACCTTTTAGGCGGCTGTCTCCATCACCAAAGTTACCATGACATGGGCTGCAGTAAGTTAAATATTTCTTTTCCCCTAATTTCAAATTTTCAATTGAAGGAAGATGTGGATTTGAAAAATATTCCTGCGGTTCATCAATTCCCATATAAGTATAAGGAATGAACCCTTTAGCAACCGTTCCTTTTACAGGTGGACGCATTCCTCTTTCATCTTCAAATAATTCTGTTCGCGATTGCGGAATTATTTTATCCTGATTCATCATCCAGTTAAATGGAACCATAAACATCAACTTATTAAGAGTTATATAAGTTCCTGCAGAAACTGCAATAGCAACTATGATTAAGAACGAAATGAACTTAGGTTCGAAAATCGGAAATTTAACTACCTCTTTATGATAAATGGTTTCAACAGATTCAGGATCAAAACTTCTTAATAATTCTTCAACTTTGGATTGTTCAAATTTCGGATCAATGGCTTCTATAACAATACCATATCGGTCGAGCGATACCTTTTTCATGTATTGAGTATCGTGAAGAACATGATTATTTGA
>PVMK01124559.1_pt1 | contig 21559 bp, 17 predicted proteins | sample 1853481 | NCBI WGS metagenome assembly PVMK01 (sample SAMN08533507, study PRJNA380276) | Marine sediment metagenome, whole genome shotgun sequencing project.
CGATAACAGCGCGTGCGCCCGTATCGCGCAGGATTTGGCCCAACGGAATATCGCAGCGATATGCATTTTTCGGGTTAGGAAAACGAAAATCGTATCGTCTAATGAAATCGTAATTCCCTTCAACCAGATTCAGGCCCGTATTACCCGGCGGAGCTTCCGCCGTTGCCACAACCCAGCCGAATTCGCGCCAAAGTCGTTCGAAAACGGGCAAGCGATAATGCGTAATTACCCGTTGAATGATAATAACATCAGCCATGATAAGTTTTTACCAAACCAGTTTGTTAATAGGTAACAATACATTGAGGTCGTAAGAGCACTATTTGAAACATTCAATCGCCAGGCAGTTTTCGAATCTGCCCCGGTCTTCGACTTCAGAAAACTCTGGAATTTGGGCGTCCCCGAATACACATCGTCGTATCTTCATAAATCCAACACGCTCTAACTCAAATGTTAAAGTTTTTTCATCATACATCCAAAGATGGCGGCTGAAGCCAATCGCGCGTCTCAATTTCTCAAACATTGAAACGGCAGGACGTTCAATACCAAGCCCGCTGTCCTTCATGAATTTGTGCGCCCCGTCAATGTTTGGATTATCAATATATTGTAACGCAAAGTAATTCAGGTCAGGCACTATAAGCCGGAAACACCCTCCTGTTTTCAACATCGAATAAATGTTTCCGATCGCTTTTTTGCACTCCTCCAACGAGACATGCTCAAGCATATGACTGCAAAACACAGCGTCCGCCGAATTGGAAGTGCATAGTTGTTTTTTGACGATATCACCACATCTTGCATCAGTCGGAAATCTTGCATCATTTATTGTATATAAATTTCCCAAGATCGGTATTTTCTCGAAATACAAGCTAGGTGACGCATCAAAGTTCTGCCAACTCTTTCCGATTGCATAGGCGCAACCAACGTTTATTAAAGTTTTCATGCCGATCCTTATGAATTAGTCCTACAAAGTCGGAGAGTCTGACGGCGGGAGCAAGGTGAATTCCTGTACTTGGTCATGCTGCGAAAGGCAATGCCCCGATCTCCGTTGAAAAAGTAGAAGCAGGCACCGCTGGTTGATCAAGCTATGCGGCATTCCTGATGGTACCAAGCGGATTGATGGCCTGCCCTTGCCACATGGGTTCATGCGGGGCGTTGCGGAGGATCGGGAGTTGTCGATAGGCCTTGAGGCGGTGGAGGCTTTTCTGGGCCTCCCGCAAGCCGGTAGCGATAAAGTTTGCGGGCCCTCGCCCTTAGTGCGTAGAAACAAGCGATGATGAACCAAATAGAGAACGCGTTACCGGCGTTGAGAGCACGGCGGTCAAACAACGCCATCACCAAGTAAGTTACAATAATGGCCAGTATAACGCGTTTAGTCCTCGGGTCGGTGATTGCTCGAAGCGTGGCATGAAGAGAATAACCTATAAATGTTACATACACGACCAAACCAAGAATACCCGTGTCGATCAGCATCGCCAGGTACCCGTTATGGGCCGATGAAGCAGTCGTCAACAAAGACTCATGCTGGCGAAAACCAACGCCGAAAAACGGGGCTTCCAACCAGATATCGAGCGTTTCAAACCATACGGTAGCCCGGCCTGTGAAGCCCGTACCGAGGCCACGATATGGATCATTAGTTTTTAACAGGTCTTGCCAAATAAAAGTGGTAATCTGCGGAAGTAGGTTCAATATTATGACGAAAACTAATAGATTAGCGGCCATGCCCAGCAAGACCGTAGCCATCATCGGCTTTCGAGTGCTCAAAAGCTTTCGAGTGCTCAAAAGCGAATACCAAACGACACCGCTGAGACCAGCCAGTACCGCCAACATGCTGCCCCGAGCCGACGCGTTGTAGAGGGTCATTAATACGACTATCCAACAGATCACCCCTAACGTCCGACTCCTAAAAGCAAATGACGAAGCAGCAACGCTAGCGGCAATAAGTCCCCAAAAATTGGGCCCAAGATCAGAACCCAATCGGCCCATTTTGTAATCTTCGGTCAAATTACCCATGAGGAGCAAAATAGCCCCTAAGACCGCATAACTTGCCGCAGTAGACGTAATGATGCGACAATCCCGGCAAGCGGAAATTATCATTCCAACGATGAATACAAATATTATGTTGAAAAAAAATACCCACATCATCCATGATTCGATGTTTCCCACATAACTTAACAGAATGGCTAGTACGAATAACAACGAGAACAGAATCCCCGTTTGCCACCCACGCTTATCTATCCCAAGCAGCCAAATTTGAACGATAACCGGAATGCTTCCGAGAAGCAGTGCGGACTCAAGCTCGGTAGAGGCAGAGCCTTCTGTGAGGTAAAAAACGTAGGTTAGGCCGTTCAGCCACAAGGCGTAAAGCCAGGCAACGATCCATAATCGAAGCTCTGAGAATCGAATCGCCATTCTATAGCTTCGTCCTTGATGATTATTAGCAGGCTGCGGAAAAAGTGATTTCGGCCAGTTGGGAAACGCAATGGATCACTGGATTTGGCCCTCAAATGCCTGATCTCGGATCGAGATGTGTTGATCGGTGCAGATTTCGCCATGGCTCGAAACCGTTTTTCCGCAGCCTGTTAGAGAAACGAGAACACGAATCACGCTATCTTTGCTTTTGCAAATACACGTCACCATCGCCGCCATTGCCAAGCGAGACAAGCCCATAGGATCGCCACGAACAAAGCTTGTGAGAAGAGCAGACCAAGGGCCGCGCCCCACAAGCCTTGCCAGAGGATCAAGGCTATTCCGACGGTCATCGTACCCAATGTCGCCACAGCGTAGCTTAGGAATTTCAGGTCGGGCCGCTTATGGGCGGTGAGAGCCGCTGCGGCTGGAAGCGCCGCCGCTTGCACAACGGGCATGAAGGCCATCGCCGGCAGCACTTCGGCGGCGGCAGCCACATTCCCCCCCAAACACGAGATCCAAGAGCTCCTCGCCAAATAACAGCAGCAGGCCCGCATAGACGGCGGCCAGCGCCATCAAGGGAATGAGCAGTTGTCTCGCGTACGCCCACTGTTTCGAGACCGGCATGTCGTCCACGTGTCGCGAAGCAATTGGGATAAACATCATGCTGAGGCCAATACCGATTTGCTGGAAAGGGATGACCAGCGTATCCACGGCTCTAAGGAGACCCGTCTGTTCGACAGAGAGGAGATACCCAACCAGGAAATAATAGCCCTGGTACATGCCGATGGAAAAAGGAACCGTCAGCAGAACCCAGCGGCCATAGCGGAAATGTTCTATGCAGTATTGTCGTAATAATGTCATATCCGGGAGCGCGACACGTCCCCGGAAGCGGCGCGACTGGACAATGCAAACGATCACGCTCGAAGCTGCGAGAACGCCGTAGACCTGGGTAACCGAAGGAGTTCCGATCTCCGAAAGGAACAAGAGTCCGCTCAAGACCAATAGTAAGAACGAGAAGGACTGGGTAAGAGCCGCGCTCGGGTGGTGTTCCACGTAAAACTGGCGCCGGAAAAGCTGCTGGAGAGCAAGGAGGTTTGCATAGCCCAAGCACGAAAGAGCGACGAATAAAAATTCCTGATCAAGGGCGCCGACCATGTTTCCAATGGCCGCGACCAATGCGCCGAGGCCCGTAATCCCGCCTACCCACAGCACATCCAGCGCGAACAGGAAGCCAAGATATTTCCTGCGTTCAGCCGGAGGCCTCCGCGGGCCAAAAACAGACATCGCCTCGAGGACCGCACTGTTTTGGAAAGCGTTGACAATCAAGACGATAGCGCCGGTGATGGCAAAAACGCCTAAACCATCGGCTCCCATTTCCCGTCCGACATATACGGCGACAAGAAAACCGACGGTGGCCGAAGATACTTGGTCTGCAATGCTAAATAGGGGCTTGAGCCTCAGACCCCGGAAGCGTTGGAGGGCTTGTTGAAGAACGGGGATCTCGAGGACTCCTTTCCACAGATGATTTCGCCATTCACTTAGCACCGCAGCGTTGGAACAGGAAGTCGCCCTGTATGGCCGCTCCCTCATCGTTGTAGCTTACATTATGGACGCCCACGGAGCTGAATTCCCGCCAAGAAGCCACTCGAATATCTCGGAAGCAAGAGCTTGCCCGGCATACAACTCGACGAACGAGCATTCGAAGTAAATCAGGTCAAACAGCGAAAGCAGGTGCTCGCATCCCTCCAGAACCTCACGCTCGAACCCCTGAACATCGACCTTGAAAAGCGCGGGACGGATAATCTCCTTCTCGGAGAGAAACCGATACAAGGGAGCGACACGCACCGTTTCGGTATCGACGGCCCCGGTGCCGGGGGGAAAACGGTTCTGCTGCTCCGTTATTGGCAAGAGAGACGAGGAATCGTCGCTGGCCGAGATATTCATCGGCATGGATGTTTCCGTCGGGGCCGATGGCCGCCGGAAATAGCCGCACCCGTTCCTCGCCATTCAGGACGTGCTGGAAACGCTCTCGCGGTTTTGTCTGCGGCTCGAAGGAATAGACCCGCGCGGACGGAAATATCTCCAGGGCCAGCAAGCTGAACTGCCCTTTATGCGCCCCGACGTCGATCACGGTTTTACGTCGAGACGCGCCAGTGCCCAAGGTGTTCGGTGGTGGCCGCGACACCTCCACCGAATCCACATCATTGAATTCTTCAAGTGTTGCGATGATTGTTAGAGACCAAGGGGGGAAGTCCACCCTCAACGCGCGCCCTTCCCACGCAACACGGCCGCTGGAGTGAGGGCCATGATTCTCAGGTTCGCCAGAAGGGAAGAGTCCGCGACGTAGTCGAGGTCGATGTAGGCTCGTTGTGGGTACTGAACGTCGCTTCGCCCAGCCACCTGCCAGCGGCCGGTGAGCCCCGGCTTCAGGGACAGCAGCAGGTCTGCGTACGGCTCGTACTTCTGGATCTCCGCGGGGACGATGGGGCGCGCGCCGACGAGGGTCATCTCGCCCTCGAGCACGTTCCAGAGCTGGGGGAGCTCGTCGAGACTGGTCTTGCGGAGAAACCGGCCGAGCTTCGAGATGCGCGGATCCTCGTGCTCGGGAAGCTTGTAGTCGTTTTCGACGTAACGGCGGTACAGGGCGGGATCCTGCTGGAGCTGCTTCTCCGCGTCGACGCGCATCGAGCGGAACTTGTGCAGCCTGAATATTTTGCGATCCAGACCCAGGCGCTCCTGGCTGAAGATCACGGGCCCAGGATCGAGGAGCTTGATCACCACCGCCACGGCGAGCAGCAGGGGCGACAGCACGATCAAGCCCGTCAGCGAAACCGCCACATCCATCACGCGGCGGATGCCCGTGTCGATCTCGTCTTTGGGCATGGGCCCGAAGGAGATCATCGGCACGCCGGAGAACTCCGTGATCCGCCCTCGAACACCGTGTGAACCGCCCGCAAGCGCGGTGACGAGGGATACGACCCGTCCGGTCTCGATGAGCTTCTCGGCTACTGGGGCCAGCTCCGCGATCTCGGCGGCGCCTCCGACAATGAACACTTCGTCGACCGCGTTGCCGGCCAGCACGGGCTCGAGCTCGTCGAGCGTTCCGAGAGCCAGGCCCTCGCTGAATTCCGACGGCTCGAACTTGTGGGTGAGGAGCAGGCCGACCAAGTGATACCCGGTTTCGACCGCCTCGGTGAGGATCCCGGCGAACCACAGCGCCGGCTCGCCGGCGCCGATGACGAGGGCGTGCCGGCGGTTGAACCCGCTTCGCCTCAGCCGCCGCAGAAACGTCAGAGCGGTGAGCTGCTTTGCAAACAGCAGCAGAAATGAAGCGGAGAAGTAATAGCCAAAGAAGAGGCGGCTGATCGAGGACATCTTGAGTGCAAACGTAAAAGCGGCGATCGTCACCACCGCGAGCGCCAGGGCCTTCAGGTACGCGAGCAAGATCGTCGAGACGCGCTCGGACCGGTGGGATGTGTACACACCGGAGCTGCGCAGCGAAACGACCCACACCAACAGGCTCGCCCCCAGCAGGACTGCGTAGTCCGCGCGGACAATCTTGTCGGGCGCCCACGGCGTGGCCGGAATGGCTTGGAGCAGCGGGATCTGGTCGTGGAAGCTCCGCAGCAAGATTGCCACACCGAAGGCGAGGCAGATGCAGAGCACGTCGAGCGTCAGGGAAATGCCCTGAAGTATCCTCGCCCGTTCACGAAACACGCGACATCGCTCGGAGTCTCCCGTCGGATATTGACCCAGGCAACGCGGTCTGAGCTTCTAACGGGGGGCCGAATCGCTTCCGCAACTTATCTCATTTCGTCGATCATTCAAGGCGGATTTCCGCGAAAAGGAAGCACTGCCGTTTCGTGCGAACGGACTCGGGGCCGGCGACGGGGCTGGGATTCGCAGCGAGAGGTGCGACTCCCCCTTATCAGACCGCACAGCAGGCGATTTAACGAGAAGCGCACGCGGCCTTTGTGTTCTTCGTCACGTTGTCGCGTAACACAAAAGGTTGAAATGCGAGAATCAAGCGTTCTCTCGCAGTCGAGGAATCACTGCTACACAAGTTGAGGACAATATGTCCCAGATTGCGGCGTTCTGCCCCAGTCGGAGTGCACCCAAAAGCCGAGAGCCTCGGGAGCTGTTCTAGAAACGATCTCTCGCTTCTAGTTAATTGCTTATTTATTCGGCTGATCGAGTCCACAATATTGTTTTAAATCGACTGCTGACGGAATCCGGCTGAAAGGCCGACGCTGATGCTTACGCAGATCCACGTAGCTGTACGCCTGGTAATCATCCATCCACTTGTCGTGGAATCCGTGTGGAGCTCGCCGCCCCTTGCTGATGCGATTTCACCATAGTCTTCAGGAATGAACGGGGATTGACGGATGGGCTGCATCCCGTATTTTCTGGGGCGCGGTTGAGCTAGTGCGTTCACGGCGATTTAGCTGAACTCCCCCCCAGGAGAAACCCGAGACGCATGGGCGCGATCGAACTTCCCGACGCATCGAAGATCAGACGTCCCGACGCACCGGATTGGCGCATTGGCCTAACACCCGAATTCGAACGAGTGAGTTGCAACGCTGGCAACCTCCGGAGACGCCTGGGAAGACCCGTGATCGCGGCGGTCGCCTTCGCCTTGGGGGTCGCCTGCGCCGGCGCGCCGCTCCCGCTGGCGCCCGTCAGTGCGAAAACATCCGCCGCGGAACCCTCCACCGACGATGCGCAAGCAGACCCGCCCCTGGCCTACCGCCTGGGCAGCGGCGACAAGCTGCGGGTGATCGTGTTCGGAGAGGAGGATCTCTCGGGCGAGTTCGAGGTGGACGGCACGGGAAGCGTTTCGCTGCCGCTCATCGGCCAGGTCAGTGCCCAGGGCGAGACGCTTCGCGGCTTCGAGGAGGCAGTCGAAGAGGCGCTCCGCGACGGCTACCTGAAAAACCCGCGGGTCAGTGCGGAAGTGCTCAACTACCGGCCCTTCTACATCATCGGCGAGGTCGAGACAGGCGGTGAGTACCCCTTCGTGAGCGGGATGCACGTGCTCAACGCGGTGGCCTTGGCGGGGGGATACACGTATCGGGCCAACGCGGACAAGGTCTTCATCACCCGGCGAGGCCAGGAGCACGAGTTTTCAGCCACTTCGGATGCCAAGATACAGCCCGGAGATGTCGTTCGCGTTCCCGAGCGCTTCTTTTGAAGCGTCGAGCGCGGGAGGGTTCTTACGTACGGGGCGGTTGCGCCTTCCAACGGAGCGCTGCCGGTATAAGGGGAGGGAGAATGAGGGTTCCAAAGGCTTCTTTTCGATACATTTCTGCCGCGGCGTTGGTTGGTATCGCGATCTTTCTGAGCGCCGCCTCGGCGCATGCGAGCATCGCTACCCAGACGACAGACGCTCTGGACAGCCACCCCTATGGGGGAAACGGCCTAGAGGCCGCCATCACCAGCATTCTCGAAAGCTACAGAGGGCAGCCGGGTACCATCGCCAAGGGAGTCCTCGACGCCGTAACGGATGCCAACGAGGAGCAGATGATCGCGATCGGCAGAGCCATGGCGGCCTACGCCCGCGCGCTCGCCAAAAACGACCCCGCCGGGGATGGAGCCGTCAAGGCCGCGGTGATCGATACGCGGAACCCGGTGCTCCAGAAGAGCTTCAAATCCGCCCGTGGCCACCGCAAGCCTGGCTTGGCCATTCCCTCTGGGAATGATGGGGGCGGGCTCGATACGACGAGCCCGAGCTAGCTGTGGGTCCTGGACATCTTGTTCAGGTCGGATGAGGAGGCCTCGTTGACGCTTTCAGTAAACATTTGCCGTGCGTGGAGCGTCCTTCTCGTCGCCATCGTCTTCGCGGGTGCCGGCGTGGCGCACGCTCAGGAACTGGCCCGTGAAAAAGGCGTGATGGACCGGGCCCGCCCGGAATACGATGCCATGGGCATCCGGCTTGGCTCCTTCCTGGCGTACCCCGCAGCCGATCTACGCTTCGGTTACGACGACAACGTCCTTGCCGAGGACCGCAACACGAAAAAGGACCAACTCTTCACCCTGTCGCCGTCCCTCGCTCTCGAGTCGAACTGGTCGAAGCACTCCCTCTCCATCGCGGCGAACTCGTCGTCCGTCCTCTACACGGATGTAACGACAGAGGACCGCACGGACTGGGGTGTGGAGGGAGAGGGGCGCCTCGATCTTCTCGAGTCGATGGACATCACGACGTCGATCAGCTTCCAAAATCTGACCGAAGCGCGCGACGCCATCGATGCGATTCAGGTGGTCCTCGAACCCACCGAGTACGATCAGCTCGATGCCAGCCTGGCCTGGAACAGTCGATTCAACCGGCTCTTGCTGTCCCTCGGCACTGGTTTCACGAAGCTCAATTACAAGGACAGCCCGCGCATCGGCGGGGGCATCGTGGATCAGGATTTTCGCGACCGGGAGATCTTGAAGGGCATTGGTGAACTGGGCTACGAATTCGCCGCCGGTCACCACGCCTTCGTCCGAGGCGTATTCAACGAGCGCTATTACCGCAAGTCTCCCCCCTCCGTGGCCTTCAACCGCGACTCCCATGGCTTCAAGGTCGTCGCCGGGTGGGCCTCCGCACTTTCCAACTTGATCGCAGGAGAAGCCTACGTGGGCTATCTCGAGCAGAAGTACGACAGCTCCGCCTTCCGCACCGTGGACGGAGTCTCTTTCGGGCTCGATCTAGAATGGTACGCGACGGAGCTCACCACGGCCTGGTTGGCGGCGTCTCGGGACGTCGTTGAATCCACCACCGTCGGCACGGGCGGAATCCTGCGCTCCATCGTTGCCATCGGGTTGGATCACGAGCTGATGCGCAATGTGCTGCTGCGCGGCGAGTTTTCCTACAGCCATGGTGATTGGAAAGGGATCACCCGCAAAGAGGATTGGTTCGCCACCTCGTTGGGTGTGGAATATCTCGTCAATCGCCGCGTCCACCTCGACTTGAGCTACACCTTGAAAAACCGCGCGACGCGCGGCACCAGAGCCGGCGCCGGTAGAGACCTGGACTACCTGAGGAACCAGGTTTCCGTGGGTATCCGATTCCAGCTGTAGGTGCGCACGGTCACCTGGATCGAGGGAGCCCCGTCCTCTGCGGATCCTGCACGCGTACTTTCTAGCCGAGACTTTGGAGGGCCGAGCGGAGTGGCGAGAACGACGGATCCATCGGACGCGACGAAACCGAACGCGGTGGCGGCGGTGCATTACACCACCCCCGATGACGACGCCGAGTTCGATCTCGCAGAGATCTTTCGGGTTCTGCGACGGCGGATCTGGGTTCTCCTTGGCTGCGTGCTCCTGGTCACCTCGCTCGCGCTGCTGGTGATCTTCCAGCTCACCCCCCGCTACACGGCAACCGCCCAGGTCCTCATCGACGTTCGTGAACGCAAGGTGACCGATCTGGAATCGGTGGTGTCAGGCCTCTCCCCGGAGTCGTCCACCATCGAGAGCCAGGTAGAGGTGATCCGATCGCGCTCGCTAACGACGCGGGTCATCGAAGACCTCCAACTCGACAAGGACCCCGAATTCAACCTCGATCTGCGCGAGCGAGGTGCGCTGGCGAGGGCCCTGAGCTGGGTAACGAACCTAATACCCGGCAGCGTGGAAGTGATTTCGGAAGAGCGGCTGCGTGAACGCGAGAAAGCCAAAGTCGCCGAGGTGTTCTCGAAGGCGCTGAAGGTCTCGAGGGTGGGGCGGCTCTCTTTCGTCATTTCGATCGCCTTCACGTCCGAGGACGACGAGAAGGCGGCCCGGATCGCCAACGCTCTGGCCGACCTCTATCTCGTGGGGCAGCTGGACGCGAAGTTCGAGGGCACCCGGCTGGCTACAGAGTGGCTCGATGAGCGCCTGACCCCTCTGCGCGAGCAGTTGCGAGAGTCCGAGAAGGCCGTGGAGATTTATCGGTCGGAGCACAACCTGGTCGATTCCAAAGGCATCACGGTCAACGAACAGCAGATCTCGGAGATCAACCGGCAGCTGATCCTGGCCCGGGCGGACCTCGCCGAAAAGAAAGCCCGGTTCCGGCGCGTCAACCAGCTTCTGCAATCCGGGAGCGACGTCGAGTCGGTGGCGGCGGTTCTCGCATCGAATGTGGTGATCGACCTGCGCCAACAGCAGGCTGAACTGGCCCGAAAGCACGCCGAGCTGGCTTCGCGCTACGGCGAACGCCATCCGCAGATGATCAACGTCCAGGCCGAGCGCAAGGATCTCCAACGCGAACTCGAGGCCGAGGTCAATCGCATCGTGGCCAACCTGGAGAACGAGGCCGAGGTGGCGCAATCGCGGGGCCGTTCCCTGGCAAACAGCCTGCAGGAGCTCCAGCGCGAAGCGGCGGTACACGATCAAGCACGCATCCGCCTGCGCGAACTGCAGCGGGAGGCCGCCGCCAATCGAGCCCTCTTCGAGCCCTTTCTCAGCCGCTTCAAGGAGACCCGGGAACAGCAGGGCATCCAGCAGCCGGATGCCCGGATCATCTCCAGGGCCGCGGTGCCCGTCGGTCCGAGCTACCCGAACAAGAAGCTGAGCGCCGCCCTTGCGCTTGTGATGTCCGTGCTCCTCGGGCTGGGGACGGTTTTCTTACTCGAGAAACTGAGCGATGGCTTCCAGACCGCTCACGAACTCGAGGCCGCACTGCAACTGCCGCACCTGGTCTCCATCCCCGAGCTGCTAAAAAGCGATACCACGGTAGAAGGAGACACCCTGTCACCCGAAGATTACATCCTGGCGAAGCCCCTCTCTCACTACGGAGAAGCCTTCCGCAGCCTGAGAGCAAAACTGCTTCTCTCGGACACGCCGCCGAAAGTGATCCTGTTCACCTCTTCGCTGCCCTCGGAGGGCAAGACCACGGCAGTCATCAGCATGGGCCGTGCGGCGGCCCAGACCGGGATGCGCGTCTTGGTGATCGATTTGGACCTGCGGAAGCCCGCCGTGGCGAAGAGCCTCGGAAGCAAGCCGGAAAAAGGCGTGGCGGAATACCTGGCGGGCCAGGTGGCTCTGGAGGAGGTGCTGGTCCTCGACGAAGCCTCCGGCATGCAGTTCCTACCCATCGCCTCCAAGGTTGCAGACCCGCCGGACTTTCTTGGCTCAGAAGGCATGCGGGGCCTGCTCGAGAAGCTGAAGACCGACTTCGAGCTGATCCTCTTAGATTCACCCCCCGTCCTTCCCGTGGCCGATGCCAAGGTGCTCAGCCGGATCGTCGACAAGGTGGTCTTGCTCGTGCAGTGGGAGAAGTCTCCCCGCGGCGTGGTTCAAGATGCGGTCCACGCCTTGCGAGAGTTCGGCGCGGACACCGCCGGCGTCGTGTTCAGCCGGGTAGACATGAAGCGTTACGCAAGATACGGATACGGCGATTCCGATTACTACTACTCCCACTACTGTGACGACGGATCGACGGATCAACGGACCAACGGATCGACGGATCAACGGACCAACGGATCGGCGGATCAACGGACCAACGGATCGGCGGATCGGCGGATCGGCGGATCGGCGGATCGGCGGACCAACGGACCGACGGACCGACGGACCGACGGACCAGTGGACCAATGGACCAACGGACCACTGGACCGACGGACCGACGGATCGGCGGACCGGCGGACCGGCGGATCGGCGGATCGACGGATCGGCTGACCAACGGATTGGCGGAGCGTCACGAGGGTCTGCAAGAAAGACGAGGCATGGGTACGGGGCATGCACGGTATCTTCGTCGGTGTCGTTTTGTTCTTCTTGGGCCTACTCGGATTCTTGGGCTCCGCGCTGGCGCTGCCCGCCGGTCCCGCGCTGAACACGATTCGCGGGGGCCGCACGGTGGCCGACAACCATGTCGCTCGAGCCGTGGCGGCGGTGGAGCGGTCCCTGCGCTGGGGCGTAGCACCCGCCGCTTCGCTCTCTGACCTGGCTCTGCTGAAGCTGGTACAAGCCCAATCCAGAGACGCCACCACGCCCGAGGGGGCTCAACTCCTGATGGAATCCCTAGCCGCCCAAGAGACCAGCCTGGCCCAGGCGCCAGCAAGCACCGACGGATGGGCGCGGTTAACCTATGCGCGCTACGCGCTTTCCGGCCTGGATGAAGCCAGTCGAGACGCCCTCGCGATGTCTTTTCTCACCGGGCGACTGGAACGTGCGCCCATGGCCTTCCGGGTGCAGCTCATCCTGCGAGAATGGGAAGTCCTGGATCCCGAGATGCACGCGCTAGGGAGCATGCAGATCCGCCAACTCTGCCGGTACGGCCACCACGCCCTGGACGCACTCGTGGATGTCTACCTCGCCTCGGATCCAGCCGGGAGGGAAATCCTGCTGGGAGCCCTGGCGGACTCGCCGGAAGACCACGCTCGGTTCGAGCGCAGACTGCGGCGGAAGACCCAGAGCCCATGATGATGGGCTCCTTCAGAAGTCGCCCATCGGATACTTCAGGGATCGCCCGTCGGATACGATTGGGCACAGGCGATACCCAGGATGAACGCATAGGTCACGCTCACCGCGGGGATCTGTAGGCTGAAGTCCACCGTGGAATGAGCGGCCACGAGCGCCGTCGCCGCCACCCCGACCGCAGGATAGAAACCATTTCGGCGACGCAGCCGGACCCCGAGCCAGCAGCACCGCGCGCAACCCAGCACGGCGCCCCACAGGGCCACGGCCGCTGGGATCCCCAGCTCCAGGGCGTTCTCGAGATAGGTGCTGTGCGCCTGCTCCCAGGCATGGGGGTCATCGACGGTCGCATCGCGGTAAAGCGGGAAGACATCTCGAAAGGATCCATATCCCGTGCCGAGCAGGGGCGCGTCCCCGATGGCACGAACGACGAGCGAGTACACAGCTCCCCTCCCGCGGGTCAGTTCCTCTGAATCGGTTCTCGTAAGACGCTGGGCCAGATTCGCTCCGCTCATCAAGAACACCAAGACGCCGGCCACCAGCAGCAGCAGAGACAACACCCTCGCCTGTCGCTTGGTGATCATCCGTCCGAAGAGGGCGGTCAACAGCAATACGAGTAGCCCGAACAGCGTGCTCAACGTTCCTGCCCGGGATTCAGTCAGGAGAAGCGCCGTGGCGATGACGAGCGTCGCGACCAACAGCGGGGCTGCGGGCCCCAGCAACTGTTCCACCCACAGGCGCATCTTCACCCGCGCAGGCGCGTTCGCGCTCAGTACGCCTCTGAATTTCTTCAGGGTGAGGGCGATGGCGCAGACGAGACCCAGGCCCGCATAGGTGGCGTAGGAGTTGCGGTTCACGAAGGTACTGGTGACAACGCCTTGATAGGCCCATTTGTCCATCCAAAGGATTTTCTCGCTCCCCGAGAACTGAACGAACAGCCCGTAGAGCGCGTAGAGCGCTCCCGCGTAGACAATCAGCTGCAATCCGCGACGAGCCCGCTCGAAGTCACGGCAGAGCTGGAGCGAGAGCCAAAATACCCCGCCGTAGGAGAGGAGACGGACGAGGGCCTCGAGCGTCCGTTCCGGATTCACGCTGATTCGTCCGGCAAGATCCTGGCCGAGTACGCGGCGGGCGTCTGCCCAAAGCGGATGATGCCAGGAAGTCGGCGTCCACGGCGCCCACTGGACCAGTACCCAGAGGCACACCCACCCGAAGAGCAGCAGCGTGAGGCGAAAGCGGTCGGCGGGCACCGGCGGCGACTGTCTCGCGAAAGCCATCCCGGCAAACCACAACGTCAGGAGCGCACCCACGCCCATCGCGAGCAGGAACCAGGCCCAGGGTCGGTTGCTGCCCAGGGGCAAAGGGGCCAAGACAACGAGTGCAGCCAGCCCCCAGAAGACGCAAGTGTGTATGACGCGGACCACCGACGCTCTCATCCTAGCAAAGACGACACCGAAGCTCGGGGGAGGGGGGTCCTGGTGGCGGTTTCAAAGGGAACTGCGTGAAATCCGCGAGGTCTTGAGAAGGAAATTTTGAACGAAAACGCAGTGAACCGCCCCGGCTTTTCCGGAGACTTTTGGCGTGTCCTGACTTTGACGGAGGGAGAATACTGGACTTCGCTGCCATCATCGTGAGAGGAGGGCGATATGGCACGCAGGGGCTTGTCGGTTCTCATTTTCGGTGCGCCCCGATATTGCTGGCTTTTCCCGTACTGTGCCAAAACTCAGCCGACCGTCTAAGCAGCCTTCCGGTAATAGTAGTTCAGGATCCCTGTGCGTTCTCAAGATCCGCCGGACGCAGGCTGTTCGGTGTTTCACGTGAGCGAGCGCGGTCACTACGCTGCCTTTCTCTAGGTGTAGCCCGCGACGCACCGCGGCCACATCTGCGAGAGGCGTACCGGGAGCTTGATTCCGGCAGTGGAATCCCTGCTCGTTGGCAGAAATTTCCCTGTTCCCGAACCCAGGGAATACGCTGGCTAGGACCTCGAGAACGGGCTGGATTGGAGACGATTTGCCTCGCCGGAAGCCGGGATCTGGACAATTTCCCTGTGTTTTCCCTGTGGATCAGGGATTCCGGCCGAGAGACGGGTTCGCGATAGACTGCACGCACCGCCATTCAGTCTGCTGTTGTAGAGACTTGCCGCCGTTATCCAGGAACAGATCGAGAAATTCTCGCGATTCCGCGGGGTTTTGGCCGTCAAGCTCAGACGCATTTGAACCGGAGACTGCGGGGGCGCGGCGATCCAGCGGCCGCGGCCCGCGTTTTTCTCTGTCGGCAAGTTGGGCGGTTTGGATTCGCTTTCGATTCGCCCAGCGGAGGGCTGGGCTCAGCAGATCGCTTGCGTTCACGGGTTGGATCGTACCTCCATCGAGGGAAAAGATTCGGGCCACTGTGGGCGGGCGCCCAGGAACCCGACTACAAACGGCGCCTCGCTTTGTCTCGCATCACCTGTCGAAACACCTGATAGCCCGGGATGCCGTTCACTCCCCCGCCCGCGTGGGTGGCGCTCGACCCGTGGTAGAGGCCGCGGATCGGGGTCCGATAATCCGCGTACCCCGCGGCGGGTCGCATGTGGAAGAGCTGATCGGGAGTGAGTTCTCCGTGATAGATGTTGCCGCCAAGCATTCCCAATTCCTGTTCCATCTCGTAGGGCCCGAGCACTTGGCGACCCACGATGGCGCCGCGCAGATTGGGAGCGAGATCGGTATAGAGATCAACGACCCGATCCGCGTAGGCTTCGAGCTCCTCGGGATGCGGCTCCTGACTCCATTCGTGGGGAACCCACTGCGTGAATAGCGACATGGAGTGGAAACTCTCGGGTGCGAGAGTGGGATCGAGGGTACTTGCGATGAGGCATTCCGCAAACGGCGCCTCCGCGCCCTTATGGTCGATGTGGGCGTCTTGAAATGCGCGTTCGACGTGAGTCGGTGAAAAACCGAGATTGAGCATACCCGTGTGGTGTTCTTGGAGGTTGGTACCGGGATGTGCACGAAAATCCGGCAACTCCGAAAGCGCGAGATTGATTTTTACTGTGCCAGAGCGAGTTTTCCAGCCTTCGATGTCCGTAACGAATTCGTTGGGTAACTCGCCTCGGTCGAGTAGTTGAAGGAACGCGATTTTCGGGTGGATCGCGCTGATGACGACCGGTGCGCGCAACTCCTCGCCGCTTTGGAGCGCGACGCCTTCGACGCGGCCATCCTTCGTCAGGATCCGACCGACGCGGGAACTCGTGCGAACCTCGGCGCCGAAACTTTCCGCGGAGCTCCGCATCGCCGACGTTACGGCACCCATGCCCCCAATCGGCGGACCAAAAGCACTGTGGGCGCCATCGACGTCGGCGATTCCGGCGTGCAGCGCCATGAAAGCGCTGCAGGGCGAGTCTGGTCCGCCCCAAGTACCGATCACACCCCAAAGCGAAAGGGCGCCCTTCAACTGCTCTGATTCGAACCATGAGTCGAGCAAATCCGTCATGCTCATGGTGAAGATTTTCGCGATGTCGGCGATACCCCGGTGCCCGAGCCCGCGGAGCTTCCACGCGAGGCGCGCCTGTTCGAGAAGATCGCCGGGCGAACGGGATCCCAGGCGCGGGGGTACCTGCAGGAGCAGCGGCGCTACCACCTGGCACACGCCGTCGAGCCATTCCGACCACTCGGGGAAGCGCTCAGCGTCACGCTTCGAAAAGCGTGCAATCGATTCGCAAGTGCGCCCCATATCGTCGTTGAATGTTTCGATGGCACCGCCATCGGGGAGCGGATGGCTGACCATGCTGACCGGCTTGACCTCGAAGCCGAAGCGACGGAGCCCAAGATCGCGAACCACAAAGGCCGGAAGTACGGAGACGACGTACGCAAAGGTGGATACCTTGATTTCCGGATGATCGGGGAAAGGCGCGCTGGTCTCGGCTGCACCACCGACCGTTTCGCGCGCCTCGAGAACGACGGGCCGAAGGCCGGCACGCGCGAAGTAGGCCGCAGCTACCAGCCCGTTGTGTCCACCGCCGACAATGATCGCGTCGTAGTTGTTGGTTGCCACAATATCCTCCGTCATCCTTCCTGCTCTGGCTCCGCGATCTTGCGGAAGAGTCGGATCGTCTCCTTGCGCTGCGAGATCTCGTGCGTGGAGCAGATCCGGTTGAAGTCTTTCCGAGCGCAGGCCTCGCCCTAGAACGCGTCCCAGACGTCCAGGTAGCGCGGATTACAGACGGCCGGATCGAAGGTGGCCTCGATGATCGCATCCAGCAGCGCCTGCTTGCTTTCGAAGTAGAAGTTCATGATGCCCTGCGAGAGACCGGCCGCTTCGGCGACCCGCGCCACGGTCGTGTTCGCGAGCCCGTGCTCGGCGATCGAACTCATCGCGGCGTCGATCAGCTGCTGGCCGCCGGGCGCTGCGGAGATCTTCCCCCTGCGTAAGCCTGGCGGCCGCTGAGTCTGTCAGCACGGGGAGGCCTGTTCATCGAGCGGCGGCAGTTCTGCCAGCGCGTTGCGTATCCATTGATGGAAATCGTGAACCTGGTACTCCTGCGGAACGAGCACGCCCCGCTCGTGCTCGAGACAGCGGAGGCCTCGCTGGTTGAGTTCACACACACGCGCGTCCTGCTCGACCACCAGCGCGCCCAGCGCAGTCACCCGTTCCGGCATTCCCGCGTCGCCGCGTTCGAGCGCTTCCTCGGAGAACAGCCATTCCACCACGAGCCGCGTCTGCTCGGGTGACACCGGCACGATGCGCACAGTGCGCACGTAGTCGATATGCGTACAGACAAACACGCTCGGCATCAGCATGCCGAAGCTCTGGCCACGCTCTCGATCGGCGTCATCGAGACCCGGCAGTTCGGGCAACTCGGTCTGCCCGTCGAGGGTCCAGGTGACGGCGCCCGGCGAAAGCGGCGCTGTGCCGCGCCCCACGAGCTCGGGTGCGCAGTTCGGATCCTCGTCCTCCGCCTGCAAGCCGCGGCCGAAGATCGGCACGATGCGACACAGTTCGGGGTGCACACCTGGGCAGTGGAGGCACTCCAGGAAGTTCTCCCAGAAGATCTTCCAGTTACAGGCCAGCGTGCGTTCGATGCGGCGACCTACGCGCAGAGGGTCGAGGGACCAGTTCGCGACCTCGTCGGTCAGTTCGTCTAGGCCGTCGGCGAGCGGTGGGGCCGCCTCGCCGAGCAGGTTCACGAACATGAATCCGCCCCAAGTATCGAGGGCCACGCGGTAGAGGGGAAAATCCCGGGTGCGGAAGTCTGGGGATCGGAGTTGATGGGGCGTGCCCTTGAGCTCCCCCGCCAGTGAGTACGTCCAGGCGTGGTAGGGACAGACGATCGCGTTTCCCGGGTGGCGCCCGCGCGCTTGCGTGCACAGCAACGAGCCTCGGTGTCGACAGGTGTTGTGGAAGGCGTGCAGCCGCCCCTCGCGATCGCGGGTCACGAGGATGCTCTGGCTGCCGACCTCGACGACCTTGTAGTCACGAGGCTCCGAGAGTTCCTCGACGCGCCCGATGCACAACCAGTTGCGGTACCAGATCGCCTCCAGCTCGCGCTGGTATTGCTCCGGATCGAAGTAGCTGCGACTCGGGAGCGAGGGCTCCAGCTGCGAAAGCGTCGGTCGTGTGGGGACCTCCATCGCTCCTCCTTCGCGCCGTGATACATCGATGCGTCCTGAGACGAATTGCATCGGATTGCGGCGCCATTTCGGACGCCATAGTGCCCGTAGTGTGCCAAAAGTCGGCCCAGCTGCAATTTCAGCGATTGCTGTTGTTTAGAGCTGCGCGGGGTGAACGCCCGCAGCTCAAATGATGTTAGTCGACATCCGACTCCTTCGGAGGTGTATCTTCCCAGCGAATCAGGGACCTGCGCCCAGAGACGAGTTCGCTCCAGACTGCACGCTCTGCCATTCAGTCTGCGGTTGCAGAGAATTCGCGATCGGAGCGCGAGGCGTCCGGGGTAGTCTTTAGACCGATAGATTTAAACAAACTGAGGGCCATGATCGATACCACTCAGCCAGGGTTGAAGCAGCACCGGATGTCGCTGTCTACCGTTGTCTTGATGGTCTTTTGTCTGTGCGCCTCCGGTGCTTTTGGGATCGAGGACATGATTCCAGCAGCTGGGCCGGGGCTGACTCTCGTAATGTTGATGGTGCTGCCCTTCGTGTGGAGCATCCCGATGGGGCTGGTGGCTTCGGAGCTCGGATCCGCAATTCCTGAAGAAGGAGGATTCTATAAGTGGGTGCAACGCGCCTGCGGAGAATTCTGGGGCTTCCAGGCCGGCTGGTGGCGGACCCTGGCCATCTATTTCGACAATGCGATCTATGTCGTGTTCGCGGGAGCCTATGTCGCCAGCATCATCGATCTTACACCTGTTGAGGCGTATCTCTTCAAGGCGTCGATCGTCGTCTGTTTTACATACATTAATCTTCGCGGCATCAAGGGACGTCGCGGCTGTTACCACGGGTCATCTCCATTCTCGTCATCATTGCCTTCGCAGGGGTCGCCGCCTTCGGTTTCGCGAACTGGCATAGCAATCCTTTTGAACCGTTCATTCCACCAGGCCAGACCCTGTTTCAAAGTATCGGGTGCCGGGATTGCGATCGGCATGTGGATGTACTCTGGCTACGAGTCCATGTCGACCATGGCGGGCGAGCTCGAAGATCCCCAACTCATTCCGAAAGCCACGCTGATCGCGATCCCGTCTGATCATGGTGATGTACCTCCTGCCCATCACGGGCGGGCTCGCCTCCATTGGGCCCTGGACTGACTGGGCATCGGATGGCGGCCTGTCCTACGGCGATGTCATCGCGAACCACATTCCCGCCCTCGGAGCCGCGTTCGTGTTCGTCGCGGTACTTGCGAATCTTTCCCTGTTCAACAGCTACACCGCGTCCGGCTCGAGGGGTTTTTTCGCGCTTGCTGAAGACAATCTGGCACCGAAAGCCCTCGTCAAGTGCAGCAAAGACCGTGGCGTTCCCTACATCGCAGTCTTGTCGATGGGGAATATTCAGCCTGATTGCCTGCATGTTTCCGTTCCAAGCGATTGTCGTGGTGGACGTGATTTGTTTCATGGCTGCCTATGTGCTGATCTTCATCTCTGCCTGCATCTTACGCGTCAAAGAGCCAGATCTGGAAAGGCCCTTCAAAATTCCTCTAGGGGCCAGGGGCTTTCATTGCCATGTGCGTGCCACCGGTACTCATCGCGTTCATCGCGCTGTTTATTAACGGCACCGATTATTTCGTGGGGGGCATGCTCGCCCTGTTGAGCGGGCCGGTCGCGTATTTCTTCTTCAGGAGAAAATACGGTGGCTTGACGAAGGTCTACCCGGTGCGCCATCCCGGTAATCCAAAAACCGGACTGGCAATCGGTGATACGAAGAGACTGGCCTGGATGTTCGGAATCCTGACGGCAATCGGAATCATCGGCATCTTTTTTCTACCGTGGTATGACAACCCACAGTCCTACACGGACGACTACGGCATAGAGGGGTTTTTCGACATTCTCATGAGCTGCGTAGGCTGGATAACCGCTGCCTATGGCGCGCTCACTGTCGCTTTGCTGATCATTGCAATTCGCGACGAGCCCGCCGAGTCGACGAAAATGGCGCCGCAATGAACCCTTCTGGCTGGTGACAGGATCCGAGCAGACCCTAGAACCCCGTAGTGTGCCAAAAGTCGGCCGATCTGAAATGTAAGCGAATGCCGTTGCTTATAGCCGCACAGTATGAACGTCCGCAGCTCATATGATGTCAGCTGCGATCCGGCTCCTTCCGAGGTCAATTCCAATCGACGTCAATCCCTGCTCGTTAGTGGAAAATTCCCTGTTCCCGAAATCAGGGAACACGCAGGTAGGAGCCCCGAAAAGCGACCCAATCACGGAAGCAGCCTCGCTGGGGCCTCCCGAAATCGGTGTATTTCCCTGTATCTTGCCTGCAAATCAGGGATCTGCGCCCAGAGACGAGTTCGCTACAGACTGCACGCACCGCCACTCAGTCTGCCGTTGCGGAGATTTCCCGCGCGCACTCGGGCACAGCCTGAGAAATCCCCGCGATGCCGCGGGGTCTTGGCCGCCAGGCCCTCGCGTATCCGAACCGGAGACTTCGGGTTCCGGGCCTGGAAGACACCGCATCCCGCGTTTGTCTCTGTTGCCAAGTTGGGCGGTTCGGTTTCGCTTTCGGTCTCCCGCTCCGGGTTGAACACGGCCGGTGGATGAGTGGCGCTTGTCCACCGGCCCACTTATTTAATGATGTTAGGCAACATAAGAGGCACTGCAGATGACACCAAACAGCCGTCGGTGTTCTGCGGAGCGATAACCCCTCCCCGACCCGAGCCCTCCGACTGAGGGTGTCCGCCAGATTACACAGGCGGGAAGTGCTCTTCCCAATAGCTATCGGCAGTGACCTGCAAGCATCAACTGGTCCAGGGACTCGAACCCTGGACCATTGCCTAACATAGCTGGAATCATTCAGCTTTTTAGGCCAGAATTCCTTCTACAACAACGCTACAACAAATTCCTGACGAGACACCGCTAACCGAGCCGCAATCCCCGAACACGCCGCCGGTAGAGCAGACCAAGGAACGCCGCTCCCGCGACGAGCATCAGCCAACTCGCGGGCTCGGGCACGAACTCAACCGCCCCGATGTCGCAATCCGTGCCCTGTGGACGGGATACGCCGCGTTGGTCGGTGTCGGGCGGCGGGCAATCCATGCTGCCTGCGTCGATTGCAGGGCTGCCGGGTAGCAGGTCATGCGTCTCGGTGGGGCCACCGTTGTCTTGGAGTGGACCGAGCATGGCGTCGGCGACGACGAGATC